>Ga0209092_10002471_pt1 | contig 16977 bp, 18 predicted proteins | sample FraStrMetagenome_FD_187446 | JGI IMG/M metagenome (GOLD analysis project Ga0209092, IMG submission 187446) | Marine eukaryotic phytoplankton communities from Arctic Ocean - Fram Strait ARC3M Metagenome (SPAdes) (version 2) | ecosystem: Environmental > Aquatic > Marine > Oceanic | place: Fram...
TTTAATTTATTATCCATCGGACAACGATACATCTTAAGATTTCGTTCCCAACTGGCCCTCCTCCTTCTCTTCCGCTTCTCGGGACTTTGAGTGAGTAACTCGATCGAAGTCTCGTAGAAAAAATCTTTCTCTTGCTTTTCTATTTCCCTCTTCCTCCTAAGTTTAAAATAACTATCTAAGCTAAATTCATATGTTACTGGATCGAAACATTGCAACATGGATGAAGGGTTGCGATTTGACTGTGTATTGCCCATGGTTACCTTTTGGAGAATGTTTTGTCTTACGATTGTCTGGTGTTTGTCCGTTTGTAACGCAAAAGAAAGAAGTTCGTTCTCGTTCAGGGTGTGGGACGGTAAAACGAAACTGAAAAAACGAGAACGAACTTGTGAAGTTCGTTCTCGTTCTCGTTCTACCGTATGGAACGGCCTTATGTTTAATTAATATTTCGAAGTACCGGTATACCGGTATGTTATTAACTCATCCTCTTCATCAGTCATCAGTCATCAGTCATCAGTCATCAGTTACAGGTTCGGAGGAGCGGTAGGTGCACCAATACCAATACCAAGGGAGTTATTATGATCGCGTATATTGCACTCGTTAAGTGCGAACTCACAGATCACAGCCGTCATACAGATACAACACGTGGAAGCTCAAAATGAAAAACGTACATATAGCTTTGGCATTATTTTAGCACCCACACGGGATAACCTAGCTTCGTCTAACTTCAGTACCAGTGCGCATCATTTGCAGATTTGCAGCCGCAGAATTCAGAAGCGCGATCGCAGAGATCTTGTGTAGAAAAAAATCTCAATCTCAATCTCACTCGTACTCGTATTCGTACTTGTTGTACAAGCGAGAGCGAGCTTTGAAGAGAGACGTACGATTTCGTACATGTATATCTCTCTCTTATAGTCTATACAGATGTATGACATCGGACAACTTATTTTTCTTCTGTTGGACAATTAATTTTCAACCTATCTCCAGTGAAAACGTAGTATCGATTCGAAACCTGTCAACACAGTTTCTACTCCAGCAACAGTAAAGTTATCATTATGAGCGAATTGGAATGGCCTATGGATAAAGTGAGGAACTCATTCGTTGAGTTCTTCGAAAAGAACGGCCATACATTTTGGAAAAGTGCACCATGTGTACCGTTGGATGACCCGACTCTGCTATTTGTGAATGCAGGTAAGAGACTTGTGTTTTTATGGTCGTGTAAGAGTGCGCATGTTGTAGGAAGTGTTCGTAATCGGATAGGGTTATAGATGTGTGTGTGTGTGTGAGTGCAAAGTTTCTAATGATTTATTTTTGTTCAAAGGAATGAATCAATTCAAACCGCTTTTTTTGGGAACTTGTGACCCCAATCATCCCATGTCGGGAATGAAGCGTGCGACCAACAGCCAAAAGTGTATACGTGCAGGTGGCAAGCATAATGATTTGGAGGATGTTGGAAAGGACGTATATCATCACACTTTTTTTGAGATGCTTGGCAACTGGTCCTTTGGTGATTATTTTAAAGAAGAGGCGATTGAGATGGCGTGGCGGTGTTTGACGGAAAAATTCAAGCTTGACCCCGAACGTATGTACGCGACATTTTTTGAGGGGGATGAAGATTCTCCACGTGATGTCGAAGCTGAACAAATTTGGTTGAAGTACCTTCCACGCGAGCGGGTTATTGCATGCTGTGCAAAGGATAACTTTTGGGAGATGGGTGCCACTGGACCGTGTGGACCATGTACTGAAATTCATTATGATCGCATTGGTGGCAGAATTTGTCCCGAGCTTGGTACGGTATTACTCATGTCATCACCTTCAAGTTGCATGAATTTCTTATCTTTTCTCTTTCGATATAGTTAATGCGGATTTGCCAGATGTAATTGAAATCTGGAACAACGTTTTCATTCAGTTTAACAGAGAAAATGATGGATCATTGCGTACGTTGCCTGACCAGCATGTTGATACTGGAATGGGGTTTGAACGATTAACAAGTATTTTGCAAAACGTTGATAGCAACTATGATACGGATATCTTTGTACCAATTTTTGATGCAATTCATAAGACAATCGTAGAAACAAACCCTGACCTTCAAGTCTACGGAGGCCTAGTGGGTGAGCCGGACAAGGCGCAAGGTTACCGTGACATGGCCTATCGTGTAAGTGATGTGGTTAGACTTTGACTTTGATCCAAGATGTTTCAATGATTTCCTAACCGTGATTAATTCAAAACAGGTAATTGCTGATCACTTACGAACTCTGTCGTTTAGTATTGCAGATGGCGCTGTACCAAGTAATGATGGTCGTGGCTACGTTCTTCGTCGAATTCTTCGTCGTGCAGTTCGGTGAGTATCCTTTGGTATTCCTACTAGTTTGCATTGGAGAGAGGAGTTCTAATATTACTTTAGCTACGGGCGTCAAAATCTGGGAGCCGAGATTGGCTTCTTCAGCAAACTTGTGCCAACGCTAGTAAAGCTGATGGGACATACATTTACTGAGTTGGCCGACAAGGAAGCATTTGTTGTGCAAATAATAGCAGAGGAAGTGAGTAAACTTGATGTTTGTTTTAAGATCTATGTGAAATATCCATAATACCGAGCACTCTATTTCGTACAGGAAATCTCCTTCGGGAAAACTCTGGATAAGGGCTTAGCAAAGTTTTCATCTGTAGCCGAATCTTTGGACGCCAAAAAGTTTCCAAGCGATGCAGTTCATTTGCTTTACACGACGCACGGCTTTCCTATCGATCTTACCTCTCTCATGGCGGAAGAGCAAGGGCTTATTGTGGATGAAGATGAAGTTAATGAACTTATGGAAAACGAGCGTGAATTGTCGAGAAAAGCTCGGTTAGCGAAATTGGCGGAGGGAAAGGGTTCCAAGGATCTCAGTGTTTCTGCTGAACAGACCTCTCATCTTGAAAAAGAGTTGAAACTGGCAACTACTAACGATGACTTCAAATACTTCTTGGACGACCTAGTTGAATATTCGCTGAAAGCAAAGGTTCAGGCCATTTATCATTCCAGGGAAGTTGGTTTTGTTGACAGCTGCAGCGTTGATAGCGAAATGGTGGGTTTGGTTTTAGATCGCACCAGCTTTTACAGTGAGTCTGGTGGGCAGATTTTTGACACTGGTTTAATTACGGGTGGGGATTCTGTATTTGAGGTTCATGATGTCCAATGTTATGCTGGCTTTGTTTTGCATATAGGGAAAATTTTATCGAAAGGGTCAGGAATCAATGTTACTGATGAAATTTTGTGCAAACCCAATCTGTCTCGTCGATCGGACATTGCCAAAAATCACACATTAACACATGTTCTGAACCTTGCATTAAGAAACACTTTAATCAAACCTGACTCAGACGCCACTATTGGACAAAAGGGAAGCTTTTTGGATGAAACAAAGCTGAGGTTCGACTTTAGTTTCGGAAAGGCATTGACTACATCTCAGCTCAAATCTGTTGAAGATCATTGTCAATCAGTTATAGATGAGAATCTTACTGTTTATACGGAAGTTTCAGACCTCAAGGAAGCAATGAATATTGCAACGCTTCGTGCTGTTTTTGGAGAAGTCTACCCCGAAAAAGTGAGAGTTGTTTCTGTAGGTGCTCCTGTTGATGAAGTATTGAAGGACCCTCACAATGCTCAGTATTGGGAAAATTCGATCGAGTTCTGTGGGGGCACTCATTTGAAAAATACCGGAGCAGCGGCATCCTTTTGTCTTTTGAATGAAGAAGGAATTGCGAAAGGGGTGCGTCGTATTACTGCATGCACTGGTCAAGTTGCTGATGAGGCAATAGCTTTAGGAAACAACCTTAAGTGTGAAGTTGATAAGGCTGGCAATCTCGAAGGCGAGGAACTTGATACCGCAATCAAGACATTAACCGCATCCGTCAATGAGGCAGATATGAGCGCTGCGTTGAAAGCTGAACTCCGTGATACTCTACAGGTTTACAGCAAGAAACTTGTTACCTTCAAAAAGGCGCAAGAAAAGAAGATCATTTCTGAAGTTCTCAATGATGTTGGAGAAACAGTTGCCTGTGGAAAGAGTAGCGTCGTTTATCGCAAGGACTTTGGAATAAATGGTAAATTGTCAAAAGCAATCTTGACCGGAGTTCAGAAGAAGTATAAGAGTTGTAATATGATGCTCGTTAGTGCAGATAGTGAGGACAAAAAACTTTTTTTGGGTGCTATGGCTGCTGCAAATAAGGATCAGGCGAGGGATTGTCAGGAATGGCTGAAAAGTGCTATGGGAGGTTATGAAGGAAGAGGAGGTGGAAAGAAAAACGCTGCTCAATATACACTTGAAGCTCCTAGTAATGAAAGCTTGGATTCGATGATTTCCAACATCATCCAAAATGCAAACTAAAATACTTACGTAAACATTTTTAAGTAATTCGCTTCGTATCTTTACAAAGTAGTCGGAATCAAAAAAATTATTTGTAGAATGGAAGGTCCCGAAATAAGTTAAAGTTAGCGGAAGAAATATATTCGTTTCACTCAGCACCTCTCTAGAATGTAATCCCGAAACCTAACTGTAGGATCTTCTTCTTGGGAACTTACCAGATTCAATTACATATCTAATTTGACAGTGTAATGTACGACAGTTGCATTTCAATCGCTTTCTTTATCTCTCCACACAACTTACGAATCCATTTTCAATTATCGTTACGTTCTTTACATGAACGTTTCTCAAATGAATTTCGAATTTCCTCTCTAGATTCTGTTTCGGTGCGCTTTTCATCAAATGCTCCTGCATTCATTTATGACTACAGCTAATTAATTCTATCTTCCCCTTATGAGATTTTCATTTCAGTATGGTTGTGCTTGTCATTGATTACTACTACCTTCTGAGATTTTGTTTTGGTTTCGGCCTAATTTCCATCTAGCTCACATGCTTTGATAGCGGGAAATTTCTCTTTGGTTCTTGTAGGACCTTCGTTAAATCCGTACTTCGACGAACCTTTTCTTTCCATCTTTCAATGATAAAATTTAGATCTTGTCTATATTATTTGTGTTGTGGCGTGTAAAGTGAAGTTCAGCTGACCTTAATCCCAGCTTTTCAAGTGTTTTCTCGCATAAGACCCACCTCACGAGTAATTCGTATGATAACAACACTGTGGTATGGTATTCCGATCATTCTTCTTTTAAAATTACGTGTCTCGAATAAGTTTCATATCAAATTCAATTATATCATCATTTGAAGTTTGAATGAAGTAATGTACACGACGCTTTCTTATATACTCAACAGTTTGCGATGATACCTCGTTCTTGATACTATTCAATATTGGTAGTCAAGTTAAAGAAATGTCTTCTAGGGATACTGGCCCGGTTGCGAATGCGAAGTAAATTGCATTGATGACAACACGCTCTCATTCTACACGCATTCACTGTCGCAGCATGTGAACTAGCATTTCTTGGATAGGAGAGCACCCATCATATTTGGGTGTAATTTTAATGTATTCATTATAAATGTAAATCAATCCTTAACAGAAGCCACCTCACGGTAGCGAAACATGTTAAACTTCAACTTCAACTTCATTGCGTTTGGCATGATCAGAAAATAGCGTAGATTAATAATTCCATTCTCCTTCTGAAATAAGATGAGCCGTAGCACCATGAGCTGCGAGCATCTTCAGTCATCTTGTACCGTACGATTCCAACCACTGCCACTGCAAAAATTGTGCTCTTCAGGACCGTATTCAAAAGTTGTTGTAATGTCCTTACCGCGTTTAATGCTTCTGATTGTTTTCACATGCCACAATAATCTAATCTCATTGTATCTGGAGTTGAATCGATCGATATGGAAAAAACCCGCGCATAAATTTCAAAATTTTTAGAATTTGCAGTTCCGGTCATGATTCAAAAAGGTTAGCCGAAATGACGTAAGTAACATAATGAAACAACTTACCTGGTGTACATGTACCGGTACTTCGAACTTCGAAGAACTACTTGTACGACGAATCGACATCAAACTGGATTGTGAGTTGTGAGGTGTGGCCGCTGCAACGATAGGGTGGAAAGCCCTTGGTGCTTGGTGTGTTGGATTGGATGTCCCGAGCAAGGATATAGTATGTACCTACGACATGACATGATTATGATCAAGTCAATGATAATTTATGATGTGCACTATCGAAGAGTTATATACAATCGAATTGGTTTGACGGAAACATAGAATACCGAGACTACAAAAATCGATATTCTTGTGAATGCCTGGACGCTGCACGTAGTACAACTTCTTTTCAATATTTTGGTATACATGTACAAAAGAAAGTGATGGAAGTTATCGTAAGGATTGAGCAGTGGGGATAAAGGTAGGGCACAAGATGATTGCCTCTAAGTGAGGTTCCGATTCAGTTCCATCTCTGTCAACATTATTCCAGGCGTACGTTCGCAGCAGTCATAGAATGGTTTAAGCCTTCTTCGGATAGTTCATAAATTCTGACGTTTTGACGAGGCCGTGGGGGCGCGAAGATAACAGATTTATTCATATTATGCCTCGTTGCAGTATCATTCCGAAACATGGATGTGTATGCCGAGTTCCATAAAAAGGAGGTTGGTCTGATTGTTCTGTAGGCAAAGGGACCCTGTCTATTCCTGATTTGAAGAATCCCCGTCAAATATTTCACGAACAAGATTCTAGATTCATGCTACGAATACAGCATACAGCATGCAATATACAGATGAAAAAATGTTACAATGCCGTGAAGAGTATAGCAGGAAAATGCTGGCAATCGTTGGATCGTTTCAAGAAATTCAAAAAATTTAATTGCCGTTTTTTACCCGAGCGTTTGCATTCACAGTCACATTTACAAATTTCAATGAAAGTGAAAACATTAAAATGAGATCTACGTCCTTCTTTCTCCTGTATACACTCCTTATGCACAACGCATCTTCCATGACAACAACACAGCCATGGTCTGAACAGTCCTGGTGCGATTCCGTTCGTAATCCCCCGTGGCCATTTGCCTACTCAAAATACCACAATCAAACGGAGGAAATTAAAGGTAGGACATCCACAAATCTCCAGGATATGCGACATGTATGTGAAACTCGTGGAGTTCGATCCAAGTGTCATATATGTGAAGAGATACGTTGTGGCGCGTACCGCAACTCTACATGCCAATTTCAGATACAGGGAGTGTCCTATGACGAGTTGAGTGTAAATATTCCCACAGTGACAGATGCTCCATTTGTGATTCCGCGTGATAATGGTCAATATTATCACAGATATGATTATGGGGGTGATAATATATCACACGTATGTTTGCATTTAACAACAGGGTGTGTCTCCTCGTTCCTGGATGATTATTCGCATTGTCAGCTTCGATGCTGGGGTTATCATGAGGGTACCAATAAAAATTCGACATCTAATATTGATGATAGACAAGAACTTATGAATAGTTCATTTAGAATGAAAAGTGTGAATCGCACCTTGGCTCATACGGCTTACTGGACGCCCCGTCAACCTGGCGTCATTTGGGAGTACCCAAGGGTTGCCTACATGCAAGAAAATGCGAAAGGAAGACACCTCATGATGGGATACCGTAGCGCATATGCGTCATCGATCGTTCCGCCGTTAAATCCGAGAAAGTATGGGCCTCATACGTCGAATCCTCAAGGATTTACCTTTACTCTCGCTGGTTCAATTGACGGTGAGGAAGGATTTGTGGACGGCGAGGATCATAAAGCAAGGTAAGAAGATGCTTCAAAATTTTCAAGTTCATAAACTGCATTCGTCATTCTCTTTTCTCTTTCAAATCACGAATAGATTTCGACATCCGGAAGGAGTGGCAGTAGACTGGGATGGATTTGTATTTGTTGCCGATGCAGGCAATCATGCGATTCGGGTTATATCTCCTTTTGGAAAAGTAACGACACTTGTTGGAGACGGTGTAGCTGGAAGTAGGGATGGAAAACACGCACGGTTCAGCTACCCTTCCAACCTAGCTATTTGGCGAAGCTTCGATGATAGAGAAAAATCGATCCTCTCTATTTTTGTAGCAGATACAGGGAATCATCGTATAAGGAAGATTTCACTTTCGGAAACTTTGACAAACGATGGTGAAAAACATTTCAATGTAACGGCTGTTGAATGCTTTGCAGGTTTATGTGCGAACGAAACGACACCTAAATCTGGATATGGAAATGGACATGGAGGGATTGCGCGTTTCAGTTCTCCCCGCGATATTGCGGTAGACGGCCAAGGCAACTTGTTTGTGACAGACACGAATAACCATCTTATAAGAATTATCAATGCCAGTGGACATGTAGAAAGACTAGCAGGTTCAACGCGCATTGGTGAGGTAAGAAATTGAAGCAATATTTATTCCGATTTCGAAAAATGTTTTTACTATATGGATATTGTTATTTTTGATGGTCACGATTCATAGACTAATATGGATGGATCACCTGTAGAAGGATGCATTACACCTTGTCTCGAAGGAAGTCCCGGGTATCGAGATGGACCCTTTAAGTTTTCCAAGTTTCAATATCCTTACAATATCGCTATACAAATTGACAGTGGAAACAAAACTTTGTCAAGACTCATTGTTACTGACCGCCACTTTATTCGCCAGTTGGACTTGTCTTCTCATCAAGTGACTACAATCGCTGGACAACTAACGGAAGGAGAATCGGATGGGCAGGTTTGTCGAATCATATTCTATTTCAACTTGTTCAAAAGCTTTAATTACATTTACATCTTCAATCGTAGGGGAGCGAGTCATCCTTTCGTCAGCCAAGTGGTGTTGCTGTCACATCGGATGGTGCCATTTATGTGTCAGACTCTGTATCTTGCAGAATACGTAGAGCGTTGCCAACCAACAAAGCTCTGCCTCTTTTGACATGTGGTGATAATTTTTTATCGGTGTATAGGCCATCAGGTTGTTCTTCCTACGATCCACCAACTGACAGCATAGGTCTCATGACGACGCCTTCTGAAGGGAACATTTATAGAAATTATGAAACCAAAGATTTGTTTTCTATTGAGATGGGCGCTCGCTTTACCGGAAGGGGTGTGAAACATTGCACTGGCTCTCCTCCAATTGATTCTTTCGATAAAAAGTTCTGGAATGAAAGTTCTACAGAATATCCATTCAACGAAAACCTTGTCATTGACGATATGCGAACGAATGTCCGCGAAGATACCAATCAAGGAACACTCATCAAGGTAAGTTGTCCCGCAAACTGTCTTAGCCTTCAACAGCCCCAATGGAAGGTATACGGAGGTCTGAGAAATGAAAATGACAATTTGGCCAATACATCATTTCGAGGACGGTACGGAGAATCATCGTCAGTGTGTGGTGCTGCAATACATCTTGGCATTATTGTTGCAAACATTGGAGGTCTGGTTGATATACAAATTGAACGAGGTCGGTCTATCGATAGCAACATAATAGCCTCGTTCAGGAATGGAATACAATCTCGATCTTTACCTCTTGGAACTAGTCGCCTCTTTAGTTTGCGAAAGGGAGTCTCTAGTATGCTAGTTCAGACCCTGACCGGGGGTGCAATTTCACTACTTGAAAATAGCTGCTCTTTTCTAGATGCGATTCCAGCACAGTTTTCCGAGGTACGTTTAATGATATTATACAAATACTTTGTGTCGATGACGACTTAATTTTCTTCAGTTCCGGACACCAACAGGTATTGCAGCCAGTCTACAAATGCCACTCGATCACAAAGATAACTTTTTGGCAGTTTCCGACCGCAATAATCACGCGATACGAGCATTAGGTGCGATATGCTCCTTTGTTTGTGAAAACGGAGGTCAATGTATCGGGCCAGACCAGTGTAAGTGTTTAAATGGATGGAATGGCTTGGATTGTACAAAACCAATATGCGAAGCGAATCTTTGTGGCAAACGACAACTTTGCGTAGCCCCTGAGACATGTTCTTGTTTGCCTGGTTTTCGTGGTCCTTACTGCACTGTTCCCATATGCTCTCAATCATGTGAAAATGATGGAGTCTGCTCGGCTCCCGATACTTGTTCCTGTCTTCCTGGATGGTTCGACTCGAATTGCACCACACCTGTATGTGAACAAACTTGCGGTAATGGCGGTAGTTGCACCTCACCCAATACGTGCAGCTGTCCAAGACAATGGTACGGAGATGATTGCCGGACCCCCATGTGTAAGCAGGAATGCTTGAACGGAGGGTGGTGTATTGCCCCGAATACATGTAGTTGCCCCCCTCAATGGACAGGTCAATATTGCGACTTACCAATATGTCACCAAGGATGGTTTGACGATGCCCAAGATCACGAAGGTTTTGCGTTTTATGAAGCTTACGCCCCGTGCAAGTATTCGAGCTGGTGCGACAAGACAACATCATTTAGTTGTCTTCAATCAAAACACCTTTACAATAGTAGCAATATCAAATTGGGTAGATTACCAAAGTACGTTATGGTCTCATATTTGGGCTCTACATTTGTCTGCCGTCTTATTTTATGAATTTTCTTGTTTGGAAAAGAGGAAGTGGAAAACCTGAGCAGTGCACAATGATGGAATTAGGTGTCGATGCATTATCACCTTTCGAATACTTGAATGCTTGGGACGTTTCGCTTACACCTCACATGAGGTATTCCCCAAACCTCCCGTACGATTGGATATCCGAGCAAAGAGTACCATGGAATGCACATATTGAACCGACAAGTAACTTTACGCGACCTTGGAGTTTTGAACACGATCGACAAGTTGCGTTCGTGAATTTGAAAACCTTCGCAAAAGGAAAGTATGTTTGTGCAAATGGGGGAAATTGTGTATCTCCGGATGTTTGCGCATGTGCCAAGGGATGGATTGGTAAGATAAGCTTTTATGTTATGTTGTCGTTTAAGTGCTTGGTATGGGACTGTTAACGATATTCTAAGGATTCGATTGCAGAACCCCTGTTTGTGAGGGAGGATTTTACGAGGATGATCTCGGTGTTTTCACGAAAGGGGGCACCAACCGAGCGGACGAGGTAGATACATTTGAGAGATTTATGGGAAATAATACATATCGACTACATACTTCGCGGAATAACGGCATTGGATATTCAAATCCCGAATATTTAATTTGGATCGAATCATTTGTGAACCGTTCGTCATTACATCGTTACAGCACAAATTTGGGAAATGTTACCTATTTGAAGGAAGATGGGACTCCACAAGGGGGGTACTCATGTTCGATTCGTAGCGTAACAGAGTGGGAACCTTATCGTTCCGGCCAAATGTTTGAACATCCGAACTTTTATTCGCGTTACATGAATACTAAGGTGGAGCAGGACGGGAGGACGTATACATTTTGGGAAGGAATGGAATGGGAACCAACCCATTACAAAACACCCAAGTTGGTATTTAGCGCGCAAGATTTAGGTCTCAACGCGAGTAACGATTCTTCAGAAGTCGTTTACGTATACACGGATCAAGGTTATCAAATGTACGGCGAATGGTTTCGTACTGGTATCGAGTGGAAGAAAGGTTCGTGTATCGTAGAATTTAACCGTACTTGCCAAAACGGAGTGAATGCCAAAGACTTGGAGAGCTTAAAAGGAGGATTAGATGTCGCTTCAAATAATCTTTTGGTTCAAGATACCGATTTGGTGAGTCAAATTTGTCAAGAGAATAGAATGCGTCAAATCTTTATCATAATTTAAATTTATTTTAATGAAGTCGTTCCGGCCGCGCTTTCGATATGATGACGAGAAGGAATATGTTGAAGGTCTTCTATATGGTAATGGTGAAGTATGCGTGGATGAAGTGATTCGAGGGTGTTTCAACAATGGAACTTGCGTGGCTCCAAATACATGTCGATGCTCTGCAGGCTGGACGGGACAACATTGCGAAGTTCCGATTTGTGAACAAACATGTCTACACAATGGAAATTGTACATTACCCAACGTCTGTACCTGCGCCAAAGGTTGGTCTGGGATAGATTGCTCAATTCCAATTTGTTCGCAGACCTGTCACCATGGATACTGCATTGCTCCCGACACTTGTGAATGCGAGCAATGGAATAGTGCATGGAGGGACGGAAGATCGTATGGAGGAGCACCTGTCTATCAAAAGCCAAATGGGGATGCTCAGCTTACTGGGTGGACGTAAGATATGATGTTTTGCTAGATTCAATGTACTATTGACATGTAAACATATCTTTGTTAATTTCGACTTTTTCTGATGTATTCATAGGGGATACGATTGTTCAACTCCGATCTGTTCGCAAGCAGAAACTTTTCATTTAAATGCGATTGATCAATCACATGGTCAAATTTTCGATCTCGGGAATGATCACTTGGCTTGTTCGAGGCCTGAGTGTATGGCAATAAGTGAAACAAAGATTCGTAATGATGGAAGAAGTTATCAGATCGGGTGTGGATATGACCCTGTAGTTACCGGTTGCTGCGAAAAATTATCTTTCCCAAACGATAATTCTCCGATATGGAGATGTCACCGATGCATGGATGGTGCACTTAATATTTCGGATCGAAGCGTTCGATGCGGGCAGAATGAATCATATCAATATATAGATCCACTGCAAGTCTCTTCCAAATTTCATGATGTGAACGGGAACATAATGATGTGCGGACCTCTTCACAACAAAACTTTTTCTTCCCGTTTGTCAATTTCTGATGTGTTTCTTTGCAATAGATATATATGGGAACAAGGAAACTTCATCGATGCTACCAACCTCAGCGAAAGCACCGAATCAGAAATTGATTTTCAAAATGGGAGACATGCGAGATCCAACTTCAAAAACTACATATTGGATCCATCGTCAAAGTTGTGGAGCCTTGGTCCACGGATTCATGGAGAGGGAGTGTTTGCATGTTTCAATGGGGGTAGTTGCATTGCCCCAGACCTATGCTTTTGTCCTGATGGATATACAGGCCATGATTGCAGCATCCCCCTTTGCCGACATAAACAAGTCGACGGAAATGTCGTCGGATGTCTCAACGGAGGTTTATGTCTTGAGAAAGATACATGTCAGTGTATTCAAACTTCATCAATGTTATGGATGACCTCAAATAATATCGAACATGGTCTTACTGGATATACTGGCTCAGACTGCTCAATGCCGCTCTGTGTTCAAGGATTTTATGACCCAAAATGTATAGATGTCAAATATGCTGCTGGTGGCGAAGGATGCTATCGTTGCCTCAATGGTGGCTTTTGCGTAGCACCTGACCTTTGCCAGTGTGCACCAGGTTATACTGGTTTTGATTGTTCCATTCCGGTATGTACACTCGAATCGACTCCGATCTTGAGAGAACAGCTGATGACCGAAGATGAGGATAAAATAAGATTATTTGAGCAACATCCATGTTCTCTTGAAGGAATTTATGAGCCACAGATTATTGGGGGTATTGGTAAGTTTTGATTCGCTAGCCCTTTGATTCCATAAAATTAACGTTATGCGGTTCTATTGCAATATTAGAATATAAAAGAGGAGTTTGTGTGTTCCCCAACAAATGTGCTTGTCTGTGCAAAGGTCGCAAAGACGATAACTATTGTAAGAAATTCGGCGGAATTCATTGCAAGAGTCCTTTTCAAGACCCTCTGTTCAAAAATAGAAATATACTGAGACCAAATGAGTTGTTTGGAACTCGCGACTGTTGGTCAGGCTACGAGGGCTTAGTTGACGAGAATGACGATTTTGTTTCTTGCCATATGGCTATCTATGAGCCTGATTATTTTACTGTACATACAGTCGATATAATTGTTTGGTCTAGTGTTAGCTTCATTGCGTCTTTTATATTACTTTGGTGCATCAGGAGGAAATTTGTTTTAAAGCATTTATCCAGAAGAATTGCACGTAGAAAAAATCGGCGAGATTCCATTCAAAATGCTTTTACTCATCGCGAACAAATGCCTTCGGTAAAAAATGCATCACCGCCAGACATGCCGACTCAACGTCCAGGTACTGCTACATCGACCAGAGCGAGACATACTTTTCGAAGTCGATAATTTTAGCAGATCAAACCTAAATTATTCCTTGTGACTTGTATTTTATAAGGCGCATGACCGAAACTTCTGTGCGAGAGCTGATTTGCTACTTTTCATGTTAATTATATTAAACACTACGTTCAACAAAGTCGTCGTGATAATGAGTAAATAGGATATGAAAGCATGATATTCAGTAGTTTTATCACCAGATGAGTAACTATCGAATTTGGTGACTGTTGTTTACAAATATTTATTCGTTAAGTTAAATGACGATACCAATAAGATGTATTTGATGCGGAGAGAATTCTTCCGCTTAGTATTGCTCATAAGGTTGCAGATCTGTTGAGTATCCACAATCACACTCTCTATAAAATGATAAATTTGAAAAGTGAAAAACAGCTCCCATGCATACGACGCTTGTATTGAACAAGTGATTTCTAAGAAGCATGAATGGCTCCCCCTGAAGCGCCTTTAATAGATAGTCTGCCTAAATTTGATCGATTGGCTTATATTGTACGAATGGCTCACCCTTCGCATTCTCATGTACGTACAAATTTTTTTTAAGGATAGACTTTTTAAATCGAACTCGACCGTCACTCGTTGTTAGTACTAACATTCATTTAATTTTTGTGAAGCATTACACTTCGAACTTAATTCTATGTCAACGAGGTGGTATATGCTTATTCACTCTTTGACATACACAGCGCGATGATCAATCTTTCCCAAATACGACACGAAATTTGAAAAAAAATCATTTTCATTTATTTACAGGGAAAAATCAGGCAATTTTATTGATGCTCCAACCATTCAAAAATACTTCAATAAATATCATGAACTTGAAGTAATTGGATTTGTAAATCTTCATTGCATTTTGATGCATGGCTATAAAGTCTCATCACAATATCGGTAGGTCCGCTTTCACTTCGCACTCGATTCTTTTCTGGATCAATACAGAGAGTGCACGTACTTTTTTTTCACGATGACGAACATTCCATTTGCCTTGACCAATCATGACAAAATAAACTATTGACTACAAAATGATCAATTCTAGCAACGATCATTCTAAAATTTTATAGAGAAACCTTTCCAGTAATTATCAAACGAAGAAGCTCTATCTCCTCCATACTAATACAATAACAAACAAATTAAATCATTTCCATCTCCATACATGTTATCCCTAACTCCTTTTGCTTTGGAGGACATGTTCTTGTTAACTCTCACGAATGTCTCCGTCAACTAGTGTTAGGTTGCAATTGCTCTATCACAACATATTACATCCAGACAAACTTACGCCAGACGTCACCATCAGTAGCAGATACGCAGCACATTGCATCTATTCCTTCATTGCCATCCACACCACCTGCTGGAAAGGTTTCAACTTGATTTTACTGCCCAACTTCATTGCTATCGAGATGACTCGGAACTCTTCCAAGAAAAGACGAAATTCATTTGCGGTAATGAAGAGGAAGTCAGCCTCATTTCATCAACCCATCCTCTATTTGATGTCTGTCATCACTTTGTCTTCCATATCCATCAAGGTGATCAAGGTGCAGATGGCAACCCTGAGTCTGACAGCAACGTCGAGGATGCTGATGACGTCACATGAGGCACCAGCAATAAATCTAACCATAGAGGAGCCTTCGACGAGATGCCTCTTTCAAATGGAACACCACTCTCTCCTCCCTCGAGATAGAGCTACCCCCTCCGACATCAAAGACTATCGCTTCGCTACGATCGGTCATATCTTTCTGAAAACCTGATGCGGAATGGAAAATAACTCTTTCGAGGTGAAGAAGGCTCTAGTCGTTTTCAAATCGAGTGGGTGAGCATGTGTGCAATCGCCTTACGAGAGCTATCTGAGGTAGCAAACGAGATTGACCGTTACCAAGAGAAGCTTACAGAGTTTAATCTTAAATCGGAGCGGCGCATCACGATGTTCTTCGTCCTACCTACCCTCTTTCTAAGAAAAATCAAAGGTAACGGTAAGCTTCTAACTAAATTGAGAACGAGATTCCGGTACAAGGCGCTCAATTAATGGAGAGAGCTCGTTAATGACTTTGAAGCTGATATAGTCCGTGTTCAAAAAGCACTGCCGATTCCTCACCTCCCAGGCCGAAGTCTGCTCAGGAACTAAACATTCGACGTGAAATCGAGCGGGTTAGTGAAGGTTAGATGAGTCGTGGGTCCTAGGCGCTGCTCTAGAAGGGAATAGGTGACATTGCCAATTTAACGAACAAATAATGAACAATTCTACCCGAAAAATGGTCATACATCCCCGACTGGAGCACAAAGACAGGTATCACCAGGACTCTCCGGATTTTGCTATCAGTACCTGCAGCAATCCTCTTCAGTGAAGGCTCGAACGCTAACCACCTCGCTAAGTCAACTTTCAGTTATGGGAAAATATCGAGCTCCGACCTCTATGGTACTACAACATTCGTAATATGATGACCTCTAGCTTCATCGGTCTACGTTACGGCCCATTCATGAAGGCAGCAACATATCAGATGGATAAAGGTGTCAAACAAGGTGATATGGAAGCCGTGTCCAACTTCTGTATAGGTATTAACCAAGCCAACAAAATCAATCATGCATCACTGCAAGAAAAAGGTAGTGCTATCCTGAGTGGTGCTGATGATACGTACATACTTAGACCTCCAGGGATTGCTTTATCAGAAGTCAATGAAAAATTTAAAATAACCTTTATGCGGAACGCTGGATAGGAGAAAACTACCTTATGTCCAAACATGGCCCGTGGAGCAAAATTGTTCCATGCAATGAAAGTGCTCTTGGATACATAATCAATCTCGCATTCGGCTCAATGTGCAACGAATATCACTCGATGTTCCCAGATCATGTAACCAACTAATATTAGAAAGCGCTCTCGGTTACGGAATCAATCTTGCTTTCACCTCAATGTGCAACGAATATCACACGATGATCCCAGATCACGAAATAACTTATCATCAAGTGATGTACTACACAACGATTCGAGCTTTGCTGGATTTACGCTGAATGGAGAGATAAAGCAGGGATCAATTACCCAGTGCCTGTCGAAAGACCT
>Ga0209092_10002472_pt1 | contig 16973 bp, 12 predicted proteins | sample FraStrMetagenome_FD_187446 | JGI IMG/M metagenome (GOLD analysis project Ga0209092, IMG submission 187446) | Marine eukaryotic phytoplankton communities from Arctic Ocean - Fram Strait ARC3M Metagenome (SPAdes) (version 2) | ecosystem: Environmental > Aquatic > Marine > Oceanic | place: Fram...
TTATGAGATTCATTTTGGAGTCTATGATCGAACGCAGGACCCGCCGATGGTACGAAGTGTCGTTCAGGAAGAGAGACATCCTGATTACGATCCTCTTGACTTTGTAGGTGCCAAAAATGACGTTATGTTATTGAAGTTGAATGAATCTGTGACAGACTATAACCCTGTTGTGCTCAATGAAGACCCAGCGATACCGGCGGTGGGTGAATTTGTTGTAGTGACAGGATGGGGTGTTGAGGAGGAAGGTGGGCAATTTTCAGATGAGTTGTTATCAACTCAAGTGCAGATTATTTCTTCGGAAATATGTGAGGAAAATCTTGTATCGTTTCTTGGCGTAGATGGTGAAATTGGAGATAGTGAAATTTGCACCTTTACAGTCTACAGAGGTGCTTGTGATGGTGACTATGGTGGTCCTATAGTTATTCAGAATTTCAATGGTGCTCCCTTGTTGGTTGGTATGTCAGCATGGGGTTTGAATTGTGGTTACATCTTAACTGCAGAAGTGAATATGCGTATAAGCTTTTACTTGGACTGGATACGATATACGATGTGTTTTACCTTTGATGGTACGGACAAGTATGATTTTTGTGACAGTATAACCGCAGTACCAACGTCAGATCCTACAAAAACTCCGATGGCGCCATCGTCACACCCTTCAACCAGTGCTCCTACAAAAAGTCCTACAAAACTCCCGATGACTTCGCTATCCCTCATCCCTTCAATCAGAGCTCCTACAAAAAGCCCTACAAAACTCCCGATGACTTCGCCATCCCTCATCCCTTCAATCAGAGCTCCTACAAAAAGCCCTACAAAACCTTTATCACCTATCGTAATTTCAGAAACCACATCTCCTACAACAGAAGATTCCATCAAATCGGCGACAATATTGCCTACAGTAAACACGAACGCCATGGCGCCATCGGACTCGTCGCTCTCCGTGTCAACCACGGGAAGTCCTATAGTTTCAGATACCAATTCTCAAATAGAGGCTACTTTCTCAGCTGCAGCAGCTTATCCCACATTTTTAGGGTTTGCTAGGCTGACGCTATCATCCTTCTTCCAATTTTCAATAATGACAGTTACTTTCTGCTTTATTTAAATGGATATTTAAACCACATTGGCGAAATTTGTTTTCCAATGACCTTCTAGTTGATTTGAATGGAAATACATGTTAACAATTATATATTAACAGTTGAATACGTTATGATCGCGATTAAATGGTTTTACATGTATACCTTTTGTTGGTCATCTTCCAATTTATACGTTAAAGTTTGTACCGAATTATATAATCTTGTTTCTGAACTAACAATTTTAGTGGCTCATCTTCCCATCTTTTACATAAACATGGACGCTTTTTTATTGAACATCATTGTTTTGGAACGAAATACCTACTTTACATTTTCGCCACAGATAGCGTTCACTACAAACTATTGTGATTTGCGGTATGAAGCGTAACGAAGTGCTGGTTATTATTGTCACGTCAAGCTTAGTTTTAAAATTTTTACCAAATCTCATTTATGTAATACAACTTTATCTGATAATCAAGGGTGGCACCATTAATGCTAACTTCATTCCTAATAGCAATTTGGATTTCGATTACGTCTAATTCTATCTATTTCGCGTCTCGTTTCGTTCTGGATCAGTAAAGATCAAAGAGTCGTCCTAAAAGAGAAAAGAGAAATCACAGTTTGCGAGTATTACCGCATGACCGCATGACCGCATGACCGGACAAACAAGAGGTGATACGTGGTGCAGAGTGCAGAAGCAGAAGTTCAGAGTTGTCGTAGTCGGAGTATCTGGGATCTGGGGTCGTTCAATAAATTTTTGCATTTCAATCCCGCTAATATCATCGACTAAACGAACTTACATCAAGTTATACGAATTTTCCTACCTGTATGTTCCGGCGGGAACGAAATACAGACAATCCAAGTTTCCCTCAAAAAATAAAACCTCCCAACACGTGCGCCGATAACCGATAACCTCATATTCATAAAAAACTCTCTTTTAAAGATGAAACTACTTTTGTATTTTTTCCTTGCTCACCTAATCCGCTTTTCGCATAGCCAAAATAAACACTCGTCTTCTGAATATGAGCTTATTGATCGAGAGCTCGTCGCAGGTGGAAAACGAGGTGGTGTACCTATCGATTATCAGGTATTAATTCAACATGATGGGTCTTTTGTATGCGGTGGTGTTTTAATTGCCAGTGACGTCGTGTTAACGTCTGCTGTAAATTGTGCTGCATCATCCCTTGCTTCTTATGAGATTCATGTTGGAGTCTATGATCGAACGCAGGACCCGCCGATGGTACGAAGTGTCGTTCAGGAAGAGAGACATCCTGATTACGATCCTCTTGACTTTGTAGGTGCCAAAAATGACGTTATGTTATTGAAATTGAATGAATCTGTGACAGACTATAACCCTGTTGTGCTCAATGAAGACCCAGCGATACCGGCGGTGAATGAATTTGTTGTAGTGACAGGATGGGGTGTTGAAGAGTTAAATGGGCAATTTTCAGATGTGTTGTTATCTACTCAGGTGCAGATTATTTCTACTGAAATATGTGAGGAAAGTCTTGTATCATTTCTTGGCGTAGATGGTGAAATTGGAGATGGAGGAGTGTGCTCGTATACCCCATACAGAGGTGCTTGTGATGGTGACTATGGTGGTCCTATAGTTATTCAGAATTTCAATGGTGCTCCCTTGTTGGTTGGTATGTCAGCATGGGGTATGGATTGTAACGATTTTATATTTCCAAAAGTGAATATGCGTATAAGTTTTTACTTAGACTGGATACAATCTTCAATGTGTTCTGCCTTTGATGGTTCAGGGAAGTATGATTTTTGTGACGATGTAGATGCAACATCTGTTTTGCCGACGAAAAGCCCAACTATGTCACCAACTAAGTCTCCTACAAAATCTCCGACGATGTCACCGACTAAAAGCCCTACAAAATCTCCGACAAGTCTTTCAACGACGTTTCCTTCGAAAAGCCCAATTATTTTACTGACTAAATCACCTACTAAATCTCCTTCGTTCACCCCCTCGAAACGTATCCTTACTGCGTTTCCCACAAAATCTCCATCGGCAACACCCACCATAAGGCCTACTAAATCACCAACTATATCTCCAACAAAACTTCCGACGTCATTGCCTTCGAAGAAGCCGACAGCTATTCTATCGAAATCACCCACGAAAATACCTACTAAACCACCAACTTTATCTCCTCTGAAAATTCCGACATCATTGCCTTCAGAGAAACCAACTCGAACTCCGTCGGTATCATCAACTAAATCGCCGACAACTATTGAAATGACATCATCAAAACCTACATCCGAGTTGGAAAATACAATTGATTTAGCAAAGGATCCTCCTGCACTAACTCCAGTCATAGCTTCTGGTTTTCATAGCGGAAGCTCTTCTAGGCTGATACGGTTGTTCCAGTTTTTTACAATGATATATGCATATAATAACTTCGTATAAATATATTTATCCTTCTTTTCTACACGTTTGAAGTTTGCTGCCAATTGCTGTTTGGCTTCGTCAAGATTATTACCAGTGATTAACAGCAATTTAAAGGTGTAACGAGTACGTTGCTTTTTCGTCACAAAGTTATATATATATATATATATATGTATGTGTATATATTTAATACATGTTGTGTAAATATGAGTATAATTTTAAACTCTCAATGTCGGATCTTGTAAGAGCAAGAATCTCCGAAAATAAGCAAATAAATTGAGCTTTGCCACTTGACGCACACTCAAGAATTAGCACAGCACCGAAAAGAATCTAAAGTTCCACGATCTCATATCTCATGACAAATCCTGAAACAAGCGTAGTTTGGACCAAAGCAATCAGCAATGAGTTGGGAAGATTGGCACAAAGTTATAAATATGATATGAAACATACCGATACCATTGAGTCCATTCCTAAATCTGATGAACCAGAGGGAAGAGTATTAGCATATGCAAATATTGTTTTAGACTATCGTCTATCAAAGTCGGAACCCAACCGCATATATTTACCTTTAGCAGGTGATATACTGTCAGTTTCCCAGCAGCTTCCATCCTTGAAACCAAAATTATGATCAACAATGTTGTATCGGTTTGGATTTAAAAGACTTTTTAGCATCACCAGTGTCACGTCTCGAGTATATTAGGATTCATTATAAGCACTTCCCGGACGACATCAAACAAAAATATAATATAGACAGAACCACTACACTGTTACTACTAATTGGTCCGGAACATTTATTTGCGGACTAAACCTCGATTGCCACTACAACGAATATATGCCAAAATACATCAAAGCACTGCTAACAAAATCTCAATACAGCCCAAGTAAACATCAACAATATTCACCTCATCACTTCGATCCAATCATCTATGGACTATGGAGGAAAACGTCAACAACAAATGATAAAATTACAATCCAACAATACACCAACCTTAGACAAGAACCAACATCGCTACGTCCAATCCGTCGTTGGATCCTTACTATATTATGCAAGAGTCATCAACAAAACACTGCAACCATTTTAAACGGCATATCTTAATCACAAGCCAACTCACCCCACCTTTGATCAATTTCATTGTATTCTCATCGTACTATACGCGATTAAATGTTTTGTTGTGGAATTGAACTGCTGTTTTACTGCTAATATTCGGACAGAGCTTTCTCGTATTTTACGTGATGAAATGGTTTTAATGATGGGATTAAAATAATTTGGATGCCGTGATCAAGTTGTTTGTGGTGTACGCTTTAATTGAATTTGGAAGCACCCTAATGAAAAATTTTGCAGCTGATTATTTTGGCATTGCCGATGGCTTGGAATAATTTCAGCGTTTATTCACGAAACGATGTGTGGATCCAATGGAAAAGCTCTTTTCAAATCATTTGAAAAGCCGATAAAAGGTCTTGCGAATCATCATCGTCAGCTACTGGTAGAATTCAAAGTGGAAATTGTCCACCTCTAAACTTCTTTCTGACGAATAGTGTTTCCATATCGGATTCTAATGTTACCTCACAGAGCTCATGAAAGGATGCGACTTAATCTATTCTCGTTCCTATCTCTAATTTTTAATTTCTGATTGCATACACTTTTTTCACAAAGTCATCCTATTTTACCCATGTTGAGATGATACATCTCTCTTTTCCCAACGGACCGGCCATTGAAAAAGAGTCTTTCTTACTCCTCATAAGTACATATTTCTTCGTTGTCGAGGAATGAATAACGTTCCTAGTGAAATCAAATAATAAAATGAATTAATACATGTATTAATATAAGAATATATCTCTGCCGCGCCCCGCCTTTGCCGCGCGCCACTAAACTTTTCGAAAGTTCGTAGGAGTACAGAAAATAACGCTATAAAACTAGATCCATAGAGAACGTGCAAATGACAGAGCTAGAAGAAATCAATCCTTTGGACACGTACCCGCACGGCATTGTGTACCCATCATTTTTTCGCGCGCAACACCAGGACCAGTACTCGAATCCTACGGTATGCACGTCACATTTAAGAGAAAAAAAAATTTTTAGGGGTGAAAAAAGATTTCCTTAACACATTACCAAAGTTTCACAAAATATATAGAAACTAACATCCAAATATTATAAACCTTTATTAATTAACAAAAAAAGAAGCAAGCAACCATGAGCAATTTTACAGGAGTCTTAATGGGTATGGGAAATCCTCTTCTGGACATTAGCAGTGACGTACCAGAATCGATGTTGGACAAGTACGATGTGAAGCTTAACAACGCGATTTTGGCCGAAGAGAAACATTTGCCCATTTACAAGGATTTGGTGGATAACTTTAATCCTCAGTACATTGCCGGTGGAGCGACGCAGAACAGCATCCGTGTGGCTCAGTGGATGTTAAAGGCTCAGGGAAAGTTGAATGCTACTGCATTTATGGTACGTTTTTTGTTAATGTTTAACTGTGTGTTGAAGAAAAAGTTAGTTTGGATGGTGTTTCATTTTTTAAAAATGTTGTGAATTGTTGTTGGTAGGGTTGTGTGGGTGAGGATGCCTTTGGTAAGCAGCTGGAGGATTGTGCCAGTGCAGATGGTGTTCTTGCCCATTATATGAAAGATAAGGAAACTCCTACTGGAACTTGTGCCGTGCTTGTGAATGGGGGAGAACGATCGCTCGTTGCCAACCTTGCCGCAGCGAATAATTTTAAGCCTTCTCATTTGGAGACGGATCTTGCGAAGGAAATTTATACCAGTGCGGATTTTTATTATATTGCTGGGTTTTTCTTGACTGTTTCGGTTGAAAGTTTGAAGATAATTGCGGACCATGCGGTGGAGAAGAATAAGACGTTTTGTCTAAATTTTTCGGCTCCGTTTATTGTTGATTTTTTCGGAGAACAGCTTGCGACTGCCATGCCCTATACCGACTTTGTCTTCGCCAACGAGTCGGAGGCAGAAGCTTATGCGAAAAAGAATGGTCTTGGAGGAGAATCTTGCGATTTGAAGCAAGTCGCTCTTGAGGTCGCGAAGATGCCCAAAACTAATGCCAGTAAGCCTCGTACTGTGGTATTTACACAGGGATCTGAGAGCACTATTGTTGCTTGCGACGGTGTTGTCAAGGAATATGCTGTTGATCCATTACCAAAGGAAGATTTGGTAGACACTAATGGTGCTGGTGATGCCTTTGTAGGTGGATTCTTGAGTGTGTTGGTAGGTGGGGGATCTGTTGAGGCCGCCGTTCAAGCAGGTCACTATGCCGCCCGTGTCATCATTCAACAAAGTGGATGCACATTTCCAGAAAAGTGTGATTACAAATTTTAATTTCTAAATTGTTCTTTTGTTTTTTTTCACGGTATGCACTGTATCGAGCTTGTTTCAAACAGCGTTAGTTTTCAAATTCTATTTGCTGGAGAACCTTCCAATTAATTTGTTTTCGTACTACGGATGAAGTATTGTCATGTTCCTTGATCTTCACGAAAGATATTTCATGATCATCGCCGGTATCATTACGTTTGAAGAACCTTCCGTTGAAGATTTATCTGTACACCAAGAAAAAACCCTAAACTATACGATTGAAAACAGGAACAACAGTTATTAAAAATATATATAGATCTACTCGAAGTATAATAGAGATGTTAACCAGTAGTAACCAGTACATATATGTACATGTACTCTTTGCAACCTATGTCTGTTAAAAGAGTAGATATGAACAACTTTCAAAATATTTTTCCAACACGTACTTCGTACTTCGTACGTACTAAGTACTAACACGGACCGTGCTTCAACCATCACCTTTTCCTTTCTTCTTTATCTAACGAAAATTTTTCTATTTGTGAAAAGAAACATCTTCCTTACAAGTCCAGTGGACTATCAACATCCAAAAACCAAAATTAAAATGTCACAATCATCTCTAATTAAAACATTAATTCTATTGCTAGCATCCACGAAATCTTTCGGATCGGCATTTCTTCCAGATCGCTCACAACAAACGCCAGTCACAGTCGAGTTATGTGCAGCAGCAAAAACCATCGGCAGCAGCACAAACTCGTACCTCGACAATCTTCAAAATGTCAAGCTCTCATTTTCAGATCTGATTCAAAATCCAATTGTCAATCCCGATGAACTCGTGGTATATTCGCATGCCAATTTTGATTTTTTTGAAGTATCCAAATTAACCTCCAAAGGTCCTCGAAAAAATGCCGATGTAGGTCAACCGCACGACGCCACTCGGCCTTTGGTTTCTTATAACGATGGTAAGACGAAAACGGGATCTTGGTGGTGTGCGGTTGGTGGTTGGCCTTCGCCAAGTTTGAGGGATACTACGGAAGTTTTTTACGTGTTTTCTGGCAGAGGTTGTGTGACGGATTTGGATGGTATGCCGCATCATTTTGGACCCGGTGATGTCGTTGTTTTGCCGAAGGGGTGGAGTGGAAGATGGGACGTCTTGGAAGATGTTCATAAAGTTTGGGTGACTCATGATCATGAGCATGTGGAAGAAGTTGGGAATCCAATTCGTGCGACAATTGTAACAAATGAGTCCTTGACTCCGAACGAAACGAGTTCCGTTCCGCATGATGCTTCGGTAGGATGTCCGATTACTGCTAGTAGAACATATTATAATGTTGGTCCTACTGAAGTTGGGGTTCGGACGTGTACTCCTGGTTCATTTCCAAAGAGCGTACCACGAGATACAGTTGAGGCATTTCATGTGTTGGAAGGGACATTCTTTGTAACTAACGCGGATGGAAGTGCCATGCGATGCGGTCCTGGTGATACTGTCGTACTACCAAAGGGATGGACGGGAAAATGGGATGTTATCGAAAAGATGAAAAAGATTTGGGTGGTTATCAATGAATAAATTTATTAATTTATTAATAATTTTTTATTGAAATTGATTTTTCTCTTCCAATTAAGAGTTCAATGACGTTTGTTGACGAAAGAGTTGCAACAAGCTCGTTCCTCGTGGAAAATCATTATAGAATCCAACCTCATTCTAATACATTCGTAAAACGACTTTCGTTTCAAATATAGAATCCTCACTTCTATCTATTTTTGCTATCATGTTGGAGTCAAAAAAATTAGCTTTTGTCGAGTCATAGTCATAAAACTTCGTTGATATTTTTACATGATTGGAACAATAAAATAGTAGTAAAAGTCAATGATTAAAATCAGATAAAGACCCTTCTCCACCTTTCTCGAAGCAAGGAACATAAAGTTCATAGTTTTCGTTTACAAAATCATATCCGAACATTCTTTTCTCTTCACTAAAATCATATTTTTCTTCACGTAATAAATGCTCTGAACCTTGCGCCCAGGAATTTATGAAATTTCACTTCTTTTTCGAGATACGACGAAATCTCGATAAATTGACTGACGAGTAAAATATGAGATTGGTTGTGATGAAGAAAACATTGTAGCAAAATAACGGTCACTATCACGATCGTGAACGAATAGTCACAATTAAGCTTGTGTATATTTGATCAACAATATGGTGAGATGTCAATAAATAAATATAAATGAAACCGCAGCGAGGGGGTAACAATGATGGAACTTCCTTTCGATGCGCGGGTGACTTTTGCGGTGTACGGGACGTGTTATCGAAATTTGACATATCCTATTCAAAGCAGGTACAAACTGTATCGAAAAAAAGTAACAATAACTCTCATGAAGAGATCCACCAAATACTCCAAAGAGAACAAAGAAAACATAGAGATCGATCCATTGCTGATAACATATTGAAGAGGCTGTTAACAAAAGAAGAGTTGCATCGAATCGAAACGGATGGGTACTTGGTCGATCTAACGAATATTTCCTCGCGCTTGCGATATAATAATCATAATAAAGTTTGTAATCGAAGCATAACTCTGGCTAAAGATGAGCATCGAAAATCTTTGTGGCATTTATCTCAAGCTGAAGACTCGAAAGTCCATTATGTTTTAGCAGATAGTGACTGCGAGGATGATGATTTAAACCCGAATTCTCGATTAGAAGGAGAAGATAAAGAAGAATATGTCGATTGCTGTGGCGTTTGTGCACAGATATATTGTCTACTGGACAATGTGCGGAAAATAAATTCGTTGAGTATAGAAGACATTGACTCAACAGAAAAAAATATAATGCATTATGATAGAGATTTGCAACATTACAAACAAAGTGAAAGTAGAGAAGGCAAACCAAAATGTCAAAAACATTCTACTCCTTCGCCTTCGAATGTTCCCAATAAAGTTGGCCATGATTTGATGTCACTGAGCCAACGGCAGACGCGAACGCATCAAATTTGTGAAAAGGCTGGTAAATCGGTAATTTGTTGTTGTAGTCAAATAAATAGCAAAGAGGAATATCAAGAAACCAAGAAACAGAATAGAAATAGAAAAAAATCACGTGCACTGATATGCGGCGACAATGAGGTAAATTATTGTTAAAAAAATTAAAATTATTCGAATCCTTCTATCCTAAGAAGATAGAGGAACTTTTTTCATTAGATCGTGGCCAATAAAATTCAAATATTACTTTCTTCTATTGGAGTTTTATCGCATTATGCAAAAACAAGAAATCTTTGTATAAATTGGCTGGAAAATCATACTTGCAAATGGTTGATAATGCTTCGCTTCAGCGAAATTCAAGAAAACGGTGATGTTATCAAATGGCTGAACGCACATGATGATGGGCGCACTGTTGAATCAGCAATCGTCATCATTCTAACAAAAACCGAAATTGTTCAAGACTACAAAGTATTTTTTGAAGAACCCCCACGATTTTTCGATTTGGCTCATCGTGACATAAGCGAACTGTGCAAGTTTCTAACAACGATAAGTTCAAATAAAAAACGCCTTCATCGAGGTGAAATAAATTGTAGTATACGAGAAAATGTCAAAGAGGGCCGTAGAAGCAAGACTATAAGAAAGTTTCGAGACAATGCAGATTGGGGTCAAAAAGATAGTGAAGTATCGAGGTGGAGGTTAGAAACAAACAAAATTGAACCAATGGTGAAAAACACAATTCAAAAGAAAAGATGTCATCATTTCACTTCAATTTTAAAACTTGACGATGGTAAAACATCTTTTCCCTATACAATTTTGAATCCACGCAGGTCAGATAATATTGGTGAACAGAAAGAAACACCTTCGGAAATAAACTACTTCAGCCTGATTGTTTGTCACGATTTGTTTGACACGCAAGAGAAAACGGAACAGTTTCTTCGTCCATTGATTGAGCGCTACCCTGACATCCAGGTTCTAATTTGGAACTATCCAGGACAGGCTTATACAACCTATTGCGACAAAAAACTCTTGAATAATGTGTTTTTATCGTCATGTTTTGAAAAGCTTTTACTAAAAATTAAAGAGGAAAAGTACTTCGATTTTGGTCGTCCATGCTATCTCATGGGATTTGGCAGTGGTGCAATCATTCTAATGTATTTTGCGAGTCACGCGCATCATACTGATCACACGTATTTACAGGCGAGAGCATATTTGCTATTAAACGGCCTGACATACGTTGATCCGCATTATGCATCTGTCCTTCATGATTGCAAAAACGTTTTCAGCTGTTCACCACCATCCCGGCCTGATTTACCTCTCTACTTTTATGTACGCTTTCTATTTTCGAAGCTGTATTTGAAGAAAACCACGTCAGCTTTAGCCTTCAATCTATACACTGCGATCTTTAATCCAATCCCTTTGAAAGGACGCATCCATATATGTAACGGTGCCCTTAATCATGTAGACGTTCGTCCATTTTTGAAGAATATCTTTGTTCCCATACTTTCCATACATGGGAGGGAATCTGATTTGGTGAAATGTTTACATTCGTTACCATTGCAACAGGGTAGGGAAAGTACTTCCATAAATAATATTCATACATTGTTGAACGCCAAAAACCCACGAGTCACTCTCGTTCAGTGGTCGAAATGTGGACACGAGATATTTCAGGAAGAAAAATATCGTTTGTTATTACTTTTGGAACGACTTCTGACCGGATTCTATGAGGTAAATACTGATAAACCAATTTTCAACACTGAAATTCCAAATGAGAAAAACCATAATAAACATAACAAAACGAATGAAAAAGAACGCAGAAATTCTGATGATTGTACATTTAGAGATAAAGTATTAATCAAGAAAAAGAGTAGGGTTACAAACAACATCGAAAAGGAGAGTTTAGAGGGGCGCTTTATTGACTCTGTATTGAAATCTATCAATAGAAATGTATATGATATTGAATCAAGTAACAATAAGATTGTCGGTAACACAGCGAACAATCAGAATTTAAAGAAATCGATTCAAAAATCACTTCGAAGTGAAACGAAAGAAATGAGCGCATCATTTAAGCCATTTGTTTTGACAGATTACATAGAGATTAAAGAATATATGACATGGCGAGCGAAGCGAAATAAAAAACGTCTCATAATCCTAAACCGGTCGTCGTCTTGCATTCAGCGAGCTTTTCGTGTTCATTTAGCGTGTGACTTATTAAAATTAAGGAAACGTCAAAAGGCAGCTTTGACTATACAGCGTATTGCACGAGGACAGCAAGGAAGGAAGGCATTCTTGGCTCACAAGTGCATAATGTGGGGTGTGTATTTTACCCAACGAACATTTCGGGGATTCTTGGGACGAAAAAAGTTCATTAAGCATAAGAAGAGACACAAGTCCCAAACAACGATTATGAGGCTATGGAGGGGTATTCTAGGAAGAAAAATTGTTATCGCGATGAAAAAGAAGCGATACATCTCTGCCATGGTTATTCAGTGCTTTTGGAGAAGTAGAGTTGCGCGCGTGACATGTGTTAAAAGGCGACAGCAAGATTATTCGTCGAAACTTTTGCAGAGAACTTATCGAGGACATTTGGGTAAAAGGAAGGCCAGGTTGGAGCGAGATAAATATATTTTTGTCAAGAGTAAAAGTAGTGGAATTGAACTTGGAAGGGAGATGCTTGTAGAACATAAGTTGCACGCAACGAAGCTACAATCGGAATTGTATCTTCTGAAACAAGAAAAGAATAGGTTTGAAGAAATAATCGACGAATTGCTGGACGAAATAGAAGAATTTGAAAGAAATATCCAAGAAATCGAATCATCACTTCATCGACTGAACACTCAAGAAACTACTTATAGAGAAGGGTCACTGAATATGATGTACCATCAGGAAGTGAAACAAAAAAAGATGTAAGATGTAGGATGTAGGATATCTCTTCTATATCAAAAATATATTTCATCGTGTTGTTACATACTTTTCAACTAACAGGCGTTACAATGAAGACTTCAATATAATTTTGTCAAAAATAAGCGACCGTCGTGACCGCCTTCATGTTACAGAAGAAAAACTCGAAAATGTTGAAAAACTTCGACATAAAAAAGACAACGAAGTTAAAGAACTAGAACGAAAGCTTGTGGTTTTGTTGGAAGTTCAACAGAGAGAACTAGGACAATTGAAGCTAATCCAAAGCCAAGGGTGCACTTCGGATATAAAAGCTGAAATAGAATATACATACCCAGTATACACTGATGTTGAGAACATGCACAAAGAGAAATCAAAACTTATGGAGTCCACCGAAGCTATGATGAAATTTGGTTTCATGAGTATGAGTATGACTTACTTTAGTTCGATGAACATGGTAAAGGCGCTTAAATCATCAGAAACAAACCAGCATACGGCAACTTACAACCACTTTGGAAGTGATGGAGAAAACGTATCATCAAATATTCAAACACCAACAATATTTGGAAAAGTTCCTTTTCAGAAGAATGATATAAAAGAATGGAATGTCGAAGAAGTTGTCGAATGGCTTTGTGAATGCTTGCAGCTTGGTCAGTATGCTGATACCTTTCGCGAAGGGTCCGTGGATGGGAGTTTCTTGCATGTATTAAACGATGAGGACCTTAAGAACTTCCTTGGAATTGAGCACGGGCTTCATCGCAAAAAAATTTTGCACCATATTTCCCAACTTAATCAATGCCAGTCCTCTTTGCTGCCTGCTTCCCCAATTGTAGATGGTTCAGGCGCGACTGCTGTTCCAGAACTTAATGACAATGACCGAAACGAAACGAAAAAATTGTCGAATCTTCAACAAAATGTAAGCGCCTCGCATTTGTTTCTCTGACATGAGAATTATAACTAATATTTATGTTTCAGAATAAAAAGAATTTGCCGTTCTCAGAAGTCCTTGACTTGAATGAATTATTTTCTTGGGTCAGGCATAAAAAGATAGACAGAATAACTAATGTGTTGGACCAACTTGAGGACAAAAAATTCGACACTAACGATATACGTGTGCAATTTGTGGACAACATTGGGACCGTTTATTCAAATCGCTACAACAATCAATTATTTCACTTGAATCAGTCTGATGAGCACGGAAATACAATTTTTCATATTGCTGCTCAAAACGGTAACGTACGCCTTGCCAAATTCCTTGTCCGAAAAGGTGCAAATCCAAATCATCAAAATCATCAAGGTCAAACACCTGGACATTTTGCTTTGGCATATCAATTTTTCGAGTTTGGGAGCTGGTTATTTGATCCAAATCAAGGCAACGCAGATGATACCCTACTTAACACGTATGGTCTCGGCCCCTACGACGGTTTCGAAGTCTAACGCGGTCAAATAAAGGCTAATATATAAACTTTTATGTATTCAAATCGACTTCCTCCACATGGTATTGCTAACTCTTCATAAAAAGAATTCGCAAAGATTTCAACACTATTTCGGCACTTCTAATATTTTACTGATCAGCATCAACGGAAACACAAAGTAACATTGCGAATAAATGATTCTTTACCTATAATTATTGGATACATTTATTTGAGTAAATGAAGCATTTAATGGCTTGTTCAAGACGTCGCTGGGAAGTTCGTTTCCATGAGCTAGGCTACGTGATAAGTTTTGCTCGATTAGTTCGGCTTCGAGGCAGGTAAAGATCATACTGTACGTTATATTCTCCGTAAACCAACGCGTTGTCGAAAATATACTGAATACTACCCGAGTGATAATACTGCCTCACTTCAACGTTAACATGAACGATTGTTCGGTATATGTTATATCTTCTATTAATCAATTTTATTTATTTTAGCTCATGCATATCTAATTTCGGACAAACGGGTTGTACTTTTCATATATCGTCAATCCAACTAATTCAAACATACATTTAAAGCACTATGTAGAAAAAACTAAATATTGCAATACCCGTGTTGAGTACTGCTGACAAGTGAGGGCTTGCTTTTGACGAGGAAGCTACTGGATTGGTTGCTCCTTCCGACTTGAAAGCAACTGGACCACGCGTTGGACTTTTCGGTGGTTTGGCAAGAGGCGCCAACGTTGGATTATCTGTGAGAGATGATTCAAATTTTGCAGTTATTGGATACCTGGTAGGCTCCAACGTAGGAAATAGACTCGGGGCAAAAGATGGGACCGTCGTAGGAGGTGCACTAGGTGAAGAAGTAGGAGATGAAGTTGGAACTTTTGTTGGAGATTTTGTAGGTTCTGCCGTCTCACCTTCCGCAAGTGGCGACCTGGAAGGCCATGCAGTAGGAGAATGAGTTGGGTTTTCTGTTGGACTAGTAGATGGCGTCCTGGAAGGCCACGCAGTAGGAGAGTGAGTTGGATTTTTCGTCGGACTAATAGATGGAGTCACACTTGGTAGTTGGGAAGGCGTTGTCGAGGGCGTAGTTGTTGGAGACTGACTGGGTGATTTGGTTGGTTCCTTTGTCGGATACTTAGTAGGAGCTCCTGTTGGTTTCTTTGTCGGATACTTAGTAGGAGCTCCTGTTGGTTTCTTTGTCGGATACTTAGTAGGAGAAGCTGTTGGTTCTTTTGTAGGATTCCTAGTCGGCGACGAAGTTGGCTCCTTCGTTGGGGACTTAGTCGGCGATGCAGTTGGTTGTCTAGTAGGAGCCTTGGTAGGCGATGTAGTTGGCGCTTTTGTAGGTGATTTCGTAGGCGCTGATGTTGGTTTCTTTGTTGGAGATTTTGTGGGAGAAAGAGTGGGTTCTTTTGTCGGAGACTTAGTCGGTGACGTAGTTGGCACTCTGGATGGACCTTTCGTTGGAAGTACGGTCGGCTTTCTCGACTGCGTCTTAGTTGGGGATGCTGTTTCACCCGCTTCTAACGGAGATCTAGTCGGAGATTCTGTAGGCATTTTCGTCGGATACTTTGTCGGCGACGGTGTAGGAAAATCTGTTGGGGACTTGGATGGGGTAGCAGTTGGACTTTTTGTCGGTGACTTCGTCGGCGATGTGGTTGGGGTTTTCGTCGGAGACTTCGTCGGAGAAGAAGTTGGCTCTTTCGTTGGGGACTTCGTTGGAGAAGATGTTGGCTCTTTTGTCGGTGACTTGGTCGGTGACGCAGTTGGAACTTTTGTCGGAGACTTCGTCGGCGAAGAAGTAGGCTCTTTCGTCGGATATTTAGTAGGTGATGTGGTTGGTGCTTTTGTTGGATATTTAGTAGGTGATGTGGTTGGTGCTTTTGTCGGCGACTTTGTGGGTAAATTAGTCGGTACCAACGATGTAAAAATCGTTGGCATGGCAGTGGGCCAGGAAGAAGGCTTCCCAGTAGACGAGCTTGTGGGGGAAACAGTTGGTATCTTCGTTGGATTCTTAGTAGGTGAGGACGTTGGTGCCTTTGTAGGCGAAGCGGTTGGCATCTTTGTAGGTGCCTTTGTAGGCGAAGCGGTTGGCATCTTTGTAGGAGACTTGGTAGGCGAAACAGTTGGCATCTTTGTAGGAGACTTGGTAGGCGAAGCGGTTGGCATCTTTGTAGGAGACTTGGTAGGCGAAACAGTTGGCATCTTTGTAGGAGACTTGGTAGGCGAAGCAGTTGGCATCTTTGTAGGAGAATCGGTAGGCGAAGCAGTTGGCTCCTTTGTAGGAGAATCTGTAGGCGACGCAGTGGGAACCTTCGTAGGAGACTTTGTAGGCGAAGCAGTTGGCATCTTCGTAGGAGACTTTGTAGGAGACTTTGTGGGTGAAGAAGTAGGTGACTTCGTAGGAGACTGCGTGGGTGAAGAAGTGGGCGCCTTCGTAGGAGACTTTGTAGGTGAAGACGTAGGCTCCTTCGTGGGTGATTTCGTAGGCGCTGATGTGGGTTCCTTAGTTGGAGACTTTGTAGGAGAAAGAGTGGGTTCTTTTGTTGGAGACTTAGTCGGTGACGTAGTGGGCACTCTGGATGGACCTTTCGTTGGAATTACGGTCGGCTTTCTCGACTGCGTCTTAGTTGGAGACGCGGTCTCGCCTGCCCTAACAGGTGATCTAGTCGGAGATTCTGTAGGCATTTTCGTCGGATACTTGGTCGGCGATGAGGTCGGAAGTTCTGTCGGGCTGCTAGTAGGAGAGGTAGTTGGTTCCTTAGTGGGTGACTTGGTCGGAGAGGCAGTCGGTTCTTTTGTGGGTGATTTGGTCGGAGAGGCAGTCGGCACTTTTGTCGGTGACTTGGTCGGAGAGGCTGTTGGCACTTTTGTGGGCGACTTGGTCGGAGACGCAGTTGGCACTTTTGTGGGTGACCTGG
>Ga0209092_10002474_pt1 | contig 16964 bp, 17 predicted proteins | sample FraStrMetagenome_FD_187446 | JGI IMG/M metagenome (GOLD analysis project Ga0209092, IMG submission 187446) | Marine eukaryotic phytoplankton communities from Arctic Ocean - Fram Strait ARC3M Metagenome (SPAdes) (version 2) | ecosystem: Environmental > Aquatic > Marine > Oceanic | place: Fram...
TTTCCGAACTTTCTACTCCCCCCTAGCGGAGGGGTGGAAAAATCGGTGAAAGGAGTAGAATGTAGAGTGCCCTTCATTTTTCACTACTTCCATCATCCAACACACTGCGACTTTGTGACCCCCCCCCCTTCTCCCCCCCCTCCCTACCACCTTTCAGTGACGACGGATCGGGTAAAGGCAGTATAATATGTCACCTAGTGCTTACGAGCTCCTGCGGGAGGCAAAGATACTCCGTAATAAGAAACGCCTTGTAGAACTAGGACTTGACAAACCAATCATTAGAGAACGTGAATCTGATACACGTCCTCGTAAAAAGCCAGTAGTTGCGAAGAGCACTGTGTCTTCGACTGGCACTCAAAGTACCGTCATTTCTTTACGGAGGTCGTCAAGATTGGAGAAGTTATCGGTGAGCAACACAGGCAATGGTGACAAGGTTAGGAAGCGTAACTTGAATGAAAACGTAGACGAATTATCGACGAATCGATCGCCTCGCAACTTGATAAAAGATAAGAAACGCCAGCTTTTAAATGTACCCACCATATCAATAGACGATACAGTACATCCGCAAGAGTTGATGAGAGCAAGCGCAGAAAGGCGGAAGTCAAGAGAGATAATGATTGATACGGATCGTATCCTAGCGCATGCTCTTGGGAAGTATGCCAGTGAGAAAATGGGCAAAGCAGCTGTGGTAGAATTTGCTAGCTTAAACGACAATGTATCTTTCAATAAATACTCTGGAGTTCTTGAGTGGAACAATAGCCTATTTTTGTGGGTGAATCTTGGAGGGCCCAATACATTTACAGAAAATAAAATGACTTGGTTTGGAGGAAGTCGAATGCATGACGAAAGTGAAGTCGTTAAAAGGCTCATAAGAGCTAGCAAAGCCCAGAGATGTGATGATTCAAGTGAGAGTGTTTTGTTGTGGGTTCGCTTCATGGATGGTAGCAAGGCGCAGCCATATATTTGTCTTGGAAGATTGGCTTATGTTTACCACTCACCAGGCACGCATCCATTGGAGTTCGAGTTTGAGCTGATGGATTACAAAACACTACGGGATTCTTGCCCACTTCTTAAACATATTCCTAATATGCTCCTTTCAAAGGCGGTATAGTATTCGAATTCAAAAAAATTGTTTGACTTTCATAAAAAATGCCACAGTTCTGTTCTACTGAAGATATGGCATCAAAACTCTTCCCCTCGTTCCACGATAGTGATCTTGTTCGTTCTATTGTTCGTCAAAAAATTGTCATTCTTGGTGATGCTGCTGTCGGAAAAACTGCTATTAGAAAAGTTTTGAGCAATGAACCATTTCCAGAAGCTTACAGGATGACACCAGACGTTGAATTTTCAGTGCACAATGTTAAAAACATTTCAGAAAAAGTGAATGTTGAACAATATATCTTTGAAATACCCGGTAATAGCAGCTTATTTCATCAAGGAGGAGATTATTTCGAAAGTTGCTTTCAATATGTAGATATCATCTGCTTGGTATACAACGTTTGTCAAAATGATACGTTCCGTGGTCTCGTAAAGTGGTTAAAGTATGCAAAAGGCTTTTGTACTAGCGCTAGCACGAAAATATTTGTCATTGCAAATCAAACAGATCGACGCAGAAGTAACGGAGAGAGTCTATCTAAATGTGATTCTTTTAGGACGGATGATAACGGTATAATGGAAGTACATGTCGAATCAAATAGCAACGATGTAAGTGATTTTTGTGAAGAGCACAGTCTTGAGCTATTCGAGTGCAGTGCTTATCTTAACGCAGATCATTGTAGCGTTAAGACGATATTTGAGGATTTGGCTTCCAGGAGTATTTCGTATCAATCTAGTAGTACTGGTGAACGAAATGAAAATGAAAGTACACAAAGTTAAGAATACAATGCAAACGTTAAAACTTGGTATGAAGTGTGCAATCTATATCTGAATGTATTAGTAGTAGTCTTTATATAGTGATACAATTTTTTATTTGTCTTGACGCTGCATGATGAGACACGTGCTTACCAGTAGCAAAAAACAAAAACGCCCTGATTTTCTTTATCCCCTTTCAACCTCGGCATTGCTTCAGATAGTAAGTCAAATTCGAATAAAATAAATTTGCATATGCGCTCGCATTATTATATATCAAAAGCTTTGATATAGGCTTCGACCATCGGGTAACCTATATTTGCTCCGCAATCAAATGCGGTCAATAAGTGTCCATCTTTATATATTCTAACAAAAGGCACCTTGTCTACGCCCAACCGTTCACAAAGAACTTGATTTTCACCGAATTCAACTTCCGCAAATCGAACATTTCCTTTTTTGATCAATTCATTCGCATCGTTACCCCTTCTCACTACATCACCTTTTTCACGGATGAGCTTAGGCCATCTCATCATCAACTTCTGACATTTCTTGCAAAACTTTGCTGTAAAGACAACCACGCAAAGGCGCTCATCTTCATCTAAAAACTCCTCGTAATCTATGTGACCATGAAGATGCCATAGATCTGGCACGCCTGTTGTCGGAGGCGACGCATGAGAATGTAGCTTCGTCTGTTCGTTGCCGTCACCATCCATTGGAATAAACGCCGTCGAAGTCACGTGTCGAGACGTTCCCGAGGTCAATCGTAACAATAACGCTCGTTGGTGCTGCCCACTTAGGCTGATATTCGAACAATCTTGACAGCTGGAGAAAAGAAAGCCGTTGATACTTACAATCGCCAGTAAGTTCAGTGACGTTATCCAAAAGAAAAGTCTCATCATGATTCTCGTCATTCCAATTCTATATAAACATAAATGTCTTTAACAGAAAATCTTTCCCAGCCTCATTCAACACTCGACTATGGATAAACAATTGTGTCAGAGTGTGTTTTAATCGATTTCCTTAAACTCTGTGTGCGAATTGTTTTCTTGGCGTTCCCAAACCCACGAACGAGAAAGAGCAAGTCAGTATGTTGGACATCGTTCCGTAGAGTAATCGCAGATGTTGATTTAGTCGCCGAACTTTGATGTCATGAACGCGGAAACACGTCATGACTAAATGCTCCCTGCCAGAGTTGATAGTCCCGACAGCATTTATCACAAATTCATCACGACTTGCACATTCTTTTCCGAACTTCTCTTACGGAGAACCGAAAGGTGAATTTGAAAAAGTCTCTGCAAGCCTTGGACTTCGCACATCAACAACAGATGGCGTGTTCCTCCTGCAGAATATGTCATAATGTAATTCTCTCTCGTTTTATTAATTTGCATGATCCGGATCTTGTAATACATTGGAACCATGATATGTGAGAAGGTAATAGGAGAATGTGTTGTGAGTTTTGTGATAGTCGAAGGGTATTTTTATAAATACAACATCGGTAGTTTCGTATGAAGGTCTAATCACACGACTTTTGCTGAAAATTAAGATTGATCTTTTCTTAGCGGTGTTGTGAAATTATGATATGAAACTGCATATTCATCGTGATGATGCATCTCGTACCCCAACATTGAATCCATCAATGCCGGGTACACGAGCAAGTTTGTTTTGATGTTATGACCTAAGACGCTCTTCACAGTGTGCACCGGTACATGCAATGAAGTGACACTTTTGTATTGTGAAATTTTACGTTTCTTTCTCTTTTGTTTTGTATCCATTATAAAGAGTAAATGTTAGCATTTATTCATGTAATACGCATCTTTTTCGAATTTGCGCATTTAAACTTTTAATCGGATTCAATGAAACTTTCAGAATTAATATGTTTGATATTTGTTGACATATGAATATAATATATGAAACCTTTTCTACAACTCTCTACTCTCTCGTATAATGTATACATGTACGTAGATATGTGTTCGTAGGTGTGTGTCTGGTGTAAGCAGTATGCACCCATGTAATATATTCAGTTTCTAGCACAGCAATATTCTATAATGATCTTTTATTCACCTTTCCTTTCTTTTGATACTTAAAAGTATTATATTCTTGAAATTAGTATCTTCCTGGGTCCTTTCCTTCTACTTAAGCATCATCAGAAGATGCTGTGAGTAATCTGTCCGTCTCTTTGAACACTGAGCACAAAGTTCCGAGGTATTCAAAAGTAAATAACTCACTGTTAATGCACCGGATTAAGAGAAAAGGCAGTAATAACCATTTCATTACGAAATATAATGGACATAAAAATTTTGGGTTAATTGGACTCACAACGAATAACTAATGCGCAAATTTAGAATTTTTTGGATCTGAATGGACCATAAGACGACATCACGACTATCAATAGTTCAACCTCTCTTCTTAAAGTGAATAAGCTTTTTTTGTCCTCCATATGATGTCTCAAATCATTAATGAGAACTAGACTTTATGTTAGAACGTATGCTGCGTATAAATAGATCTTCAGTTTGATCGCCAAATCCTTATTTCCACTATATTGATCGTGGAAACTCTACAACATCCACGGAATTTTCTTATAGAAAAGAAGTTTTGTTTCGTCAATTATGCGAGACAAGCATTACATTTAATCATCCGTCTTTGCTCGGGACGAACCATTTAAATAAAAACTATGCCGCGTCAAATACGTATTAAAAATATATACTACATTACAAAATTCACTCAAAAGATTAATCACGAAACAAGATTGGAGCAATTCAATCATTTATGTGAATAACAAGCAACCATGATGGCAGTACAGCGGTGGCCTTTCACTGCGGTAATTTTCCTATTGTCCCTGACGCTTATGGTATGGGGCAAAAACAAGGAGGAATCTGTCCCGACGAAAGCCCCAACTCTCATCCCGAGCATGCGACCATCGTTTGCTCCTATTAATCCTACAGGCTCCCCAACGAAACCACCAACGCGCACGCCAACATATTCACCGACTCCGGAACCATCTCCCGAACCATCTCCAAAACCGACGAATGTGAACGGCGAATCATTTACGCGGTTTGACGTTTCGATAAATCCGTTTAGTCTCGTTATTGGTCCTTTGAGCGAAAAGTTATTGACGAATGATCGTGAAATTGCAGAGCAGATATCAGAGAGTCACTTGAAAGAACTTTGGGATGCTAGGCTTAATAATACTCGGAATTTGTTTAATTTGGTATCGATTGATAAAGAGGATGTATTGACCCGAAGGATTTTGCAGACATCAATGACAAGCGACCGATTTTTTTTCAAAGGTACTGCCGTCCTATTTTCTACAAGTCCTGCTTTTGTCAACCCAGCTTTAGTTAACCAGTACATTTTATTTTCGGCTTTCGAAAATGAAGAGGGGGATATGTACTTGGAATCTTTAAGCGAGGTTTTCAATAACGAAGATATAACCTTTGTAGAAGCTGCCTCAGTGGAGTTGACAAATAATTCTCCAACGATTGTTCCTGTTGAAGAAGAGCCATCGTCTTCCAGTTTTTGGGATGACTATGGTTTGTTGATTATCATTGTATGTTGTTCCATCGTTACTTTAGCTTTCATCTTTGTTGCGAAAAAATATTGGAGACCATGTGGAAACGATTCTTCATCAAAACGCAATGGACGAAATTCTAAAAAGCAATTGGTAGATGATTCAGAAGGACCGAAACAATTTAGTCGAAAGCGATTCTTTGAAAAGGAGCCAGAAACTGATATGGAGCTAGATGCAAATGAATTTGAGCATAATTTAGATGAACTAGAAGGTAAACAAACATGCTTGTATGCATTCAAATATCGATTTATTTTACTTATCTTAAATTCTTCTTTTTCAGACCCCACTTCCTTTCAGTTTCAAGACCAAGATCCAACCGAACAAGCACATTATTATGCTTTTCGGCATCAATATAATGAAAACATTGATGACAACGAAATGGCCAAAGCCGCCGTGAAGGGTTCAGCGATTGCTACTTTCGGTAAGTTCTCTAATATGTAGATAGTTAGATTCGAAAACGAACAAATGCCTATGCTTACTTGTTATACCTAGCAAATAGCGATGATGCTCCTTCACCCTTAAAAGTTACTCAACGATATCACATGCAAGAAGAAAACATATCACCTCTGGGAAAATCACCTGATTCATATTATGGCAGAACACCGAAGATACAACTACAACCAAGTGATGAAGACACGATTGAACTTGAAATTCCGTCACCTGATATATCGCCAATCCTGCATAAAAAGAGTTTGCAGACTGACCCCTCGTACGTGTCTGAAGCTCCACATCAGTCATTTAGAAACTCTCGAAAGAAAAGTAGTAATTCACCTTCAGACAATCCCAAGGGAACCATTACAAAGCCTTTGACTGCACAATCATCGGTTAATGATGACTGCCTGATTAATCCTATATCTCAATTTATTTGCGGAACTACAGACGATAATTACGATATGCCGAGTAAGGGAAGCTTGCAACAAATTGTAGTGGAGGCACCATCAGGAAAGTTAGGAGTTTATCTCGATGGCACTAACGTTGCGAAGGGCCAACCTTGTATAGTTCACGGATTAAAGGGGTCTTCGGTCTTGCAGGGTAAGTTGCAAGCAGGTGATATCCTTGTCAGTATAAATGACATCGATGTGCAGGGGATGGATGCTATGTCAGTTTCAAAATTGCTATCTCGATCAAATAAGGTCAACCGACGCATTACAATTCTTCGACCATCTTCGGTATCACCCGAGCAGAAATCTGACTCCAATCCTGAAGAAACATATCATTCGATAGTTTCGAATGCAAAGAAATCGTTAAACAGAGAAAGGTCATTCTCTGGTAATAGTCGTGAATTAAGAGATCGGAAGTATAAAGAATTGGAATTCAAGAGTATAAGAAGTGGTCGATTTGAAACCATGAACGCTGATTATGACAGCGATGTTAGTGACGAAATAATTGTAGATGATTTGGATTAGGTCTGAATCTATGTAACATGTAATGATGTTTACTTATTTTTGTTAAGACCTACCGGGTACTGTTTTATAAGGAATATCTACTCTTGTACATTTTACAGATTACTCCACACTTTTAACTCGTTACTACTGGTTCGGAACAGGAGTAGTAGCAGTTGATATCGGTGTCGTACGTCCTACATGTACCAATTTCCTATTTTACTGTTAGTCATTTTCCAAAAGAGAATCGCCATCACGCCATCACCATCAGGGCTCTCTCTCTCTCTCTCTTTCTCGAGGTCTCGAGGGATACTTATACGAGATAGACTATTGACAACTGAGACAGACCAACGGAAATATGATAGATGGACAGACGGACAGACAAAAAAATAGGAAATAGTGAACTTGAGAAAATTACGTCCCTAAACGGGATATGGAGAAAATCTAGATATTTCTAAGATTGAGACCACTCATTTATCGACCTGATCCAAACGACATGCATCGCGTAGTCAATAAACTTACACCAACCGTGTCACGTAGTTATCAAGCATCACTTGCATTTCGATCGTGTGCGGTTATAGGGACAGGAATATCGTCATACAGAAAATTTTCATCCAGAGGTACCAACCAGGATGAAGAAGAGATCAACAGATCAACTGGAAGCACAATAATCCAAGGACCGTCGTTACTGACGTCTACGGGAGTCCATCGGCCTATTCCGTCACTTTTTTATTTGCCTGGTCTAAGGAGTATTCCTTTCTGGACTAGAAACGAACAGGTGGCATACAATGATCCTATAGTGAAACAAATATTGAGCCATGTGGAAGGACATGCAGAAACAATTACAAAGGAATATCAAGCTGCTGTGATGGGAGTTAATAGACGTGATGAAAATGCCGCACTTGATGTAGATTATGATCTTGCTAAAAGTGGTGGTGAGCATGCAGATGGTGCTCTGCACGAGGGACAGTGGGATTGGCATTCATTTATACTTAAGGGTAAGAACGTAAGAAGCAGATTCTGTAATGTGCTACCGATAGTTCAATACTAACGATGATAACTTTATACCATTGTATCTTTGTCATTTGCACATTTGGGAACAGGTGTAAAGCAACCAAAATTTACTGAAGTTTGTCCTAAAACAGTGCAGTGCTTGAATGAAATTGAAGATCTTCTATTTTCAACGACACCTTTCTCATTTGCATTCTTTTCCACTCTGCAACCTGGGGCTTCCATTAAAGTAAGTTCCAATCTCTGTGTTTATGATTTTATGAAAGGTCTAAATTGTTGACACTTTTCTTACTTTTGTCGTAAAGCCTCACTGCGGTCCAATGAACTTAAGGTTAAGAGTTCATTTACCTCTGATTGTTCCTAGCAACGGAGATTGTGGCATATTTTGTGGAGGACAAAAAAGGAAGTGGGATTGTGGAAAAGCTCTTGTTATTGATGACAGCTATGTTCACGAAGTATGGAATCACTCCAGGTAATTTTCGAGGGATCATAATTGATATTCCCCTTATTTCTGCACCATCTTATTTATATTGCGTTGTCTTGAATCACAGCGAACCTCGCGTTGTTTTTGTTTTTGATATCTGGCATCCCGACGTGAAAAATATAGAAAAGGAAAACATTAATGAAATGTTTAAATTTGCAAAATCTGAGGGTTGGCTCTAACATGAGTTTTGATGCATTTTCAATTATGTGAGGGATTTACGGAACCATAAACTTTCCTCAAAGCTATGGTGCTATGGTCGTGCAGACTGCCTTCCTGTCGGCTAGGTGCAAAGGAAAAATTTGCAAAAGAGAGGATGACTACCGACAAGATTATGACAATGGTAAAGATCTGAACAGGCGGCGTAACCTCAATAGCGAGCATCTCCAAGTTATTGGTTTGTGCCGAATCTAATGCATCATCACATGCTTTTGTTAGATTTGCTATTGAGCCGATATGGCTACGTAACACAGAAATATCACAAAGTTCTTCATGACAATTGTCAAGCCTGTGAGTTATTGATATTCCATTGAAAAGTAATCGAAACACAGTTTGTGAGAGTACATTACTGTTTCCTTCTTTCTTGTAGATCTATATGCGGATATTTGTTAGGTACGTCAAATAGACGACATTGTGCTTAAAGATTTTAGTATTTACCTCGATGACAAACATACTCGCATACGGAGGCCAAACACCATCCCAAATTTCAAGGCTAACCAAAAGAGCAATGAGAGTATCATCATGCCCAGAGTATAGTAAAAATTTGTACTTTTGCTCGTTTATTCTTCTCAGAAGATCTGACCACAAGAAAGAAGTAAATTGCTTTGCGAACATCGCATTTTTGAATGTGAAAGGGAAAGTATACAGCCAGTTACCCTTTAGGCGTCAAAATGAGAAAATTATTCAAGAAGCTCCGAGAGATTACATAAGACACTACCACTTACGAAATCAAACAAAGTAGTAAAATTTGAGTCATCATTATCTTGAGTAAAATCATCTATAGCCTTTGGAAGAAAACGATCACTGCATATTGCTGTCAACTGGCAATCCATTACATGACCGTTGACGATAGACTTTGGATCTTGAAATTTTAGATCGTCTTCAACAAGTGATGTCAGAAATTTCGCATTTGCTAAAATTAATATTTCATGGTTTGATGTTAACATTGAGAAGAACTTTGAGACGAGTTACATATGAATAATTCTTTTTCAATTATCTTACCGTTTCTCTTTCCGTCGAGATATTCTTTACTTGACTCTGCGATTTCTCTTAAACTGTGTAATCGAGGACATGCCTTTTCCAATGAATACGGAGATAAGATATCGTCGGGTTTATCAGCAGCTATCAGAAACTGAAAGTAAGTGCACAAATTCAAACCCTTACGTTGACGGTAACCACTTACTATGAAGATCAACTACAGTATTTAGGGAAGTAGCGTTAAACATACTTGATAGAAGAGTTTGGCCCGACATCAAGGTTCGTTGCTCGTCGTCAGATCTAAAGTATACAGAAGTGAACTCATCACCTTCGTCTTGGCTTTCGACAAAAAGTTGACTATATGGCGACGCTGAAGATCCGATGTATGCTTCTTGCAAAATGACCCCATTTTGCGACTGCTGTTCATAGCCTTGTTCAATAAGCTGACCTACTTCGCAAGTGCCTTTCAACTCATTCGATAGCATACTAAAATCGTCGAGCCCATCATATATCTTTTTAAAGAGCAGCCTTGATTGCCTAGTGTTTCCCTTTTCATTGATTGGATTGGATATAATCGTATTTAAATCGCAATCCCATCGACTTTGGTAAGGGTCAGTATCATAGCCAGCCCAACAGTCAAATGCTGACACGAGGTAGAGTAAAAAATGTCAATGAAATACATAACCGCAACAAATAACAGCCTAAGGATCTTCGAAAAACTTACGTCCCCAAGGCGTACGAGCTCCATGTCGAATGAATGTAGCAACCTGTATAATTCTTAATCCGCTCGCGTCCTTTACGGGATAAATTTTCCGCTTTTCCATGGCCTTCGGAGTGGAGCAATAATCGGGATAACTTTCACGTTTGGAGAAATTCGTTGGCACCACGTACGGGGAAGAGCCATCCGCTTTACCAACCAAAAGTAATGTAAATCCAAACGTAGAGATTCGATGCACTGACAAAATCATGGTGAAAGTCTTACTTGACGTTTTTCAAAGCTTGAGGAGAACGAGCTTTTTAACCTCTAGTTTGCAAATATGGATGGATGCAGTTGATAAGATGCCGATGAATAAAGTTAGATATATTTTTATAATTTATAATGCTTGCTTGTCCGATGCGTCCATCATCATACTTGAATTAAAACATGTAAACGATGATTTTTCACTGTCAACTGTCAACTGCTCTCTTTTTTGGATGAGGAGTTTGGAGTTTGTGACACACGGTTTGACGTTTGTGTACCTCTGCTCGTAGACTTCTACACTATATATACAAATGTACGAATCGTACATCAAGTGTGCGAACTCACTCCGAACTTTGATCTGTTAACGGATATGAACTAAGCTTCTCTTATTTCGAGCTATACCGGTAGTTACTTTTCGGGAACGATACGAACTTTACGTGAATTCTGCCCACTGTCCTGCTTGCGAGTACAGTTGCGACTACGTGTACATTGCACGTGTATCGAGTGCACCACCGCAACCGGCCTTTTCTTTGACGCAACTGCTACTTCAGGCCATCAATAATTTAGGCCTCACAACACAAGACTCTTTGATTCAAATCGCGACAGCTAATTGCCGATTTGAAAATTTGAAATATTGAGACGCGGCGCCAATAATACCTTATTAGCAAGACATGCCTGTCTTGCCATTGCCCATGAGTGTCAATGGCCTCAGTAAGAAGCAGCACAATGTTGATGAAGGAGAGGCGAGTAGAAGGAAAAATACTGTTGGGCGTAGGGGTGACCCTCGAATGCACAATGCAGTTGCCATCCGGCAAAAACATCCCGAGATTAGTTTGACGCGCGCTTTGGCACTAGGTGGTTTTGACGTTACAGGTGAAACCGAAGCAGATGCACTGACGAAACTTAGTCAAAGGAAAAATCAGTTGAGTCGAAGGTTGAGATTGCTGCGACATTCCAAGAGAAGTGGAGGAGGCGAAGATAATAAAAATGGACAACGTAGAGGCTCGTCAAGGGATAAAAATGCCTCTTCGAAAAAACTTAAGATGGACAATGTTGCAAAATCAGGCAACGCATCCTCTTCATTTGACGACATATCTGCGGTTACTTCTCCTCATAATAACTCTTGGGCGACGACTTACGAAAGTTTTGCCCAAGTAAATCGAGCGCCTTCTCGTAATTTTGATGATAATCGACATACTGCATATGAGTATAAAAATTCCTATGATAAGGCACCAAAATCTTATAATCCTGTGAACGTGGAATTGAGCTTATCATCAGAACAAGATCGGCTAGCTTTGCGCCCAGTGAATGAATCTCAATATAACCAGAGCTATCAGTTTCCGTTTATTGGAAATAGTGCGCAATCAGGTTATTATCACTTTGGAAGATCGGGATTTAGTAATACAACGACAAGTGAAAAAGTAAACCAAGCGCTGAATATGTATCGAGCTGAAAGCTCATCTCTTTTAAAGCGTTGCATGCTGAATGCTGGATTTGGATTGCGTGAGACAGAAGAATGTGACCCTGCATACATCGCTTTTAGCTCGACGGTAAATAAAACCGAGGCGTCGCGGATTGCTCGTCTACGGTCTATGTTTGCCAACAATGACACATTAACATCGCAGCAAAAAGTACAACATTTGGGTGACATTCCAGATCAGCATGCGAACAAATATATAGAGAAATCTGGTTCCATAATAGATAAGGTCGCTAATACAGAGTTCCTTAGTAACCCCACAAACACGGATTCAGATTCGAACAAAAATAACCTAAATATGGGTAATCAAGAATGCAGTGACGACCATGACCATGATGCGAAAGAACCACATGCAGATTGTCATAAAGAAGGCTCATCAGATGTTCCTACGGAACACAATGAACATTGCAACGTGAACGGCAAGCATGCTCATCATCTGAATGGCAGTTGCGGACACAAGCCCATCATTCACAAACCGAAGGATGGTCCAGCACATGTAGATTTTATGGTGAATGGAAAAGTTGAATGTTACGAAAAGTTCTATCCATCGATACCTTCTGACTCGACCGAAATTATGTGGCCTAGTAAATTTTCTTGTGCGGAGTTAAAGTGCGAACACAAGCGTATTGGTGAATGTGTAGACGAGGTAAGAAATCCGATGAAAACACTCATTCGCTTCATTTTTCTAATTTTTCATTTCTTAGTGCGCCACAGGTAACAAGGTTAGTGATCATTATTCACCCGAGGTCTTTGATGTGAATGAAATCCAATTGGGTACAGATGAATGGAACACGAGTTTCTTTAACGATGAGAGTAAAAATGATGAAATTCTCATTGGCTTAATGAAACTGGGAGAAATTCAAGCCGGAAAGCAAGATAAAAGTGGTAACGATCCTGATTAACAATTGAAGTTATTCACCAGCCGCACCGGTTCGGGTGCATTCGTATTGATTTAAAAAGAAAAATTCGACCTTAGACGTGTTCATAACCCTTAGTGATGCCATATAAAGATAATACATTGTTATAATATTGTACGTAGCCTAAGTTCAAATTGAAAATGCCATCTTCTATCTTTTCTTGGCAATGCATCGAAGAGATGTGGGCGAAACGTGTTTGCGGCGCATATCGTATATCTTGCATGACCATTACAACTTCTTTGATTGAGATATCACATATTCTATCTGAAAGCCCTTGAACATAAACTCGTACACACTATGCACATAAACTCGTATGTAATGTGTCAAAAATCCAAAGAATAGAAGAAATGCTCAATGTCTGATAAAACAAGTTCCTGCACAAACTTCTCAAAACGCTTCATCATCTTTCAAATCATCGACGTTAGTTTCGACAAGATAATCAGGCGCACTATCATTCGCCTCAGCTCTTGCTTCCAACATCGTCCTTGCTTTCGCCAACCACTCTGCAGATCCTTCGCCCTTAATTGACTCGTCCTCTCCGAATTCATCCAACCAAGCAGATAAATCATCAAGATTTTGAATATATCTAGCAAAGGAATCCGGAACCATCATATGAGACTCATCCAGAACTTCCTGAAACTTTTTAATATCGTACTGAAATCAAAAATTTTGTGAGATTTCTCCTCTAACCTACCTATTTCAAAAATCTCTCACCTTATCTCGATTTTGTTCCCTCATCTCGGCCAATTTCGATTCATTTTGCCTAACCTCCTTCTTGTAATATTCATGTTCTTTGAACAAACGTTCACACGCCCGCACCTTTATTTGAAGTGTCTTAGGCAGTGGTGTCGTGGATTTTTTTGGCATTTCTTTATCGTCACTATGGGATAACTGCTCAAAATAATTGAAAACGGTTATGTTGTGGAAAGATTGTGATAAGGAATTTCAAGTTTTTGACTTTTGACCCGCTGCCGCTGCCGCTGGCCGGTGGCCGCTGGGTGGCCAGTGGCCAGTGGCCATTGATCGGAATCTGACAGGCAGGGAGTACATGTATACATGCAACAAAGATGTGTAGTAAACGTTCGCATTTCAAATCCGTTTCAAATTGTAAAATTTATGGTAGAATCATCAAATCTTATGCCGAGTCATGGTAGACATGTGTGTGCATTGCGCATCCAAAAGCTGTCTCATATCTCACAAAAGACAAACAGGAAACAAGACGCACCGAGTACAAAATAACAACTCCCAAAACAAATACCGGTAGATAGATTCATACACGTTACCCTCTAGCAGCAGGTAATTTGATTTAAAATTAAATCAGAATGTTATGGGTCGATAAGTACAGACCGACCCGCTTAGACGCGTTGGATTATCACGCCAACATTACCGAACGTCTAACTTCCCTCTCAAACGACAAGAACATACCGCATTTACTATTTTATGGCCCGTCAGGGGCAGGAAAGAAGACACGCATTAATGCCTTGCTGCGTTCCATTTACGGGGCTCCGGCAGAAAAATTGCGTTTGAGTAAACGTATTTTCAAAACCCCAACGAACCGAGAAGTAGAGATTAACATGATATGCAGCAATGTTCATATAGAAATGAGTCCGGGCGATGCTGGTATATATGACCGATATGTCATTCAGGATGTGATTAAGGAGATGGCCAGCAATAAAGCGTTGAATTCGTCGATGTACGGTAACTTGAAGCAACAGCAGGGTGACGCATCTGGAAGTAATGTGGCAGACTTTAAGGTGGTCGTGTTAAACGAGGTGGATTCATTAAGCAAACAGGCTCAAGCTAGTTTGCGTCGAACGATGGAGAAATATACGTCAAGTTGTAGGCTTATTTTATGTTGCTCCAATCAAAGCAAAGTAATTGAGCCAGTTCGAAGTCGCTGTTTGGGTATTCGTGTTTCTGCTCCCTCGGTCGATGATATCGTGAAGGTTTTGAAAGTTGTAGCGCGCAAAGAACAGTTTACGCTGCCGGATGAATTGGCTGTAAACATAGCTCGAGAGTCAGATAGAAATCTTCGAAGAGCAGTACTCATGTTAGAGGCTTCAAAGGTGCAACAAAACGTGCTAACAGCGGATCAGCCGGTGCAAAAGACTGACTGGGAGTCATATATTAGTCAGATTGCCGTTGACATAGTTCGCGAACAGAGCCCACAAAGACTTTTGTTTGTGAGAGAGAAATTCTATGAATTGCTGGTTAATTGCATACCTGCCGACGTTATATTAAAAACTCTTGCTGTAGAATTGATAAAGAATCTCGACGATACGCTGAAAGCCGAAGTGATTGAATGGGCGGCGTTTTATGAACATCGGGTTTGTATGGGTAGCAAAGAAATATTTCATCTTGAGGCATTTGTGGCAAAGTTCATGGCTGTCTACAAAGCGTATATTAATTCAATGTTTGACGATGATTTTTAGATAAGCCTCTCTAACAATTAGGAGCTTGTCAATGAAATTTTCTAGAACTAAGAATGTTATCTCTTTCTTAAAGGGCTTCGGGAAACATTGTACACTACGACCTGAATAGAAAATGAATTACATACTCTAATATTAGACTCTATATAAGAGCGGAATTCGATTTCTTCTTCTTTTTCTCTTGACCTTGATCACTGTCAATAGATTTTCGTTTCTCCCCTATATGCGTTGTAGAGCTTGAGGATGATTTGTCTACTTTCCCACCAAGGATATATTTCGATTTGACGAACAAATCGTTTGCAAAGTTTCCGCTTTGTCTAATTCGGAGTCCACTGTATGGATTCTCTCCAAAGAACATACCACTGTCTTTATCTGGAAGGCATTTTGAATAGATATGACTTTTGTCATTTCCCGTATTTTCAGATTCGGCCCGTACCATTTCCACAACAGCTTCGGGAACACTTGCCACTAATCTTTGATCGTACAACCATTGACAATCCATAACGGCTTCGAGTTCCGTGTTGGTGCTTATCAAAAAAGGCTTCCCTGATCTTAAAGAGTCAAAAACCTTTTTCCAACTATAGTCTGGGCATGTCAAACCAGGATTGAACATAATGTAAATATCTGCTTCTGACCGTCTGCTTCGGCTTTTAGCGACAACATTTTCGTAGTTTCCGACCAACCCCTCGAATAAAATCCTACAACTGGTTTTCCCCTCATCCAGCACTATGTATTTCTCTTTCAAAATAGGTTTACAATCAATTCCTATGAAGACTAAGTTTATTTGAGATAGTGAGTAATCTTCTGCCATCGCAGTCAATGCCTCTGTGTATGCAGCATACCCCCCATCGTTTTTGCCTTTCCATAATTCCGCATCAGTCGAGGCACCGATAATGTGAAGCGTTACCATTTTATTCCGTTTCTTGCTTAAAACTTTTCGATAAAGTGGTGAATCCGTAAGAACATTTGCCAACGTTGCTGGATAGGATTCCAACTCTGTCCGCACGCGATATCGAGCATCTTCCACTCCATCGGTACCTTCAACCGCAGAAAGCAACCCTTCTTCGCAGTCCTCGTCGATATTACATAACTTCAGAAGATTACACACAATAGGTCCATGACCATGCGCCTGGTCTGACGTTCTACATTTCGAAGAGCAGTAGCTCACTCGTTTGCATCCCTTACAGATATAAGCTTTCTTTGGAAGCGGTGCTGCACATGTAAGGCAAACATCAAAGCCTAAGCGAATGCTGCTATCTTTCTCCAACGCTGCCACTATGCATTTATGATCTGTCTTCGTTTGTTGCTCGGGGAGTGAAGGAATATTGAGCGATTCTAGAAGGTCCATTCTATACGTAATTGGTTCTTGTAAACTCTCACCCTCGCACCATCGCATTTATCATTTATCATTTATTAATGTATCACATGAAGGATTATTTTCATGTTCCTGTCTTCATTAATTTTACAAAGGTTGTTCGACTGTTCGATGGTTGGCTGTCACCAAGAATTCGCACGAACTTCGGTTTGTGGAATACAATTAACATGAAGGCATATGTGATATGTGATGTGTGATGTGTGATGTCATTATCTGCCGGCTTGATCCTTGATCGTGATAGCACACGACGAACGAACGAACACTGATGATCTTGCGTGCCCTTGAAGCAAAAGAAATCGTTGATTCTCTCTCTGTTTC
>Ga0209092_10002479_pt1 | contig 16943 bp, 11 predicted proteins | sample FraStrMetagenome_FD_187446 | JGI IMG/M metagenome (GOLD analysis project Ga0209092, IMG submission 187446) | Marine eukaryotic phytoplankton communities from Arctic Ocean - Fram Strait ARC3M Metagenome (SPAdes) (version 2) | ecosystem: Environmental > Aquatic > Marine > Oceanic | place: Fram...
AATTAAAGATCTTTTAATAATATATGGCATATCGAACCCTTTGATAAAGTGGCCTACCCATTTCATCCCTGGGTACTTTTGCATGACCTTAGAGGACATATCTTGAAAATCCTTTAGTATCTTATGTTCATCGGTGCCATTGAATGAGACAGCCTTAAAACCATTAGGAAAGCCTGTTTCATCAAATTGAATCTGACCAACTGAAATACAAACAATTCTACCCCATTCTGGATTTAATCCAGCCATTCGAGGCCACATCTTATGTGGATCTGAAAAGTCTGCTAATTCAACTGGATTCTTTTGTACCAGTTGCATGGTCTTTAAATCCCAGTATTGTTCTAATTCTGAGTTCTCGTCAATTACTTCTTGAAACGTCTCTTTCTGAGTTGCGGTTTCAATGTCGATGAAAATCATCTGCTTTAATTCTTCTAATGTGTACATATCTTTAATTTCCTTTAATACTAAAAAACTGCCTAGCGTTAACTAGACAGTCTTTATACGTTCGAAGTCTTATTTGTTTCTTAAGAACTTCCAAATGATTCCAATAAGAGTATTAGCTTTAAACTTTCTACCTTTGTGGTTTAAAAGGAAATCCATCCTTTCATTTCCGGCTCCGTTTCCAGAACCCTTTCCATTGTACTTTTTCATAAATTGTTGTTTTAAGTCATCCAACCTGCTGAAGCTTCCCAGTCTTTATGGGAAGACAAAAGTGAATACGCTTCAAAAGAAAGTGCCGCCTGAACATAACCGCCGGTTATGGAAGGAGGACATTTAGATTCGCTTAGATACCAATTAGGTATTTCTTTAATCCTACCATTCAAAAAATCGAATAGTGGATCTATGTCCATGTGATGTACCCATACATTTATATGCATACATTGGTAGTTTGGTTTTCCCATTATTCTACGCTAAATCTTTTTTTGTCAAAGTTGATTGTAGTATCAACATCTTTCTTTTGGTACATATCTACCTGAGCTTCGTCGGCCAGATTTAATTTTTTACCATAATAATCGTGATAGACTTTCTTGTAGAATTGTGCCATTACACCAAAAAGAGGAGCGAACTCAGAGGACATCTCTACTACCCATGGTTTTCCATCACTGTCAACCATAAGATCTATTGAATATATGTCTAGGTCCTTATGGGCCTTTGCCATTTCATCAAATACAGGTTGCCAATCTTTCGGCATTGCATCTAAATCTTTTAGGACATATAAAAACAATAGTTTGTCTTCTTTTTTCTTTGTCATCTTTTTAGTCTCCTCGTTACCGTGTACTCTTTGTACCCACATAACAGGCTCACCTCTCCACATCATTATTCTATGTTCTTCGGCGATGTCTATCTTCTCGCTAAAAACTTCAAAATCAGAAAGATCCATATCCATTGCATCCTCAAGTGTATCAATTTTAATAATACCCTGTCCTGAAAATCTGTTATCAGGTTTTGCAATGATTGGAAATTCTAGCTGATCTAATTTTTTTGCATCTGAAACTGTATTGGGCACATGGTCAGAATCTTTATGAGTCTTATGCCATTTTACTTTCGATGCGATTTCCATCTTCTTCTCTTTAGGATTATAGATAAGTTCCTTTGGAGTTCCTGCGTCTAGTAATCTATCGGTATGAATATTACAGAAATTAATTACAGGTAGCTCAGCTACTTTAGGCTCGTCACCTTTAGTAAATAATTCTAAATATTTATTAGCGAAACATGTTTCGTCTACAACATACTTAAAATCTGTAATCTCAGTAGAGACACACATAATAACTTTGTGCAATTCACCGTTACGTTCGTTTAGGAATGTTTGAAAATCTTTAATCATAGAGTATATATCTATGAAGGAAATACTTCTATCGTTCTTTCTTCTCTAACTAAGTCTGCCCACTTGCCTTCGTATCTTGTACCTTTGACAATATGGTTATCAACCCAGTGATAATTACCACCTCTAGGTTTTTCCATTAGTAGACCGTGATATTTGAAGCCGTGTTTATTTAGCCAAGTTTCTGTAATCTCTCTAACTTCTTCTGTTCTTGAAGTAAAGAACGTAATTATATGCCCTTCTTCATACCATTTATTAAGAGTCTCTACAGAGCCTTGATATGGCATAACTACTGACATTCTTTCCGGTTCTTCGTTTGGTACGTCATCTGTAATTGTACCGTCAATATCAATTAAATAATTCTTACAACCGTTCTTTAATACTGGAGAGACTAAATGTCCATCATCTCCTACTATCTTATTAAATGTTATTTCTTTTTTCATTTATTTTATTTATGGATTATCGTGTGTTCTAATAAATGATACTATAATGTATCTCTTACCTGCAGTTATTGGCCTAGCACCATGTTGGTGTGTTACCATTCCAGGATGAAGTGCTGCAGTACCCACAACTTCTGGATTGATTAGCTTTTGGTATTTAGGGAACCATGTTCCACCTCCACTAAATTCATCGTTTAATTTTATTACTAATGTTAAATGACTTCGATCATGGTGTAATGATAAATGTGATTGTCTATCAGTAGTATAAATAGCCATGAAGTTTTCATTTGAGAATGCGTCCCAAGATTTACCTTCAAGTTTCCATAGATGTATTGAGAGCGGTCTAACTATTTCATCTAATACTTTATTGTAAATATCATTCAATCCAAGCTCTGGTAATAGTACATCGTTAGTAGGATAAAATTCGTGTCGATCTTGTGTCCACTTATTTTTAGATTCTGCTAATGCAATCGCGTCTTTACAGAATTTAGGTGTAAATAAATTAAATTCATAAATGTTATCACCTTTATCATCAACCATTAAATCCCACTCGCCTTTTGATACTGACAAGTTTACATATTTCTCTTTCCATACATCCCAATTAGAGTCATCTAATATTTCGTAATATGGTTCATCTGTTATAGTTGCTTTAACTTCTTCAAGATTATGCTTAACCTTTCCACTGGAATAACTAATATAGTCAGGTATTTTAGTTCCAATAGCTTGTAGTCCTGATTTAAATAAATTTTGGATTTCTTCCTCAGGAAGATATGGATAACATGTTGCACTTAAAAACTTATCGATTGGGATTAAGTTTTCTTTAAGTCCTGCAGATAGTAATAATGGTGCTACTGTTATTTTATTAATTACATAACCTGATATAGATCCTATTGATTGCGGTCTAACCCAATTATTATCAATACTAACTAAATCATCATGAGTAAAATCAGCCCTACCAAGAAATGCAAGATCCCATTTTACTGTATCATCTGGAAATGGTAATTGTGAGATTGAATTATTACAAAGAAAATTATCTTTTAAAATTAAGACGTTATCAATACCATCAAATACAATCTTTTCCCATATCATTCTATGTGTGATTGCTTCGTTAATATCTGCTGTCGACATTTCAACAGGTCCTATTTTATATCCTTCTGGTAAACCTTCTGGAAAATCTTGTACATTAATAACTTCAAATAATGTATTCGATATAAAGTTACACTCTTCTAATTTGTTTACTAAACCCTGCTGTCTTTCTTCCGTTTGTTCACCGGAATTGACAATGTATATTTTTCCTATTTCCATAATTGTTTTTTATCGTATTGTAAAAAGCTAAACCATTTTGAAGTAGCATTATCCCATGTGAATAATTTTACTCTTTCTTTGGCCGCATGTATTGATTTTCGTTTAATGTCAACATTAATCCCGCCTAATGTTTTTATCGCCATATTAAACATTGTTTCATAATCAGCAGTTGGTATTATTATACCATCTTGTACTACTTCTGCTAATGCTGCTTTATTTGAGCATACTGGTAATACCCCAGCCGCCATCATTTCTAATGCTGTAATACAGAATGTTTCTTCATATTGAGTTAGGTACATCCAATATGTGGCCTTCTGCATGGCTATATGTAATTCGGATTGAGATACACTTCCTATTTCTGTAACTCCTAAATGTTTAGTAGCTTTAAGCTTATCTAAAACCCCATGTATATTATACCATCCTTCTAAATGTGGATCTGAATATGCTGGATAATATACGTCGAGTGTTGCTCCAGGTATTGCCTCTTTTATCTTTGGCCAATAATCTAATAATTCTGCTAAACCCCTATCGACTGCTGATGACCATATAAATTTACCAGGTTGTTTTTGAACATTAGCTCTAAAACTATCTAGATTGATTCCGTTAGGCATTACTTTAACTGCTCCTAAATAACCATTATTTATTATCTGTGGTGATATTGCATTAATTGCAAAAGCAGAGGGAGCAAATATTACATCCACTGTATTAAGTAATTCTGTATGGTTTTCTAGATTAGAGCCTTGGTAATAATCATAATAATCTGTATTATGCATCCAAAATATTTTAAATGCATTATCTTGATTAGCATCCTTTGCATATTTTATGAAGTTAATATAGTTTACTCCAACATGTGTATCAAAGTGATTTGGTAGATTCGAATACTTTTTTGTAAAATTATCTATGTCAATCCATTCTACATTATTGACTCTTGCATTATTAACAGTACCAGATACAGTAACTTCATAACCGTGTCTTGCTAATCCTTCTGCAATATTAATTACGGCTATTTCTGTACCTCCTAAGCCGGTCTTTGTATTTCCGTCCCACGTATAAGACGTGTAACCTATCCAAAATAGTATTTTCATATTATCTATAATGAGCTCCACCTACCCAAAGTACTAAAGACTTTCTTACTCCTTTAGTAACTTTACTAACTCTATGCATCATATAACTTGGGAATAAAACTCCAACACCTTTACCTCTTGGCAATGTCGTTGATTCAATTATACTGCCGTTTCCATCTCCGCCTCCGGTAAGTTGTAATTCACCACCTGTGTATTCGTCATCTGCTGATAATTGTAAAGTAATAGAAACCTTTCTTTTAGAAGGTAATGCACCAGAACCAATATCTTGATGCCAATCATAATGTCCCTCTTCAGATGCATAATATTCTGTATATTGAATATTTTCAGGCGCTGATATTAAATCAAAGTCCCATGTATTATCATTTGCTTCATGGGCCATACCAATAAGCCTTTCATATAACCAGTCCCACTCATTAGTTTGTGGAATCCACTTTACCATAGAGGATCTATTTTCAGTAGCCTCCTTTTTGTCTTCATCATCACCAATAGTCGTAGCTCTTACTTGTGGTAATTTAGCGGCCATTTCGATAACCCGTTCTACTTCTTCTTTAGTTAGACCTTCTTTAAACCAATACCATTGTTGTGGGTCGTTTTCTTTTTGGTCGAATGTATATGTTACGTTACTCATTGAGATTAGTGTTTAATTATTATATAATTAAAATAGGAATTGTTTACTTATTATTTATCTAGATTTTATTTGTGCCACATGAAACCTTATTTAGAAAAGTGCATATAAGTTATGTCTTTAACGTTAAAGCCAGATTAGTTCCCCGGGCCTATGCTATCAGCCTTAAAGAATTCAGTACTCCAAGCTTCCGCGTGGATTTCCCAAGGTCGATCTTTCCATGCTATATTCCAAGTGTAAATACTATCTTTCCAGCGAACATTTGCTCCAGGTAAATCTTCCAGCAAATTATAGTGAAATTGATAAACATGAATTAGTTCATGCATTAAAACTCTTTGAGTTTCTTCTAATGACATACCTCTATTAAGTTGAATAAAAAATACATCGTCTTTAATCTTTGTAGTTAATCCAAGAATTGCAGGATGTAATGGAGCCCATTTTACATCTATATAAGCCGATCTATATGGGGGTTTTAGTAAAGAGTCTTGTACGAATTTTACAACGCTCTCATTTCTAAGTACTTGTTTTAATGTAAATCTTTTAAAAGCAGGGATTGTGTAATCATTTTGCACCGGTTTAGTTTCTTCTATTAAATGTAAGAAGAAAACAAATAAACCTAATATAAGTAATAAATGTTTACGCAAATTGAAGAGCTTGTTTAGAATATATCTATCTTAGCCCTTTTGCTTAGGAATCTGTAATAGTAGCTGTAGTACTTATTAAAGGTATTGTTTTACCAAAAGAATCCTTACCAGAAAGAAGTGTCATTGTAATAGTCTCATCACCTTCTACTTCACTATCTTTTACATATAACATTTTTATAGTAGCTGTACCTGCATCATTAACAGCGAAACTACCAAATGCATCTCCAAGTTCAGCCCTAGCTTCCGGAATATTAAAGCCTTCACTAGAATCAGCTATTATTAATTCTGATCTATTAGATTCTTCAACAACTCCTGTAATATCCTGATAATTAAAAGTTCCAGTAAGCTTAAAAGCAACACTTAATCCATTAGGTAAATTAGTTCCATTTAAAGTCCATGTTACTTCGGTTCCTTCAGCACCATTGACGGGTGTTACATTAATTGAATCTATTGTATATTGATCAGATGGTAATTGTGGCATTGGCCCTGAATATATTGCAGGGTAAGTTTCTACTTCCATGTCTAATTGAGCTTTAATATTATCTGCCTTAACATTTAGTTCATTAAGTGCATCTAAACATAATACATTTAATGCTTCATAATCTACCCAATAATAAGTATCATTTTCATAAGTAGTCCATTCATCATCCATAGGTTTAACTAAAGAAGGCTCTATAGCAGCTAATTCCTGTGCAATTACACCTATATTTCTAATCTCTGCACCGCCGTCTTCTACGTGACCGTAACCAAAAGCTTTTCCTAATTCATTAAAATAGAAATAGTAGGACTCTAACTGTCTTACTTTTGCTAAAGCAGATCCAGTAGGTCCTTCGTGATTTAAAAATCTAGAATCTCCAGCCCATTTTCTATTTCCTATATAACTAAATGCCATTATTTATGTTTCTTTTTTATTTATTATTACCTTGGTTCCATCATCATCAAACACATATCATCTCCCTCATATTCTCTACTAATATTCATATAACCATGTGAAGTCGTTGGGTATGTAGATGAACAAAAACTAGCGTTACCTCTAGCGGAAATATAAGTAGATCGCGAAGATCCTCCGGAGGTGTAGTATACGGTACCAGCGTAATATGCATAAACAGAATACATCTCTTCAGATTTTCCACCACCAGCAGGTCCCGTCGGGCCTGTTGCACCAGTAGGACCTTTTAGTCCTTTAGGTCCTTGACCTCCACCAGAACCAGAGCCTCCTCCAGGACCTTGAGAACCAATGGCACCTTTATCACCCTGCGGGCCTCTTCCTCCCGGGCCACCTTGATCTCCAGCACCTCCTCTGTCACCAGCACCTCCTCTATCACCACCACCACCTACTTCACTTAGTCCGCCTGGGCCTTGATCTCCTGTTGAACCTTTTGGGCCTACTGGAGAATCACCTACAGGACCTTGTGGGCCTCGAGGAGTTGTTCCTTGTACACCTTTATCACCAGCACCTCCTGGCTCACCTTTATTACCTTTATCACCGCCACCACCTAAGTCACCTCCGCCGCCTTGCTCACCTTGCTCACCAAGAGGTTGTATACCTTTTATACCTTTATCACCTTCGCCACCTCTGTCTCCAGTTACACCTTTAGGTTGTACACCTTTAATACCTTTATCACCCTCGCCACCTTCATCACCTCCGCCACCTTGAGCACCTGTAGGCGCTGGTCCTTGGTTACCTTTATCACCTCCAGTACCAGTTGCACCTTTAACACCTAGTGGCTGTATACCTTTAATACCTTTATCACCTTCGCCACCTCTGTCTCCAGTTACACCTTTAGGTTGTACACCTTTAATACCTTTATCACCCTCGCCACCTTGGTCACCTTGGCCACCAGTAGCTTGTACACCTTTAATACCTTGGTCACCTTGGCCACCAGTTGCACCTTTAACACCTAGTGGCTGTATACCTTTAATACCTTTATCACCTCCAGCGCCTCCATCTCCAACAGCACCTCTATCTCCGGTAGGCTGAGAACCTTTATCACCAGCTGTACCTACTGCACCCTGATCACCAATATCACCGTTAGGTTGAAGTCCCTTTGAACCTTGATCTCCAGTATTAGTAAATGCGCCACTTAAATAACTATTAATTATATTTGGAGTTGAAGCCGTTACTTCTTCCATTCTAGGATATGCGAATACTAATTCTGTACCAGAGCTATTAGCATAGTAATGATATGTTCTATGTCTAAGTGATGTAGTTCCAGATTGCATTACAGCATCACCACCTAAGTTACATCCATTAGTAGCAAATTGAAAACCAGACATTGTATATACACCAGTCTGTGCGTCTCGACCGACATTTGTACTTCCAGAAGGGAATACGTGGCCTACATGTAAATACCATACATCTTTTGTAAAACCATTAACACCACGACATTCAAAATAAGGATTACTCTCATCTGTTACACCATCTTGATCTCTAACAACAGCACCACCTCCATTTGTTCCAAAATAGAATGTTCCGTTAGCTTGGGTTGAAATTCTTTTCATCCATATACTAAATCTGTACTTTTTAGTATGGTCTACACTATAGAATGCAGAGTTCCATCCACCATCACCATTATTACCAGTACCATCTGGTTGAGTTCTCCATATTACAGTATTCTCACCATAAGGTCCTTCACCAACTTCTAAGAAGTTTTCATTTGAACCACCATTACGCGAAAATCCAGTAGCTGAACTATTACCTGCAGTCCATGTTGAATAATCTAACATGTTAACAGTGTTAATACCTAAGTAACCTTTTTCTCCAACTGGTCCTAAATTACCTTTATCTCCAGTTGCACCAATATCACCACCAGCACCAGTCTTACCTTTAGTACCTTTAGGAGAATCACCGATAACACCTTTAGGTCCTTGGGCACCTTTTAAACCAACATCACCAGTAGGTTGAGTACCTTTATCACCAGTTGCACCGGTCGCACCTTGATCGCCAAGATCACCAGTAGGTTGAGTACCTTTATTACCTCCACCGCCTTGAGCACCTTTTTTACCCTTGTTACCTTTATCACCAGTAGGTTGAGTACCTTTATCACCGGTTGCACCGGTCGCACCTTGAGCGCCTAGATCACCAGTAGGTTGAGAACCTTTATCACCGCCACCGCCTTGAGCACCAGTATCTCCAAGTCCACCTTTATCACCTACAGGAGAATCACCTTGAACACCTTTTGCACCAATATCACCAGCACCTCCTTTATTACCAGTTGGAGAATCACCTACACCACCTTGAACACCTTTTGCACCACCTGCTCCTACGTCTCCTTTTGGACTATTTGCAGTTAAACCTTTATCTCCAGTTGGGCCTTGAGCCCCTTTATTACCCTTTATACCGATTGGAGAAGCACCTTGATCGCCTCTTCCTCCTTGGTCACCTGTTCCACCTTTTGCACCTTTTGGAGAATCACCTACACCGCCTTGCGCACCAATATCTCCTCTTGTACCTTTGTTACCTATTGGAGAATCACCAGTTATACCTTGGTCACCTTCTATTCCGAACTCCCCTCTTGGAGAATCACCTATACCACCTTTTGCACCAGTATCGCCACCAGTTCCTAAATTACCTTTAGAACCTTGACCACCTTTTAAACCTTTATCACCAGTACCTCCTTGTGGGCCAGTAAAACCTTTTTGGCCTTGGGGAGAATCACCTACAGGACCTTTAGCACCTTGTGGGCTATCACCAATACCACCTTTTTTACCCTTAATACCTTTAGCACCTTGGTTACCTTTAGCACCAACATCACCGCCAGTTCCTAAATTACCTTTATCACCAGTACCTCCTAAGATACCTTTAGCACCGACATCACCTCCGCCACCGATTGCACCTTTACCACCTACGATACCTTTAAGACCTTGAACACCTTTAGCACCCTGGTCGCCACCAACGCCAATTAGACCTTTTAGTCCTTTAGCACCTTTAGTACCTTTTTGGCCACCATCTCCGGCGCCGCCTTTGTTACCTTTATTACCACCAGGTCCTAATCCACCTTTATTACCTTTTGGCCCATCAGCACCTTTATCACCATCATGTCCTTTTTCTCCACCTAAATAACCAAAGTGGTCCGGATGCATGTTATCGGTGGTAAACGCTGGGTTACCTGCGATCAATATTTTCTTATAGTCAGCCATCTATTTGCTTACGTGTATTATTAACTACCTAATTGGTTTTCAATATCGGTTATCTTATTGTCTAAATCTTTTATCGCTTCTATTAATACTGGCGATAATCTTGAGTAATCCACACCTAATATAGTATCATATCCAGGTACTTGTTCAGGTAATGGGAATACTAAGTCTGGGAATTGTGCTTCTACTTCTTGCGCAATTAAACCATACATCGGTGCATTTGCTGGTAAGCCTATTTGTTGGCCTAACGCATTTGCATTCCAAACAACACCCCTCATAGCTTTTATCTTATTAAGAGTATTACCAATTGGTCCTTCAACATTCTTAATTCTACTATCTGAAGCTCCTGAAGGTCCAGTTGGTCCTGTTGCACCTTTTTGTCCTTTTACACCCTGCGATCCCTGTGGTCCCGTTGGTCCTTGAGCACCGCCAGGTCCAGTTTGTCCTTTTGCTCCAGCATAACCTTTTGCACCAGTACCTCCACTGCCACCAGTTGAACCTTTAGCACCAGTTGAACCTTTAGCACCGGTTGGTCCTTTAGAACCAGTTGCATCTGCACCAGGTGCTCCAGTATTACCTTTAAGTCCTCCTCCACCTTGTGGTCCAGTCGGTCCTTTTAAACCAGTTGCACCCTTTGTTCCAACAGGTCCTACTCCACCAGTTGGTCCTTTAGCACCACCATCACCTGCAGAACCTTTAGGGCCTTTTGTACCCTGAGGTCCTTTTGCACCAGTTGGTCCTTTAAGTCCTTGTTCACCATCGGGTCCCTGTGTACCAGTTCCACCTTTTGCACCAGTGTTACCTTTATCTCCTTGTTCACCAGCATCACCTTGGCCACCTTGAGGTCCTTTAGCACCAGTTGGTCCTTTAGCACCAGTACCACCTTTTAAACCATCGGCACCTATACCACCTTTAGGTCCTTTTGCACCAGTTGGTCCTTTAAGTCCTTGTTCACCATCGGGTCCTTGTGTACCAGTTCCACCTTTTGCACCAGTGTTACCTTTATCTCCTTGTTCACCAGCAGCACCTTGGCCACCTTGAGGTCCTTTAGCACCAGTCGGTCCTTTAAGTCCTTGTTCACCAGCAGCACCTTGGCCACCTTGAGGTCCTTTAGCACCAGTTGGTCCTTTAAGTCCTTGTTCACCATCAGGTCCCTGTGTACCAGTTGCACCTTTTGCACCAGTAGTACCTTTTGCACCAGTTGGTCCTTTTGCTCCACCAGCACCAGTTGCACCTTTAGTACCTTGTGGTCCCTTTGAACCTTGCGGTCCCTTTGCACCGGTTACACCCTGTGCTCCAGTCGGGCCTTTAGCACCTTGTATACCTTGAGGTCCTTGTCCACCAGTTCCACCTTGAGGGCCTTTAGCACCTTGCGGTCCTTTAAATCCAGTATCTCCTTGACCTCCTTGCGGGCCAGTACTACCTTTAGCACCTTGGTCTCCACCGCCGCCTTGTCCACCTTGTGGTCCTTTTGCTCCAGTAGCACCTTGAGGTCCTTTTACACCTTGAGGTCCTTTTGTACCTTGTGGTCCTTTTGCTCCACCAGCACCTTGTGGTCCTTTTGCTCCAACTTCACCAAGATCTCCAACTCCACCTTGTGGTCCTTTTGCTCCACCAGCACCTTGAGGTCCTTTTGCACCTTGTGGTCCTTTTGTACCTTGAGGTCCTTTTGCTCCACCAGCACCAGTAATACCTTTTAATCCGGTTCCACCCTTTTGGCCTTTACCACCTTGTTCACCCTGAGGTCCAGTTGGTCCTTTTAATCCAGTTCCACCTTGAGGTCCCTTTGCTCCAGTTCCACCTTGTGGTCCAGTCGGGCCTTTAGCACCGCCACCACCTTGAGCACCTTGAGCACCTTTTTGACCTTTTGGAGCGGTAGGTCCTTGTAAACCTGTTCCACCCTTTTGTCCTTTATCTCCAGCGCCACCTTGCTCACCCTGAGGTCCAGTTACACCTATAACTCCTTTTGCACCAGTAGCACCTTTTTGGCCACCGCCACCTTGAGGTCCAGTTGGTCCCTTTAAACCAGTGCCTCCTTGATCTCCTTTAGGTCCAGTTATTCCTTGAGGTCCGATTGGTCCCTTTGCTCCAGTCGGTCCCTTTGCACCTTGGCCACCTTGAGGTCCAGTTGGTCCTTTTAAACCAGTACCACCTTTTTGTCCTTTTTGACCGCCGCCGCCTTGTTCACCACCTGGGCCTTGTAATCCAGTACCACCTTTAGCACCTTGAGTTCCTTTAACACCAATAATACCCTGAGGTCCGATTGGTCCTTTTAAACCAATAATACCCTGAGGTCCAGTTTGACCTTTTTGTCCAACATCACCTAAGTCACCTTGAGCACCGCCACCGCCTTGTGTACCTTTTTGTCCTTTTTGTCCTGTTCCACCTTGAGGTCCTTTAGTACCGCCACCACCTTGAGCACCTTTTTGTCCTTTTTGACCGCCGCCACCTTGAGCACCGCCGCCACCTTGAGCACCACCACCACCTTGTGGTCCTTGTGCACCTTTTTGACCTCCATCTCCAGTAATACCAACATCTCCACCAGTACCTTGGCCACCTTTTTGTCCTTTATCACCTGCTCCACCTTGAGGTCCTTTGACACCTTTATCACCTGCTCCACCTTGGCCACCTTTTTGACCACCAGCACCTTTCTGTCCCTTCATTGCACTGTATGCAGTGGGGTCAAAATTACCAGCATGTAATATTATATGTCCTTGAATAGTGGCTCCTGCCTTTAAATTTGCCATTTAATAGTTTCTTGTTTTTGTACTTATTTTATATATCAGTTTCATTATGATTCAGTAAAATTCCAGAAGTGTAAATCACCTCCTGCGTTAATATTCATTGGATCAATTTCTGTAAAAAATGGATATACCATTTCTTGCCAAATACTTGCCGAAGAATATACCTCTGTTCTTAAATGAAAAGCTACTGATGTAGTATTACTTCCCATTTTTAATACCCTTGCATCAAGTGGCGTGTTAATCCCCCCGGATGCTATTTGCTGAGCTGCAGTTGTAAATTCATATTCACCAGCCCATTCTCCAAAATAATCCTCATGCCATGTAGTAACTTCTGCAGCACTCATCCAATCAGGTAAGAAAAAGAATGACATCAGTTTCCATTCGGTTAGTGCTGAATTAAGGTTAGTATCTGTTTTAACGGACGGCCCATAAACTTTAGTATTAGCGTTATATGTAGTTCCATTATATCCTTTATTATTAGATCCATTTGATTCTCCAATTAAAGAGACTCTATTTGAACTGCCGGCATGTTCTCTTACTCTAACCCAAACTCCTGCCATATATGCTTTTGTAGAATCTACAGTAATAGATCCTCCGCCTAAAGCAAGGTCTCTAGTTTGATTACTAGATGGACTTCTAATTTCAGTTACCTGTCCATGTGGTTGAGAATTAGCAGTGCTAGTAAATTGATTACCATGCCATCTAATATGATTGTATTTTCCTGGGCCGGTCGAAGCAGCTGCACCATTATTACGTTGATGATTTAATAATCCACTTCCACTTGCATCAAGTGTATAATTTTGACTAGTATCAGCCAGATTTCTATCTGAACTATAGAATGCAGAAAATTGACTAGGTATTTTTAAATCGAAATTAGCTGGACCTTCGGCAACATTCAATGAATTAATATGCCATTTATGTACAGCAACATCTCTTTCTTGATCTGGGTTTTCACCAGCTTTATATACTTCTAGGTTTCTACCGTAAATCCCATCATGAGCGTTTCCGGCCCCGGCACCACTACCTGCATAGGCTTCAATTGTTAATGTGGCTGCACCGCTACCTACTGTACTTACCCTAGTATGTAAACCTTCAATTCTTTCATATAGGTCACAACTATCACATTTAAACACAGTAGTTCCACCTATACCTGGTTCTGTTAATTTAACTTTTAAATATCCATTGTAATGAACTGCTCCTTGTTGAACCTTACCGTCAAAAGTAAAACGTAGTTTCTCACCTTGATTAACTCTGTCTTTACCTGCAGTGTCCCAATTAATAGTTCTAGTAGCTATTGTTTGAACAGAAGTAGAACCTCCAGTATATGAAAAGGCTCCGGCACCAGTTCCTGATGAAAGATCTTCACCATAACCAGCATGTCCCACAGTGCTTTCTTTGTGTTCAATTACTAATTGTGCAGTTGCATTATCTTGAAGAGTACCCTTTCCTTGAAGCGCTTCAGATAGCTGTCCTATATTATTAACATTAGTAATAACTGCAGCGTAACTCCAATTCTCTGAAGAGGTTGTTACGTTTTTTGTCATTCTCCAAGATCTAAATTCAATAAATTGATTTAGCCAAGTAGAGTTAACATGTATATTACCAACATTAACTATTACAATAACACATTTCCTAGTAGCTTCGTACCAAGTATTTAATTTATCAGCACCATTATTTAATCCCTCATCATTACAGTCAGCAAAATAGTGGTCTGTTAAACGAATTCCTGGTGAACTATTCCCACCATTATATGAATTAGTATCATTTAAATAATCAAATTTTAATAAATGATAACCATCACCTTTACCTTGCGCACGACTCCAAGCATAAGCATCAAATTCTAAATAACCACTAGAGGATAAGTTACTCGTAGTTACAGTTACACTGTTGCCACTATAATAACCACTTCCAGATTTGTTATTAGGAACCCATCTGACAAAAGCAGAACTGGATTTGGCATTACTACCAAATCCTTGTGCTGTTATCATTGTATCAGTATAGCTCCCGCCTACTGATATATTATCGTGGGATGCTCCTCTAAGTCTTGTTAAATCTAAGCTCATATTCTTTTCCTATTATCTTTGATTAAAATGTAAACCTCATTGTTGAGCCATCACTAGTTATTTCTCCACCACTTCTAAATAAATATTCTGGTGAATTAACTAAGCTTCCAACGTATAATTTTCCATCTGTAGTCAAAGACATAGCACCTGCAGAAGCGGCTTGGCTTTCATACTGCCACTTCCAACCTCTGGCTGGTGTATTAGTCATTTGGAATGTCATAGCGTAGTCATTCAAATAACCAAGCGTTTGACCAGATACCATACCAATACCATACGATGCAGAGTTGCCCCACATTCTAAATTTAGCAGCATTGTTTCCAGATGCCGCGGCAAATTGTGTTGGACCTGCTAGAGATGTACCATCGAATGTCGCGTTAGCTTCAGCGTTAGCTGCACCTTGTACACCGGTTGATGTTAATATTCTATTATTAGAAAGATTCGTTATAGTTGCTGTACCTGAACTACCAGATGAACCAGCAGAACCAGATGAACCACTTGAGCCACTTGAACCAGATGTTCCAGATGATCCGGATGTTCCACTTGAACCAGAAGATCCACTTGAACCAGAAGATCCAGATGTACCATCAGATCCAGAAGTTCCAGATGAACCACTTGAACCGTCAGAACCAGAAGTTCCAGATGAACCACTTGAACCGTCAGAACCAGAAGTACCTGAACTACCAGATGAACCACTTGAACCAGATGAACCAGATGAACCAGAAGATCCAGATGAACCATCTAAGTCTCTTACTTCTTCCCATGCTTCACCATTCCATTGATGTATTTTACCATCTGCGGTATAACCTAATTGACCTGTAAATTCACCTTCACCTAAACCTGCTAAGTTAGTTCCTGATTTAGCACCTGAATATCCAGATGAACCAGATGTTCCACTTGAGCCAGAAGATCCGCTTGAGCCGCTTGAGCCATCAGAACCAGAAGTTCCAGATGAACCGTCAGAACCAGATGTTCCTGAAGAACCAGAAGATCCATCAGAACCAGATGTTCCAGATGAACCACTTGAGCCATCAGAACCAGAAGTTCCTGAAGAGCCACTTGAGCCATCAGAACCAGAAGTTCCAGATGAACCACTTGAGCCATCAGAACCAGAAGTTCCAGATGAACCGTCAGAACCAGATGTTCCTGAAGAACCAGAAGATCCATCAGAACCAGATGTTCCAGATGAACCACTTGAGCCATCAGAACCAGAAGTTCCAGATGAACCAGAGCTACCAGCATCCCCTTTATCACCAGTTGCAACCAATGATATAACAATATCGTCTCCGTTCGCAAATGGACTAGCAGCAGAACTACCAGTGTTTGATATATCTAATAATCTCCACCATCTACCTTGGTCTGTTAAATCACCTACTGCAAATAATAAGTAAGTATCTGCATCGAATTTTTTAGAAATTCTAATATGAGCTTTTACTCCTGAAGTAACAGCATCCATTGTCTCCATAATAGACTGAATAGATCCGTTAGAATCATCAGTTTCAGCAATATAAATTGCAGTTGCTGTATTTTGTACAGAAGTGTTTAATCTTATTCTACCGTCTGCTGGTTGTGCATTTGAAGTTGCACTTGCAAATGTATAATCAAATGAAGCTCCACCAAAGTTACCGTCAGCACCCGAAGTACCTGAAGAACCAGATGTTCCAGATGAACCACTTGAGCCATCAGAACCAGAAGTTCCAGATGAACCAGAAGTTCCACTTGATCCGTCAGAACCAGAAGTACCTGAAGAACCGCTTGAGCCATCAGAACCAGATGTTCCAGATGAACCACTTGAGCCATCAGAACCAGAAGTTCCGCTTGAGCCACTTGAGCCACTTGAGCCATCAGAACCAGAAGTACCTGAACTACCAGATGTACCGTCAGAACCAGATGTTCCAGATGAACCACTTGAGCCATCAGAACCAGAAGTTCCGCTTGATCCAGATGAACCGTCAGAACCAGAAGTTCCGCTTGATCCAGATGAACCGTTTAAATCTTGAGTTTCTTCCCATGTATCTCCAGTCCATATATACACTTTACCGTCTGAAGTAAAACCTACTTGGCCTACAAATTCACCATTACCT
>Ga0209092_10002480_pt1 | contig 16940 bp, 10 predicted proteins | sample FraStrMetagenome_FD_187446 | JGI IMG/M metagenome (GOLD analysis project Ga0209092, IMG submission 187446) | Marine eukaryotic phytoplankton communities from Arctic Ocean - Fram Strait ARC3M Metagenome (SPAdes) (version 2) | ecosystem: Environmental > Aquatic > Marine > Oceanic | place: Fram...
TCCAGACTAGTTAATAATTAATTTCGCAGCGTTTTCAGCTGCACGTCGTACTACATCTTTATTGATCAGGCGACTGAAAGCTTTCGGGCGGGTAATACTACTTAATCATTGTGTTTTTATTTATTTAGTTTGCCTTCCCATTCTGGCTAACATTCCTCCGACGAATTTAGTGTACAACCGACACTGAGTGGGGCAATTTGAATTTACATATGTTCTGCCTACGGTATCTCTGAAAGAATGAATTGGAGCCAGATGTGCTTCTGCGGATACTTCGTGAATATGATTAAAAGCTGTCCGTAATTTTCGAATTGTGTCAAACTGTAAATGAGTCTTTACATTTTTTCCACTTCGTTGGGAGAATTTTAATTGGGTAATAGCTAACTGAAATCCCATATTATCATCGACTGGCCATGGACCAATCTGTGGAAAGTTGTGTTCTAAACCTAGCTCAACATTCAATTTCATAATTCGTAGAAAATTATATTTTACGTTGGCAATTGTTGATGAACTTCGACTCCACATCCCATCTAGGTTTACCCTACGAATCAAATTCAACAACCTTCTGTCTGCATAGGACTCCATATTTGGAGATCTCTTAGTCAGGTTCCGGAACCAGCACAAATCGCATTGAAATGGAAAGACCAGAAAGTCTCCATTTCTTGCTTGCAAAAACTTCATATCATCATCCTTCTTTTTGATCCAGATCTGACCAATGTCATTCTGTGGCTTCTGTATAACAAACTCCGAATGATCGCGCGGAGAGTAGGACTCTGCGCACCAACTCCTTTGACATGGCTCCCAGTGCTCTCGTTGATGACAATAATTTGCACAAAACAAACCCTGGGGCGACATTGTCCTCTTTCCACACTCGTGACATAATCCTTGCCATTTCCAAAAAGGCTGGCGCTCTTCGGAGTTGCCAGGGACTGTGACTAAGAAAAGGAAATACAAAAGCAATAGTTAGTGGTTCATGCTGTTCTTCTTTACTCCATATTTGATCTATGAATGGTAATTCAAACGAAATATCTGCGACACGCAACAGTTGCCTTCTCCACAAACACGAAAACATTCTAGGAATAATAACAACATGGAGGGATTGAGTACGCTTGTTGCGGGCTTCTCTGAGCTGCTCGACAGCAACCTGCCCTGACGCCGGTGCAGGAAACCAAACAAATACTCCTGATCTATATTTCGGTGTCCATAATCCATCTGGATTAATGAATCCTCCATCTATATCATGGGCTCTCCAAAACCAGTCAGTTTCACTCAGAATCTCGATAGCTTCTCCGCTTTTCAAACAGGGAGTTATCCATCTTTTGACCCAACCTAGTATTGACGGTGATCTTTCAGCTGCTGATAAATGCAATGGAACGAAGGACAACATTGACCTTCCTTTCATTACTCCTTCCCCCAAGTCTCCACGTGAAAGACCATCAGTTCCTTGCGCTATCATTCTTGTGCCGGCTACATGAATGAAATGTATTTTACATCGATGATGCATTTCCAGTTGACGTAACCTAACAACAATTTCAAACAATTTCCTGCTCGACGAAGTACCTTTATAAAAGGCCAACTCCGATGTACTATTATCTGTCAACAAGAATATTTCATTGCCATGTAACGTTCTGAGCTCCGCTTCCTTTTCTAAAGTCTCTGCCAGATTCTCCAACTCTCTAAAATTTGAAGACTCCTCCTGTCCTTCCGTTGACCATAAGCCATATCTGAATGCTACACCATTTTCTACTTCAATGGTGGACCCAAATCCTGACTTAGAAGCATCGCCAAAACCATATCTCACCATGGAAATCTTATTCCCCCGAACAAATCTCCAAGGTGGCATATCCGGTGAAAAGAAATCATTCAATACAACCAAGTCATCAAGTAGACGAGTAACCGGACATACTTTCTTAGGCGGCTTTCCATTAAGCTGAGCTTTGAGATCTTCATCTTCTACATCCTCCTCCTTATCATAATAATATTCCTTATCCTCATACAAATCCTTAAACTTTTCTTTCCGCTTTTTCTTAGACAATTTCCATCCATCATCATCCCTCCCCTCCCTCCAGGAATCAAGGGTGAGATGAATTCCTTTTAAAAATGGAGTGATTGCCGGATAGGTACTTGATAAGTACACGAGGAATCCTCTCCCCTTTTCCAAGTCCTTAAAATTTAACTGTGTTTTAATACCATCTAACTGAACTTGATCTAACCAGGATACCAAATAATGCTTAGCTTTCATCCACTTCGCTTGAGAAACATACACAAACACAGAGCCGTCTTTTACTGCAAAGAATGATCCGCACCAAGGCCCTGGAACTAAACTAGGTGGTCTCTTTTTCCTATCAGCATTCTGTTCACCCAAATATTGAGTGACTGATGACGTTCTCCTAGTGGCTTTCCGCGTGCTTTCTTCTGTACTTCCGTGCACTCTTATATCATCAACATATGGTTTGGCGTCGCTGGCCTCTTCATTATTCCACATCTTGCACACCCAGGGTATCATAGGATTGTACCCATCGCTGCCTGGTAAGTTTAATCGAATGCGATTCCAGCGAAATGGATTGTTTAAATCATTCTTGTTTCCTCTGACCACATCCAACGTCCACCCAAACATCTTAACTGCAATATATGGTGAGCTTCGGAAACCCATCAGCGTTCGATTCCACCTTACCCATTTGTGACCTCCTTGCTCTCCTAATTTTGAAACATCTACACCACAGTAGGGTCTCAACTTATCATCAATGAAATAGTTGAGAAACATCTCACCTAGATCAAGATCCGCAAACCAGGTTCTATTTGATGTAAACATTGCTAATGAATCGATAGATGGTAAGAAGAAATTTGGGGCCCAAACCACCGAGTTAAGCCCACACTTCGTTCCATCGTATACGATACGAATATCACCTTCACCTTTTGGCACTGCAAAATAATTTATCAAACTATGCACGTAGCCTTGCTCCAGGTATCCTCTATCGATAACCTTCTGAATTTTCTTAGTCAGCTGCTTGAATTCGTCATCCTTGAGATGAAACACCTGCCGCTGTCTATACGTAGGTAGGGAACCCTCCACATGGACTGGGAACCCATCTCGTATCTGATCCCTAATCTCTTTAGGCCATCGCCAGAAAAAACAAGTGGAACCCTTCTTCCATTCCCACCAAGAGCTCCCTGCTGCTCTTGCTATGCCATCCTGTCCGACCTTAATATCTTTCCCAAAATTTATTAGCATATCATAATCTCTCTTTCTCTTGGTTCCTGCCTTGAGACCTTTTATTGCGCCAAGCATCATCCACCACTGCTTGCCATATAAAGCTTTCAAATAACGAAAATAACTATTCCTCAACCGATTTAGGTACCAACGGAAACCGATGTTGTTTCTTATTATTTTCAACGCATGCTTCACTTCAGGTGAGTACTCTAGCCAGTTAAACCTATGCCGAAGCACAGCCCGATCCCAGAGCTCTACTGGGACTTCATCATCATCGTTCTTAGCCGCTTTCTCTCCATAAGAAATCAAATACTTCTGTTCAAAATCTAAATACACTTTATCTTCTGAATCTAATTCCACAGCTGAACTATCTTTAGATGAGCACACCTGCTCCACATTCGATATTTGATTCTGAGGCTTCTCTTCACTCCACAGTAAGTGCATCCACTCTGCTAGTACCTGGCACAACTTGCCCGGTATAATCTCTCCTTTCATTATCCTATGCTTTAACAATTTACTCGAACTTTGTTCTACTTGTTTAATCAGTAATTCATTTATGTCCAAGCACAAAGCGCATTCCTTGAACGTTAACTTTCTAGATACCCAGCCCGATGCTACTCGGTAGGATGGGCACACGTACATTCCAGCTTGATTGGTCAAGTCCCAACAAGCGAGATGTTCCTTATGAAGAGGAGGATCTACCATTTTTCCGACTCCTCCATGATCAAGTATGTCAAGTAACGTTCTTGACAGATTGATGTTGGATATAGATTTTAATAACTCCGATCTCCACATCTGATCTGGTATTCCTACGAGATAACCTTTTGCAGTAAGTCCACCCAACTTCGCATGCTTAAATCTCATCCACCGTACACAGTGTGAGCCAAATTGTTTTCTTCGCAACCTATCGAAATGGCATAGCAAAATTCCATGAGTTAAGATTGGGATGCCCAACTTTAACCACAATTCCCACAAGTGATTGACATTCCCCTGGCCTATCACAAAGCATTCGATGTCGCTCATCATTTTCTCCGCTGTCTCCACTCCTACCATCTCCACTGACTCAAAATGATCTCTTATTTCCTCCATCAATTCCTCCTTCACATTAAACATATATAAACAAAAATTTGTATTAATAGATTTTAGATTTAGGGACCATAATATCGATGGCCAGCACGAAGCTACGACCAGGATACGCTGGAATTTAAATTGTTTATTGACCAACTTGATTCCATAACGTTCTTGTTTTTGTCGCCCTAAAGTCTTTCCTCTACTCTTACTATCCTCGTCTTCTAGCACACCGAAGTCCACAGACTCCATGACTGTATTCACATTTCCAGCTGAACTATCCTGACTGACCAAAGAATCAACAAGATTATTGTTCAATGGCATACACGGTAGCTGGATCCCCTGTATGTCACTTTCCTCCTTTCATTCCCTCGAATTAGCTTTTCTGGACGCTGCCTTGTGAGCCTCATCAGCCTTATTTGACGCTGAGGTAGCTTTCTTGTCGACCTGCCCCAACAACTTCTCAAGGTCCCCAACTTTCTTAGTCAACTTATCGATGGCTTCCTGCGCACGATTAATTTTCGAAACTCCCGCATTGGCCACAAGAAATCTGGTGAACTCCCCTGATATGGAGGGATGATCCGCAAAGTCATGCTTGAGGTACTCTCTCATGATCATGTGAGTCCCAAATGTTCCCCATAAAATTCCCACAGCTAACGACCGATGATCATCTGCATCTAACATCTCAGTTGCGATCCCTCTCTTTTCGTGGAAGCAATCCGTAGAGAACATTCTATAGACAAGTTTTGACACCAAGTCCCAGGCTGCCGATGATGGATACCCTGCATTGCCTAACTTCTGATAGGTGTTGGATATAAACGCTATAAGAGCAGTGAGAAAGGTAACGGTGTCTGACAACAACTCTCTGGCTAGCCCTGCTGCCACTGAGTAGTTGCCCAAACGCTGAGAAATCACCATGTCAACGCGTGTCCGTATGCCCTCCATATTATCCTTGATAGCAAGCTTTACTCCCTGAGTTCCATTGTCAGATTCCCATTTCTGTTTCGATTTGATACCTGGGATCCAAACAACTTTATCGGCTGAGCTCGGTCCACTGAAGCATCTTGGGAGGGGATCACTAAATGATTCCACCACCAACGATTCATCCGCAGTGAGTTTGGATTTGCGTCTCTCTTCCATTCCAGACACTAAACCGCGATCACTCTCCACAATATCCCGGCTTGACTTTACCCTTTGCAAAAAGGAATATACATCAACGAAGCCACCAAAGGGAAAATTGGGTGGTAAATGCATTTCCATCCATGCCTCAAGATCACTCATGTTCTGGAACACGAACTTCCCAATGCGGACTGCTTTATTTCTAGTCTGCCCTTGATTTTGAAGAGTACTCAATGCATTCGACAGCTTATCTACCTTTTCTACCAAGCCATTTATTACAGCTTCTTGTTGTGGGGTTTGTTGGAATGTGTTTTGCATTGCCGCCGCTTGTAGCCCCGGTTGAAGTTGAGATTCTATGTGATCAAAAGCCTTTTCTAACTTTCCATACAAGTCCTGCAATTGACCTTCAATTCCATTAACACGATCTTCGACTGGGGCAATATTTGGCACAGACGACGCATCCACCTTGCAGAGTAGCTGGTCGTTGAGATCCTTGATATCTCCTTTGTGCTCCATATACCCAAGCCAAAGCGAAGGAGGAGCAGACTTTGGTGGAATTCCAACCTGACTCATTACTTCATCGACCTTCTCCAATGCAAGTGACGCGTCTTGTTGATTTTCTGTGACAACGCTAGTGAGCTCCTTCAAATATTTGTTGGCCAGGGCCGTAGGATCATTGAATATAGAAGAACTACCTTGTTCCTCCTTCACTTGACTGTCACTTGATTCCTCGACTGCCTCCAACACTGCATCGAATTTTTCCCGCAAGTTGCTTTTCTTTAATTTCTTCCGTCCTGGAGTAAACAAATCCGGTGGTGGAAGTCTGCGAGTTAATTCTGCCACATCACTACTTGAACGGATCACCTGTTCTCCAGAGTTCATCTGTCCGAAAGCTTTCCTAATATCCGAAACTTCTTCAAAGGAAAGGTTTAATAAGGCTTGTCGAGCCTCTGATCCCACCGTATCCAATTTCACGAACGGAGTAGTATATGCATCAACAGGTCCCGCCTTGATGTAGAATCCCGCTTCTAATCCCGTAAAAGTCTCTCTCTCATGTTTCGCAACGTTGCACTCATCACGGGCTTTACAACAAAATTCCCCCCCCGCTCCAACGCTCCCTCCACATACGCCTGAAACCGAATGAATACAAACAATATGGTTTCCAATTGTGGAACCCGTACCAGACAAGGTGTCGGGCTCCCCCCCTGCATCAGACTCACCAGTAACACTAGGACTCCGCGTGGAGAAACGCGCAAATGCCGAATTAACGTTAGCAACTAACGGTAACGACGCCGCCGCCGCCGCGGCTGCCGCTGTCGACTCCGAAGCGCGTTTTTGCGCGGAAGAAAAGAAACTGCTCATCAAAAAATTGAAAGTTACTTGCGTTGTAGTGTTCAAACAAGCTAGGCCAATCAGCTTCCTTCAACACTTTGCAAGATTATAATTTCAAGGGCAAAACCAATGTTTTAGATCTTCCTCATACTTACGCACGTGCAGCAAACCTGTAACGTATTCCTATAACCTGGTATCGTGACGTATCCAAAATGTTATATAACATTTTCACATGATCCGTTCCTTAACGTATCCTTCAATTCTTCCTGTCATCCCCGATGAACTGTTATGTACGAAAAGCTATAGAAATACTCCAATTTCTCTTTCACACATATTTGGTCCTGACACGTGTAAGGTTTGAACTACGTATCTAAGATTTTTTCCTGCATTTGGTCCTGACACGTGTAAGATTATATCTAGTATGTAATTTTTGTCCTACGTGTATGATATTTTTTCTCTAGTGTCAGGTTAGAGAATCAGCAGATACCTAAGATCAGTTTGAGTTAATTTCTACATGTTTGCAAAAATAATTCATTCACTTTTGAATTTATTTTGATTTTGATATCCTCCTGTTTGGAATAATCGTTTTTAATTTTATTTTATTTGAAGAGAGCTTTACATAATAAAGTAGATATTTTACAATGACTTATTTTGATGGATAAAGAATCATGCAGGAGTAATCTCGAACACGAAGTCTTTGAACTTTCGAAATGGCCATTTTTCTAGGATCAATTGAATTTTATTTTACTAGGGTTTCCAATAGTATCAAATTGATTCGAACTTCAAGCTAAGCTTGCACAAACTTTTGTTCAGATAAAAGGATATGCTTATTTTTTGCTCCTTCAAAAAGAAAATTGCCGATTAGATACAACTCTAAATTGCTGATACAGTAGACGCTTCTCTTAATTTTATTTTGTAGATGTATTGCTAATTTTTGAGTTTTTCTAAATTCAAGAGTTGCAAACAGAAGAAGAATTTATTATTTCCTATATATTATTATTTACCAATGCAACAGTGCAGCTCCAGCCATCATAAAGGGATGGGCAGAATATGCCGCAATGGTTCCCCCAACAACAAGCAGATATGGACCTCTGGCAAACTCTCCCAAATAATTATCTGGTAGTTGCTGGCGTCCCTCCCAAATGGCTTGGAAAGGAACAACAGATGTTACTTCTTTCACACGTTCAAATGCCTCCCCATGTTCTTCTTTCAATCTACGATCACCGTGCCATACTGAATAAGCATGATGCAAAACCAAAATCGTGGATGCAGATAATGCTGTTGAGGTACCTAAATAAGCAGTATGAGCAATGCACCACAAAAGCTGTCCTACCGCTTGTGGGTGGCGCGTGATTCTTATGATTCCACTTGGTTTCCATAAATGAAGTTGTGGTTTTTCAATAGCGGCAACCTCCAAAAGATTGAACGTAGATGGGTATAAAAATAAAAATGAAATAAAATTGATCACCCAGAACGTAGAATGAAGGATTGGATCATTATAGGGTAAACTCCAAAATTTCACGCCTTCATGCGCATGATTGATGAAAAATGATATACAGGATAGAGCTAGTGGGAGTGATACACACGCAAAAATGACTCGCCAGATTCTAGCTCCGACAATTTCTTCTGCATAGGGACGAAGCCCAGCTAAACCAGAGTGAGCGATGGCGAAAAACACAAGTTCCAAAGCAACTGTAACTGCAGGATCAGTGGTTCCTGCAAGTGATTGGACAAAAGTCACGAATTCATCTCCAAGATGTGGACCCCATGGCAAAAACCATAAATATGACATAGATGCTAGGACAGCTCCTGTCGCTGCTGTAAATTTAAGCCAATCAGCAAGGCTCTTCGAAATTGCATCATATTGTCATCCCATTAATGTAAACGAGGATAAAAAGGAAATCGTTTGTCAGAAATTATCGAGGTTGCAATAAAAATGTCAAGGAACTTCACCGTAAAGACAAACATTAAACAAAATCAGATCACGTACCTGCTCATCCAAGTCAAAATAAGCTGCCTCGTCACCAGGTACATCAGATGAGACCTCTCGCGACGCTAAAATTCCGCTAAATAGCCTAGTTTTCTGAAATTCCTTGTCACTTCTAGAATCGTCTCGTGATACACATACATGCGTTTGTTCTCTCGAAAATGTATTCCTAGAACTCATGGACGTATCTTTTGATGCTTGCTGTAAGAAGGGAACTGCAGGTGCAAATCCAACCACATTTTTCTGAATCAATGCTAAATGCAGACAAATCACAAATAATGGCGTCTTGATCATTTTTCAGTTTTCAGAAACGAAAGTATTGAAGTGAATGCAAAGTGTGCTGGATACCGTACGAAAGAACAAAAGATCCAATCAATATCCGAATGATCAAAAGCTAAGTATCTTGAAGTTGTCTCCTAATTACGGGGATATAATAGTCAAAACCCTTTTACGCACTCCGGATGAATTAGTTGAGAAATATCCACGTGTAAATTTATTTTGCTCGAAAACAATTAGAGACAATCAAAAGTTGAGGATCGCTGTGTGTTATTTGGAATGTGAGGTTTTGCTTATTGTTTTCATTCATCAAGCAGTCAATTATGAAAGAAAGAAATGAAGAATTAGAATAGTTTGATGGAAAGCTCGAGCCTGATGTAAACATGAAAAATGAGTATGCTCTTATTGCTGAGGAGCACAAAACGAAACACCCATGGTGGGGCTTGAACCCACGACCACTAGATTAAAAGTCTAGCGCTCTACCTACTGAGCTACACGGGTTGCTCTGATAAACTATAATGAATTAAGGTATAAAATTGCTATTCATTAGAAAATTTTCTAATGACAAATAAATAGTTTCAGCAGGCAAGAACTACGACATGTTCTAATTGTCGTTTCAACCTTCCTTAGTAATCTTAACCAATACTTAGTATTATTATTATTATTATTAAACTTATCACATTTTATAATTTAGGTTTCTATCTTTTTACAATTACATGCTAGATTAACACTTGTGACCAGTAGCTGCAGATCAAATAAAAGTTTTTAGAATGCTGAAATTTAATAATAAGAACACAGAGGTATCTATTTTTTTGTTTTGAAAAGAATCGCATATGTTGGCGTTGATGGTCACAAAATGATAAATTAAACATTTTCTTCCTCCTCTGCTTTCAATTCCACATCATCCCTCATTTTGTTAGTTTCGGCTGATTGCAAAACTGAACTCCATGGATCCATTAGCATGAGAAATACCCATGCAATGAAGAAGAAAATGCATAACGACATCAATGCATACTTCATGTGCACTCCGGACTCATTAATGGATGTAAATACTAAAGGTGGAACCCAAACAAGAATTTGTGTGCAATATACAAAGAATCCGGAAAGCTCTGCCTCTTGGCCTTTTGGAAGGCACATGGAAAAAATCAAATTTTCTGCCGGGTATGCCCATCCTAATGCCGTACCAAACAAAATGTACCAAATGTACGCAATATTCTTGCTTTCTGGCCCAACGAGAGCAAAACCGCCGCTTATAATTGATATGGAAAAATATATGAAACAAACTTTCCATGAAAAAACAGGATTTGTCTTCATCGAAACATAGTACCCTAAACGAGAACCAGGGAGTGATGCAAGATAAACAATTGCGAAAACAATACTCATTTCACCAGTAGATAATTCCAATACTGTATCCAGATATGTGACAGCAACAGATGTGAATGCATTTAATCCTGGGTGCCATAGTTTCATTTGTAAGATATCATGAATAAAAAAGAAAATATATGAATTTATATCTAATAAACATCATAACAAACGACTCACCTGCTTCTCCAAAGACAACTGCAAGGAAATACCAACGAACACTGCCTCCATATTCAGAATTGATTCCTTTCGTAGTTTTCCATATTTTGGAAAAGCCAGCAGTAAAGTAAGACTGACCTTCTGGTTTTACTTGCAGTGTTGGTACGTTTGGAAGTAGCCTCCATCCAAGGAAGAAAACCGAACCACTGCACAAAACATTCAATCCTTGACTCAATTGTCCTGTTTGTACACTAGTAAAACCAACAAGTGTAGCAATTATACCCACAACAAGTAAGAAGGCTAAACCAGTCGCAAACTGTGTGATCATCCAAATCGAAGTGTAATTTGTCATACTTTTTTCACCAACAATACCAGAAATATCGGGCAAATATGCATAAGTCGCTAGAATTTGCACTTGATATATAAATGCTGCGATAGCCTGTAACAGAGCCATCGCAAACCATGTCGATCCTCCTATACCAATTTGAATCGCTTGAATCAATATCATCAATCCAGCTGAAAAGATTCCTATATTACGCCTGTGTGAAGAATAATCAATCATTGCTCCAATGATTGGCATTGTGAAGGCTGACATAAGTCCAGCGATGATAGCTATGTTTGAAATAAGGCTGCTTGGTCGAAAACCGTATATCTTACAGGTCACTGTTTCTGTTTCAGTGATTTCGTCGCACCCAGCTGCCTCATTCGCAAGCTGAAGCAAGGCGGAGGAAAGCAAAAGATTTGACATTATGATTGGACCACGGCCAACACCAAGCTAAATATCGATGAAACATAGTAGTAGGTAAGTAATTGGAATATCTACAGCATCAAATGCAACTAATCTTTGTTGAACTCACCCAATTATACCCTCGAGCCTCTTTCACATCGTTGAATCTAAGGCAGTTGCAGCATTTCTGATCTGAAACGTGAAGTGAATCGTCTGTTGGTGATGACATTGCAATGGGGTGTTTCGAATATGTAGAAGAGTATTAATTTTATGATGGACTCCAACTAAGTCAAGAACCAAAACAATCAAAATATAGAGTTCGAGAGTTCGATCCGTGAATTGGAAAAATATTGTGGGAATGGAAAGATTTTTTCTCTAAATGTTTTTGATTATTAGCAGATTTTGAGGTTCTTGAAGATTTTGAAGTGTTCTTCATTGTTGACACCTCTCTCTATGTAAAGGGTATGCATGGACTTTTACGCATGTATTTATTATGAAATAACAAGAACCTTTCGATTAGAACTTTTTTAAAAATAGCAAGATGTTATTTCGCATATGAGTATCTTTAAAACAAATAAGATTCAAAACTGCTTAGTTACTTAGGCCCGTCCATGAGATGAAAAATATGTAATGCAGGTTTTTGGTGTAACTTTATATATACTCATTACCAGCAGATGGATGAATTGGATCCCGTTTATCAGTGCCCTCTAGGTTCCCTATCGTCTTCTTTCATAAACAGTGGACGTAACTAGAATTAAAAGGTTAAATTTTTTTGCTACGTGGAAATGGTTCTTATTATCACTTACGTACTAACTTGTCAGCAGCAGTCAATGAGAGAAAAGAAAAAGTTTATGTTCGCAGGTTCTTTTCCTTTGCTTCACCTGAATCATGGTCCGTCTCCTAGTTATACCTGCTGCAGTGTCTCTTCTTCTCTCCTCCACGAGTGCATTCACCTTTGTCAGTAGACCTGCATCCTCTGTCACTTCTTCGACAAGAATCAAGCGTTTTGAAAACGAAATAAGTACAAGAGCATGTGAACAAAATAAAGCGATTTCAGATACAGCTCTTCAAATGGGACGTGCAGCCGCAGTGCGAGCAGCCACAAAAGGAAAGTCTGATGCCAAAAAAGCCAAAAATAATGCTCTATTTGGAAAGAAAATTATTATGGCTGTAAAGCAAGGTGGTTCTCCCGATCCCAATGCGAACAGAATGCTTGGTGATTTGATTAAACAAGCTAAAGCTGCCAGTGTACCAGTGGATGTGAGTACTTCAGCTTTGTAGCTGTGAATTACTGTTTTTTAATCTATAATGTGCATAAGGATGAGCATAATGCATCATCAACGTTGATTCTACATGTCATTTCCACCATTGCAACTCATTTTTTCATTTCTTTTGTTGATGCCTCTCGAAGAATATCAACCGTGCTATTAAGAAAGCATCGGAAGCCAGCACGGGTGACTTCTCAGAAAGTACATTCGAAGCCTATGGATTTGGAGGTGCATCTCTTGTAATTAATGTCCTTTCGGACAATGCCAATCGTGCTACTGCTGATGTAAAATCAGCTGTTGGAAAAAACAATGGAAAAATTGCTGAATCTGGATCTGTGTTATTCATGTATGATAGAAAGGGAAAATTAGAAGTAGATGCTGTCCTAAACGAGGAAGATTTGTTAGAAGCAGCCATTGAGGCAGGATGCGAAGACATGGAGCTTATCGAAGGCGATGCTGAGGGAACAAGTATTGTCTACTCTGAACCATCTGAAACCAGTCTAATGTTCGAAGCAATAAAGAGTCTCGGCTACGAACCAAAAATGAATCTTTGCTACGTTACAAAAGCACCAGTAGAATGTACTGATGAAGACTTTGAGAAGAACATGAACATCATTGATGCTTTAGAGGAATTGGATGATGTTGATAGCGTTGAACACAACATGTCAAACTAAAATTCTATTTTCAACCTTAGATAATTTTTATCTATATACACTTTATTATATCTCAAATAGTTCAAAGTAGGCTTAAGATATCGTGAAGAGACATATAAAACTAAAAATCAGAGTTAGAAACACAACCGCTAAGAATTAAAATCTTCCAATTACACCATTGATACTGGATTTCACTGAAAGTCTGTTAAAATACAAACATAAAATTACTTTTTCATTACCATTACAGAAATGAGTTTTCACACGCATCAAATCTTTTTAGCGAAATGCTTTGAAAAGTACCAGGAAAGCGCCAGCAGAATCTGCTAGGAACTCAGATAAAGAATCAATAACAGGCTCCACTAATCCTTGGAGACTTTCAGGGAACAAACTCAGTAGGCCATCACTGATCCAGATTTGAATACCCTCCAATCGTTCATTAAGACTGTAATCACCGACAAGGTCTGTTACAGTAGGATCCGGAAAGACGCAATCTCTTGTTTCAGATGATGATAGGTCTGTTGAATCAATAACATAGTCTGGAATGATTCCTTTCACAATTTTTTCCATCCAAATATCAACAACCTTGTTTGAGATGGGTACACAAAGTTCTTTGGCAGCTTCCACACTCTTTGGGTAGTTTGTTCCTCCATTTAAGCGAGATTCAGCACACTTTTCAGAAATTTCATCAAAGCTAGTATATGAAAGAGTTGTACTAGCAGATGGCATACCAGTTTCAATGCGCGAAGAACCTGCTTCAAAAATATACGATGTGGAAATAGATTGCAATAGTCCATTAGTTCGTGGAGCAATGCGTTTCGAAGCCTCAGCAAAAATGTAACATAAACATGCTGTATGGGAAGGAAATTCACCGCTTGCTTCTTCGGGTAAAAATGGTACCCAGTCTCTACCTTCAATTGGTCCAACTTCACCAGTTTCTGGGCCTAAGTATGTTTCAAATTCTTGATTCTTTAAGTTTCTATTAATTTGCGTTCTGGGCCTAATAACTCCCATTCTCATTTTTTCCTTCCACACCACTAGAGTTGCCTCATACATTGCTGAAGCAGTTGCAGCGATGGCGGTGATCACCTGAAAGTCATTTGCAGTAGAACTTGCATAATAATCTTTTTGGAATGTGGTCATCCATAGGAAAACGTTATTGAAAAATTCAGTTTCAGCCTTCTTACTATCATCTAGTTCACCCAGTTTTTCCAAAACGGCTTTATTTTCTCTAATAAAGCAGTAACAAGGATATCTCACTTGAGCATCACAAATCTCTTGATCTCCTAAGAAGTACGACCTTCCAGTGTCACCGACGTGAGGATGTCTCCACTGCTGCCTGTATGAACGGTAATTTAGCTGAGCGCTGATTGGTGACCAGCACACATCGTTTGTTGCAAGAAGTGAGAAGGCATCTGGTTGGAACAAAAGGATTTTGCACTGTACGTTCATCGGTTGCCACTCATCTGTGCATTTATCTACATACAAATCGTTATCATTAAATTTGACATTTCTCCAATCCCTGTAAGGAATTAGGTTTGAGGTTCCAGTCAAATCGCCCTCAGCATTCCATCCGTCCGAGTCGAAAACAAAGGAGTTCTGCTCATATATAAGTCTTGCAAAACCAATAGGTGTGTTTGTTCCACAATCAAAGGTTTGACTGCTTGGACAATTTGTCAAGTCTAGGTTGATAGTGGCGGCATATGCATCCATGGCATCAGACCATTCAGGGATGAATTTTTGAATAGACCATAAATAAGCATAACCGAAGCTCTCAAGAGCATGCCTTTCTATCGCAGCAGTTTGGATGTCAAAGTCTGGATGACCTACGACCGGCCTACAGCGCCTATAGAAAGCAGTTTGTTGAGCCCTTCCAAAAAATTCGATAGCATCCGCTTCACTGGATGAAAGAACACTGTATGCAACAGATATGACTGCTAGCCATTCACGGATTTGAATTGAAGGAGGATGATCTAGGATACCCCTAACACCTGCTACGTTGAGGGCATAGTCAATGGCTCCATCATACACCTCAAGAGCCGAAGTGGCATTAATGGAAATGTTGAAATTCAGATCAACTGTAATACATTTCAATTCCTTTTTCTCTTCTTGAGCATATGCAAACTCATTCGAAAGGCGTAGAGCCCAGCAGACGATTGAGAGCAATGAAATTTTTTCGAGTATTTTCATATCAAAAGCTTATAAAATGAAACTACGTTAAATGCGATCCGAATCGACATTTTTTAAGAATTCAAAAAGTAGTACATCGTTGTTAGGACGCAGAAAAAAGTAATATGGTTGAATTCAAAAATTATTATTCCTAGAAGTGTCAATGTTATTTAGATTCGAGAATGACCTATTGTAATCAAATTATGCTTATTTTAATACCTATATAATACATGTGGATGTGACCTTCCCTATTCAATACATAAGTATGCAAAACTACTTTAATGCTCAAGTTGTAGAGACTTAAATAACTTATTATGTGTTTAAGTGATTTTTGAATAAGTGTTAAAGAGATCTAAGACATTAAGGTGTACATATTGACTCTTTTGATTATGTAGAGGAAAATACCAGATATTATCATTTGAACTTAACCAAGTTGAAGTAAAACACATCTTGCGTGGAGCCGTTGCTTCAATTATTGTATTGTACCAAATATTCAGTAGGTTCAATAAAAATAATTATTTAACAAGTAATAAGTCCGTTGAAAGAATTGCATGTGTATAGATTTGAAAAGCATGTCCTTAATTATCCTATACCGTAGATGACAGATTTAATGAACCTGGAATTTCAGCTAAAGAGCTTGTCATGATCTAATTGTGAAAGAGCTCCTTTTAATTGTCAACCATCTGACGTATTTCTGCGATATTCTTTGGTTTCAAAATCATGTTGGGGTAGTAAAAATTTTAATAATTTTTTCAGATATTCTGAATATGTATGTATTTTAAATTGAATGGAGGATATATTTTTTGTTTCAAAATTTTCTGGCGCGGGTTATTAAGTTTTCGTCGTATTTTAAACAAATATTTTTTTTGAAGGTCCTGCCTATCATGGACTCATCATAGTCCATGAATAATAGTAGGCTTGACTCGTGTTGTCTAGACGACATGAGTGATTCTGGTGATGAATCTTTGGTTACCGATGAATCAACCAATAACCAAATAGTAGGTCGTATTCCTGTAAAAAAGGAACCGACAGAGTCTTCTTCTTTGTTAGATACATGCGTGTCTAACAAAGAAAGTTGGATGTATGACTTTAGATACAATAATGGTATTATTACTAAATCTAAATGTATTCAAACTGCATTTGTTCATGGAACGTGGTATACAGAAAAGGTTGACATATTGGAAGCAATAGACGAAAATAAGAGACTATTGCTTCCATACCTATACTTTGATCCATCTAAGTTTCCGTCACTCGATGAATTCAAAGGAAAAGGGTGGAGTAATCTTCTGCAACACCTAGAGCAAGAATGCTTTTCAGAAGGATACTTGCTTTGTTGTAATGGATATAGCAGTGGTGCCAAGTCCAACAAGTACAGAAGAATTGTGTGCAGTCACAGTATTCTGTATTCAAGATAGGAAATCCAAGCCAGGTTACCGTGTTACTACAAGTAATAACAATAGACTGAACAGCCAAGGTCCTGATGGACGCAAAATGGCTCGTAGGTCTAGAACATGTAGACCTATGGACAATTCTGAGTGTTGTCCCTTTTTTTCAGGTTTCATTTAATAAAACTGCTGGATTTTATCTGAGGAATGGTTATGGGTGTTCCAATCAT
>Ga0209092_10002481_pt1 | contig 16932 bp, 20 predicted proteins | sample FraStrMetagenome_FD_187446 | JGI IMG/M metagenome (GOLD analysis project Ga0209092, IMG submission 187446) | Marine eukaryotic phytoplankton communities from Arctic Ocean - Fram Strait ARC3M Metagenome (SPAdes) (version 2) | ecosystem: Environmental > Aquatic > Marine > Oceanic | place: Fram...
TACTCTTGACTGAAAATTTCTTTTGGAAGGGATACTTATCCTTTAATGGTTCATCGTCCATAACACCTTCTTTGATACCTAATTTTTTGATTTCGGCTGCAATCTTCTTATTGATGTCACCGACTTCTTTTGTTGCAACTGGGCCTTGTGCAACTAGTTTTGCCTTTTTCATAAGAAGGTCTGAGTATTTTGCATACTTACCTTCTGTTACTTCACCCATTTTTAAAGGTTTTTTCTTTTGACTGTAGTAATCTTTAAGGAATTCTTTTGCTTGTTGCAGTGAAACAGGATATTCTTTTGCAATTTCTTTTGCTGTCATACCTTGTGAAATGTCTAGGAATAAGTCACTCATTTTACTTTCTTTAACCGACTCTTTTTTAATTGCGTATTTCTTTTGCAATGCTTCCATTTCTTTCTTTTCTTTTTTGAAAGCAGGTGAACCATATGGTAAGTCCATAAGTCTGTTCATGTGTGTAAGAATTTGCGTTCTTACTTTCTCTGGCATTTTAGTATTCATTTCATGGACAGTTTCTTCTTTCATACCCATAACTTTTTGTGCAAGTTTGACTAGAGTTTGAATATTAGACGCTTCCATTTTCTTTTTGTTGTTATCGTTTACTGCGTCATAGGCCTTTACAATAACACTTGCAGTGAACATGTCTAACATGACTCCACCGACTTTGGCTGCACCTTTATCTGAGACAATCTTTTGGATTGCAGGCATTAAATTCTTTTCGTTTAAAAGTTCTTCTGATAATTCGTTGACTTCAAAGTTAACTACGGATTCGTTTGCATACTGTAATGCTTTCTGAACGTCTTTGTTCTTTAACATTGCCTTTCCATAAAACTTTGCAATTTCTTTTCTTGCAACTGTATCAGCACCACTTAAGTCAAGTGCAACTTCTACTGCTTTTTTGACGTTTGCATCTGATACTTTGTTCTTTCTAAAATATTGTGTAACATCTGAACCAGTAAGTTTCATTTTACCGTATGGGCCAAGTGCGTTAACTTTACCGTCTTTATCTAAGACTTTAGATTCTTTTAAATCTTGAAATATATTTCCTTTAAAATGCATTTTATGCTCCGTATACTCCGAGAAGGGCGACTAACTCTTCATCTGTTGAATGTTTTTTTACGATAGAATATATTTCATCTCTTACGTAAGTGTCTAATCTACCCCAAATCTTATCAAATACTTTTAAGTCTTTTTTACTGATAGCTTTAGGTTCTCCTTCACCGTCTTGAACTACTTCAATACCCTTCTTTAACATATCAGAAATCTGTCTGACTTCTATATACTGTAAATCAGACTTCTTTTCTGAAGCTTCTAATTTTTTAAGGTCACCGATAACTTTGTTATTGAACTTCATTTTTGACTTTACCATACCTTCGGTAAGTTCACTCTCATCAAGTTTCGGTGTTTGGTACTTTCCCACAGGAGATTTCTCTGTGTTGCGTGATTCGTTTTTGCCTTTCCAATTTTTGTCTATGTAGTCATAGAATTCTTTTTCTTTGTCACCTTTAAGTTCTGCTGGTGATGTCACACCAAACTTTTTAAGAACTGAGTTAAAGAAATCTTTATACTCTTGACCTTCCACTACTATGTTAGTAGCTGCGTCAATTAAAGACTGTGGTAATGATTGTATGCTCATTGTACTAATTCTCCCTTTTCAAAATAATTAAAAAGCATTGTTTTTTTATCTTCTGTTAGTTCCAATGATTTCGCTAAACGTCCTAACATGTTCTTCTCAAGAAGTTTGTTGTCTGCATCGGCTTGTGATTCTTGAGTTTCCTCTTCGATTGATTCGTCAAAGTCTGTTAGTAACATTAAATCTATTTCTTCCGAAACGATTTCGTCCTGTGTCTTTTCGACTACAGGCGCTTTGATTTCTTCTTTAATGAAAGAACGAACCTTCGCTAGTTCTTCTTTCCAATTTTCTGATTTATAACTCATAGTACCTTTATTTATATAAACTCAACTTTAAGAATAAGTTTTGAGCTTAGTTTCTCCCTGTTTATTATTTTGTATGTGAGTTTATCTGGCAGATAAAAGTTATAACCAACTGTTAATCTGTTCGGATATTCACCGTCTGCATATTGTATAGACCAACCATCGCCAGATAAGACATAAATTTTGTCTTTTCTAGTAGTTTGTATCCAATCCGTATCTGAATCGTATGTCCTTATGACATATGTCTGTCGAGTACCATGCTTCTCTTGCTGTTCCTCATAGACCATGACCGCTTACTCCATTATATTATTCTAACCGTAACCATGTTATTTTGACATTACCTTATGTTTCTTAAGTAATGCTTTATATTTAGCAGAAGCAGCTTTGAATACTTTACCTCGTCTTTCGTACTCTTTTCTTTGAGAAGAACCGTCTTTACCCATAGGAACAAATACACCCGACCATGTAGAATCGTATTCTTTTTTTGCAGCTATGATTTCTTTCTGAATGTTATCTGGCAACTCTCTTGCCTTAGTCATATCAAGCATTTCTAATACAGCATTACCTTCTATTATGGTGTTCTTAGGGTAAGACTTCTTGATATATCTGATAATCTCTTGAACTCGTCTGCTATCAACAACACCAAAGATTCTGAACTTAGAACCCTGTCTCTTTAGAACGACTTGAGCACCCATACCAGTTGTTTCGAGTTTGTCTCCAACTGATTTAACGGTTTTACCGTCCATGTCTTTACCGTCATAGAATGCATCTATAACTTTCTTGTCTTTAGGGGATAATGCTTCTTTTAACTCTTCAAATGATTCTTTGATAGGAGTAACTTTTATTGCTTCGTTGTATGGATAACCCTTTAAAGGATTTTGGAAAACTGCACCAAATTGTTTTTTAGTCCTGTCTTTTGCTTCGTGAACTGCTTTTTCTCGTTCTTTAATGAACTTTTCAACTGTTTGGCCAGGCGTATCTTCACAGTAGGATGCTCTGATTTCATCAGTTCCTATTTCCAATACTCCATTATCTGTTTTGTTTCCAGTCATACTATTATTTATCCCTTTTTATCCTTTGACTTTTGCGGCCAAATCTTTGTCTGCACCACCCCAAGTTCCTTTACCTTTGGTAATAAAGGAGTTGACTCTTGCGAATGCCCATTGAGGTGCTGTAGCTCCAGGCCTGTGTCCTGTTTTATAAGCTGCAAGTCCTCTGTTATAAACTTGTTTTAAAATACCAAGTGGTATTCCACTTTTTTCTGCTTTGTTCTTAAGACCTTTATCAGTGTCTGCGTCTTCTCCGAACATTGCTTTAAACTTTTGAGTGTGTTTTGAAGGTTTTGTCTTTGCGTCTGAATCGCCTGGAGCTGGGCCAGTTTTACCCTTCTTGAAGTGTGCGTCTCTTTTCTCTTTGGTTTTTTTGTCTAGACCACTATAATACTTTTGGGGTTGTGTTCCGTCTTTATCCTTTACATCGGGGTCTTGTCTAACTTCACTTATGGGAACACAGTTTGGTACTTGTTTACCATTCTTCATTTTAAATCCCTTCTGTACATATCCGTCCCAACATGCTTCTTCAAGATTGTCTTCTTCTAAACCTACTTCTTGTTTAAGGAATAGTCTTCCCTTATCTTGCATCTTTGCGGAGACTTTAACCTTGAGACCTGCTGTTCTAGCTAAAGTATTAATTAAAGATACACCTGCTTCTGCATTCTTTTTAATTGTAATTTGCAGTTGATTTTCTATTTTTTTAACAACACTACCAATGATAGTAAACTGGTCTGCTACCAACTTTCCTTCTTCTACAGAATCTGATAAAAATTTAGAGTCTTCGATATCGGGTAGTGTATCTTCTGATTGAGATGCAAGTTGTTCTCTCTCTTTTTCTGCTTCGTCTTTTTTACCCTGTCTATCGTTTTCTCTTTCGTGTTTTGCTTTGAGAGTTTCTACCTCGTCCTCGTGTCTTCGTTTGAGATTTTCTGATTCTCTTGCTTGGTCAGCTTTAAGTTTTGCCATTTGTTCTGGCCCTTCTACTAACCATTCAGATTGTTTATATGTTTTAGTATGTCTCATAGTAGTATTTAGGACTTCTTCTTAAGAAGTTCGTTCTCTCTCCATTTAATTGACATTTTGTTACTTGGGAATTTACTTGTCCAAGTTAACAACTTGCTGTATACTTTATCTGTTTTTTTCTGTAAAGACTTAACATCATCATCGTTAGCAATTTCCATAAAGTTTTTACCAAACAATGCTCTAAAATACTGTGCGTTTTTTTGTGCATTATCCCAGTCACCCTTTACAATTTCGGGTGGTAGTTTTCTTGCTCTCATTGCATTTCTTTTTTGTGCGTTCTCTAGGTTTGCGTTTACGAATATCATTTTGTATTCATACCCTAGTTTATCTAACATGTCTTTATAACTTTTGATTTTACTTGACTTGGCACTTGTCGTATCGAATATTAAGCCTAACCTACCTAGTAGGTATCTGTCAAGTGCATTACCTGTAAGTTTCTTTGCTTTTGCACGAATAGGGTCTACCTTATCAAAGTCAGCACCACGTAAATCTAATCCTAAACCAGCTTTCTTTAATCCGTTTTCAAATGCTTTATCTGTGTTTACAAGTTTGAGACCTAGTGGTTTAAGTGCAAGTCTATCTACGACTGTTGACTTACCACTTCCTGGCCCACCCATTAGGAATACTGCTTTGAAGATTCCTTGGTCATAAACACCTTCTGTAATTAAGTCTTCTCTGATATACCATGGTACAGTTTCTTCTTTGATACCCATACCAGTTCTTACGTCTTTATAAAGTGATTGTGCCATTCGTTTGTTTTTACTTGGAACACCGTCTGCAAATGATTCAAAATCATCTTCTGAAGCAAGTTGTCTCATTTTACTAGCACTCATTCCACTTACGTCATCTGCATCGGGGTCTCTTTCGCCAGCAGATATGATATCAATGGAATTGAATTTATAGAAACCGTGTTTACCTTTCTGTCCGTTATACTTATTAATAAGAATTTCAAACTCTTTAACTCTGTCTGACCCCACAACCATACGCACGTTTGTGAATCCTTTGTTATGTAAGTCTGTTACTATTTCAAAGATAGTTCTTGCTGGTGTATTGATAACACCTATTTTAGGGAAGAACTTTTTAAGGTATGTGATTTTTTGTTTGTAACTAAGTGGATTCTTTTTAGGGTCACTTGAATGTGAAGTATAAATCAAAGGCACATAACCACCACTAGTAGTTTTTTCTAACTTTTTAACTAGTTTAGCATGTCCAGTTGTTGGTGGATTGAAACGTCCAAAAGTAAAGGTAGCACCTTTTTCTTTTGCTTCATTGAAACTTCTAAATGTTTTCATCAAATCCCTCATTCATAAACTGACCAAATGATACGGGTTTATAACTATCGTCAACGGGTGCGTTTGCTCTCCATTGCCAACATGACCAAAAGTTTGCTTTCCATTTTGGGCCTGGGTCTGTATCGCAATTCATTCTAGAACGATATGCTTTTAACCTCTTAGGGTCATCACGTTTGATTTCCATATTAGGGTCGCCAAACTCAACTTTAACAATGTTATTTTTATCGTTTTTAACGTAGACTCTGAACTTCTTTTTACTACCTGTAGGTAGTCTAATAGGGTCATTTAGTTTGACCTTCTTACCTTGATACTCAGCTTCTTCTATAATTAGTTCATACATATCTTTATTTATCCCAATTCTTTTGTGCGGTAAAATTATTATACGCAAATTCCATACGGTCTACAAGTTTAACTGCACCACCTTCTTTGTCTATTGCAACATATCCTTCGGGATTGACTACCTCAAACCCTTTATCTGTTTTAGCAAAGGTTCCAATACTTTTAACTCTGTTGAGAGCTACAATAATAATTTGTTTACCTTCTACCAAAGATGATTGAAATACCGTTAAGTTATCAATCATTTTTCTTAGACCGTTGAGTTCTTTTAAGAGGTCATTCATAATCTCTCTTTTTATTTCTTTAGTCTTTTCTTGTTTAACCTTAGCAATCATTTTGTCATTCCAATATGATTCAACATGATTGAGATAATCTTGAGTATTGGGATTGAATTTTTGATTACGTATTAGAGTGTTTACGTATGTTTTGTACATAGAACCAGCAGCGCCTTTAGCGTCCATGGTTTCTTGGACTTTCATAAACTTAGCAAGGTCTTTCTTCTTGATACCGTGGAATGCTTTACCAGTTGTTTGTAATACTTTAGATAACGATACTGCTTCTTTAGCAGTCATTGAACCTGTTCCACTAACGTCTTTATAGGTTGCATCGTCCATCCAAACGTCACCCTGCTTTAGACTTTTGATGTTTGCACCAAATGAAGCACCTAGTCCCTCAATTGTAGAACCAGTGTATGTGGTATGAAAAACAATTCCCATTTTAGATTTAGCAACTGCTTTACCTAAGTCTGAGTCTTCTTTGACTGCATAGAAAATTGTGTTTGGTTGGAAGGTAATGTATTTACCGTCATCAAACTTTTTACTACCTCTATCATTGGTGTACATTAAGTCACCCTGTAGGATTTCTTTCATTCCTACTTTTGATAGGTATTTAAATGAAGTTAAAAACTTTTCTTCTAATTGACCTTTTAATTCGTCTGCGTCTTTAATCTGTTGTTCAGAAGTATAGAATTTAGGTTCTTTGTTGAACAGTGATTTCTTTGCTACAAAGAATTCATTAGTTTCGGGGTGAGGCCCGCAAAATATTGCTGGAGCACCGTCCCATTTCACTGTCATATTGACTCTAGAGGTACTAGAACCTTTGAGCATTTTGCGTAGTTCAATTAGAAAATAGATAGCAGAACGTCCGCCATCAATACCATTATTGATAATCTCGTCTTCTAAATGTTCTAAATGTAAATTTTTAACTGCCATAATAGTAGATTATACACCCTTTGAATGTGTTTGTCTACTATTTATGATTTCTGTAACGGTGTGGAATGCAGTTGGGCTTCAATTTTATTTATAGCATTTCCGAGGCGTTGCACCTCAGTTTCATCTTTTTCCTTTCTAGCAATTCTTAATTGTTTTTTTAAACCCACTTTGTGGTGTATTAATTCAATTACTTCTTGCGACTTTAGATTCTTTGCCATAATAATACCATACTGATAATACTATTTAGGTATTTTCCTACTTTAACTGAGGATATTTATGTACAGTTTTGATTGTTCCTATCGTTTTATCTGTACCGTATATCCTTTGGATTCCATGTTGCGTAAATTTTCCGTCTACTTTTTTTCCAATATCGGTCTGTATTGTCTCTAGAACTTCACCCACTCTAATTGATTTTTCATAGGTTACGTCCATGTGTAGAGTAGGACAGAACTTTCCTTGTTGAAATAAACATGCCATACCCATAACATAATCTGCAACAGCAGCTCTAAATGGGCCACCAACAAACTCTCTTGGTTCCTCTAATTGGATAGAATGATACCAAGAAGTTTCAAATACAACTTGGACTTGTCTGTTAACACCTCTTATAGTCTCACCAATTTTCCAACCCGAAAATCCAACTGAGTTCGGGTCATGCCAACCAGCATTTGCCATTACATAAAAAGCGGGTTCTGACCTATTGTTTACAATAGTATCGTTAGCTAACGTCAATTTAATATCCGATAGTCTCTCCACTAATTCTTGATTATCCTCTGAAGCATTATCTTCGTTGAACATAGTTCTTCCAAAAGGTGTATATCCGTCTTTTAATAATAGGTCTGTATAATTCATAGTTATTACATCTTAAAATCGGCAAATTTTGAACTTCGTCCTCTATCTGCAACTGGAATTGAGTCGTCAAAGTTTTGAGTAGCACTGTCTACTAGTTCTTCTTGTGCTTCTTGTTCACAATCATAGAACTTCATTCGGCTTCTATCTACACCCACAACAAATCTTTTAAATACTGTTGGGTCATTGTATCTATTCTTTAACTGTTTAACTACCATTTGGTCTAACTCTTCTAATTCCTCTGAGGATATTAGTGCAAACATGAAGTCAGCAGTAGCAGGGAGTCCAAATGATTCTGAGGTATCTTCCAAACCAACGTCTGTAGAACCAAAACCACTTCTTGTAGTTTGAGTTGCACTCACAATGGGAACATTAAACTCTACCGCAAGACCACGCATTTCTTCAGCAATACTCTTAACCAATGTATAAGAGTTAGCACCAGCGCCTGGCTTGATACGTAGTGAACCACATATGTTTAGATAATCAATGTAGATTATGTCGGGTTTGAAATCTTTCTTAAGTTCTAGTTCCTGTAATAAATGTCTAAAGTGTCCAACATGAGCAGCTGCTGTAGGGTATTCTTTAATAAACACTCTACCTTTTGTCTTGTCTTTGAGTTTTTCAATCTTCTTACCATACATTGACTTAGACATTTCAGGCAAATCTTTGATAGGTACATTCATAATATTTGAATCTATCCTTTCTGCAATTCTCTCTTCTGCCATTTCCATAGTAATGTACAAAACATTCTTACCCATAAGTAAATGTGCGGAAGCACAATGACACATGAAAAGGGACTTACCTACGCCTGTTCCTGCTAAGCAGATGTTCAAGGTCTTATTAGGTAAGCCTCCCTTAGTAATCTTATTGAAGTATTCCAAGTCAAATGGAATCTTTTCTTCTTCTGTGGTATAGAACTCAAATCGTTTCTCTGCGTCTTCTAGGACGTTGTGACCAACGTTTGCGTCAAATGTAACTGATAGTGCGTCTTTAAGTAGTTCGGGTATTTCACCTGTAGAACGTTGAGACTTCTTGTCTACAACTTCAATACTATCCATAAGTGCAAGATAGATTGCTCTGTCTTGGCACCACTTTTCAGTTTCTGTTGTCAACCATTCTACTGGTGTTTCTTCTGTGAAGGAACCAAACCCGCCTACAACTGATTTTGCTGAACCTAAGACATTGTCTGAAAGTTCTTCATTACTGTCTAGGTTAATGAGAAGTGCTTCTGTCGTAGGGGGTTTGGTAAACTTTAGAAAGTAATCCTGTATTTCATTGAATACAGTTCTTTCGTCTAACTCAATAAAGTATTCTGGCTTTATGTAAGGAAGAACTTTTCTACTAAAAGTCTCGTTAAGAACTAGATTCTTGAGAATCGTCTGTTCTAATCGTACTGTCGTCTGTTGTTGTTGTTCCATACTTAAAATACTCATTAACTACTATTTCTAAATCCGCCATTACTTCATCGGTGAAGTATTTTTCGGGGTTGTTGTTGATTGTCTTACCGTACTCAGTCTTACCTGTTGGTAAAAGAACTCTCGTTCCTTGTTTCTTGAATACATCAAAAGCAAGAGCAAGGTCTAACAAACCATAATATCTGTCTAGACCTTTATCATAAGTAAGTCTGACATCTACCATTCTGTTTTCTACAGTCAATCTTGATTTAGCATTCTTACAATGAATGATATTACCAATGATTTCTGTACCTTCTTTCTCTTTTCTTTTTGATAAGAAAATGATTGAAGAAGCTGCGTATTTGAGACCACTACCACCACCCATTTCTTTTTGTGGGAACATAGAACCTATAACGTCATACGTATGATTAGTTACAATCATTGGTACTTTTGCACGTCCAAGTTTTAAAGTTAGAACTCTGAATGCACCCTTAGTAATTTGGGCACGAGTCATATCCTTTGTCTCTTTTCCTTCTGCAGTATCCTCAATCTCTTTAGTAGTTGATAACATACCAAGAGAATCTAAACAAAACATCATTGGTGGACGTTCTGATTCATCAGTCTCAAGATACTTATCAAGTATGCTAAGGGATTGGTTTCTGAATTCTTGAACCGTAACTACTGGTACAATAACTATACGACTGGAATCGATTCCTCGTTCCTCAATCATATCTTTTGTAATAGCAGATTCTGATTCAAAGTAAATCACAGCAGCGTCTTTGTGGTCTTCCAAGAATTGTTTGACCATACCTAATGCAAAGAAAGTCTTACCTGTGGCAGATTCTCCAGCAATTGCGGTGATTTTGTTTTTAGGAAGTCCACCGTACAGTGAACCACTCAATAATGCGTTAAATATATAACTGCCCGTGTCAACAAATGAGTCAACATCGCCCGCAGCTACTCCGTCAGCAACTACTCCAGCGTACTCGTTGCCTGTTGATTTAACTAAGTCTTTTAAAAATGACATAACACTTCTCCATAATGTATATCTATTATACTAACATAATAGATTTTTGTAAAGGGGGTTTTATTCGTTATCTTTCCCGTTACCGTTTTTCAATTTGCCGTTTTCGTCACGATACTTGATTGATTCTTCAATCATAGTTTTTATAGTATGTAATTCTGTTTCTATATGTATAATGAATCCAAATATTACACTAATTAAAGTAATGTAAATTATATCAATCCATGCTATTAACATTATTCTATACCTGCTTTCTCGTAACTCATTTCAACTACACCATAATCAATTAATTTTTTTCGGTTAACCATGTGAGCTGCTTTGGTTTCATCTTTTGAACCCCCGAAGTATGGAACTGCATGTCCCTCTTCAATAAGCATTTCAGTGGCAAGTCTTCCGTCATTCAATTGAAAGTCTCCTAAGATTCTCCCAAACTTGCCTTTCATGTCTTCACCGTTTTTATTAATTTGTGTTTTTAATATAGTTGTTTTACCCAACATTTCCTTTAGACGTTTTTTAGAAGCAAGACCAAAGGTTTTTTCAACCTTATCTCTTGTTCTAGATTCGGGCGTATCTATGCCCATAATTCTGACTCTTTCATCACTCAGAATTATCCCGAAGCCTAAATCTATATCAACGTCTACTGTGTCTCCATCTACGACTTTTACAATTTTTGCTTTATATTCGTACATGTAGCATATTTATGCTAAATGCTATTTAGTTAAGCAAAAAAAGAGTCAAGACTTGCAACTGGTTCGGGATTCCAACCAATCAATCCAATAACCGCTTTGAGAGGTTCAAGGAATGCTTTGTCGAATTGTTTATCGTGGTCAATGAATCGTGTAAGGTCAAACTCTTTTGGTAGTCCACCAGTGAATGATATCACGTTTTCATTGATTGGGTTTGGTGTAGTCAAGTAAGAGAAATGTAATTGTTCCCCGTCTTTGATTACCTCATACCGCATATCTAGATTCTTATCTGTTAATAGTTTGTTGTAAAGTAAAGCACCTCTTACGTGTATGGGCGTTCCTTTACTATAAATCATTGTCCTATCTGCATATTGTTTGAGACCTCTACAACCTCTAGGAAATGCAACCTGTTCTGGCGGCAACGTCCTAAAGTCTCTACGGGCGGTCTCAACGAATTGCCATAAGTCCTGTTCTGTTCCATTCATAACAACTTTAAATGCGTCTGTAAGTTTACCTCTGACCCATTGTGGTGTACTGGACTTTGCAGTTTCAATACCCATCATCTTTAACTTGGGTTCTGCTAGTCTGACTCCTTCGTTATCATGTACGTTTAGAATGTATCTTTTCTTTGCAGTCCAAATACCTCTGTCTGCAATTATCTCTCTACCCATTTCCATTTTTTGTTCAAATGCGTTAGTATTTTTTGCAAGTGTTTCGTATCCTTCAGCAAGAACAGGTTCAATCTTATCTTGTGCTATTGTGTTAATGAACTCTACAATTTTTTCTTTCGGTGTATCTTCGGGGAAGACTTGTTTGACTAAATCGTCAAGTGCAATGTATAAGGAATCTGTATCGATAGCAATAACATAGTCTTTACCTTCTGTTTTGAGAACGTCATTCAACCACTGATTGATTGTTTTCTCACCCCATTGAATAATCAACTGACCCGAAGTCGTAATCGCTTCTGCAAGGTCTACGTCAAAGAATGCGAACCATTGATTAGCAAGAGCACCATAAGCTGAGTTGAGTGCAATCTTTCTAACCTGTTGGTTATTATAAGAACGTTTGATTAATGTGTCTAGTTCTCTTTTGCGTTTTGCGTCAAGACCTTTCTGTTGTCTCTCCTGTTGATACGTAATCATTTTCTTCTTCCATAACTTACGTTCATCATAGAACTGTTGCATAAGTTCGGGAAGGAAACCCTGTTTATCTCTTTTGAATTGTGCACCGTTTGGTGTTACAGCATAGTCCCCAGTAATCTTATGAGTGCCTTGCAATAACTTTTGTACGGAAGTATCTACCTTACCTCTAATCATTTTTTCAGGCGAGATATTGTATTGCATAATAATATGCGGATAGAGTGAGTTCAAGTCAAAACTTACAACCCAATCATGACCACCAACTAATGGTTCTTTTACATATGCACCCTCAATCTTATTGGTCTTATCTTGTCCACGTAATTTTTGTGGGGGTGTTTGTATGCCTTGTTCCTTAAGGAAGTTGTAGATAATGGTTTCCCAATACTTAACCATTCCAAAGGTGTCTGCATAATTACATTTGGCGGTATACGCCATTGACTGAATTAGTTCAATGAACCCTAGTTTGTCTTCTAGTTCTTCAATAAGTTCTACATCACGTACATTGTATTCCAAGAACAACGGATAGTTAGTCCTGTATAATGTGTGCAACGAACCGTACTCTGAATAGTCCAACTTACCTTTACCCAGTTCAACGTGGGCAATATGGTCTAGTTTGTAACTCTCTTGTTTAGTAAATGTATTTTTGCGATACAGTTCAAGATAGTCAATAACATTTACACCGTATAGATTATACACTTGATTTTTCTGATAACCAAACTGAGTAAACTCTCTTACGTCTGACATTCTCCAAGGCGATAGTTTCTTGTGGTATCCGTCACCAAACAATCTATCAAGTCTATTACAAATGTATGTGATATCAAAACTGTTTACGTTCCACCCTGTGATAATATCAAATGATTCTTTATCCCAGTACTTAACGAATGCTTCTAATAGAAATGCTTCGTCTTGACAATCGACATAGTCTACGTTATCGGGTGCGGTATCCCAAGGCCCAATTCCAAATGTAACTGAGTTTTTTCCGAATGGTTTAATTGTGATTGCATTGATTTTTTCCCTTGCTTCCATTGGTTCGGGAAATCCGTCTTCGCACTCACACTCAATATCGAGTGAAGCACAACGAATCAATTTTTGATTGGGTTCTATAGTTCCTTGAAATTTATCGGCAATGTATGTGTACACGTAGCGGTCATATCCGTGGATATCAAAACCTTCTACCTGTTGATACTGCTCTCTAAATTTACGTGCACCCCCCATAGAATTTAGATTGACAACTTCTAATGGTTGTCCGTCTAAAGACCTGTAGGCGGTCTGACCTTTTTTTGATTTGACGTAATGGTTGGGACGGTAGGCAACTGAAAGTTTTACCTTCTTGTTACCTTGATATCCCGTAACCAATATTTTGTCACGTGTTCTTGCTACATTAGTGTAAAAATCCATACTGTAAGTATACTACAGTTTGGTCTATTCTGCAAGATGTTTTGGTGTCGGATGGCGTAATTCTTTTATAGTTGCTAATTTATCTTTTGCTTCGGCAAGTTTACCGACTTCCATGTCCATAGCACCTGTGACATCGGGGTGTTCACCTATACCAGCAGGATTGCTTTGGTACACCATGATATTAGCAGTGTGAACTGCAATGTCACCTTCATACTTCTTTTCAAGTGCTCCAAGTAAATCTGCCATTATACTGACCTTACCATTTCTTGTAGTTCAACTGAACGTCTTCCTACTTGTCTGAACCACCGTGAGTCTTCCATTTCAACTGCCATTTTTTCCCAATTGTGGTCTTCAACTGCAGTTAACATGTTTCTAAATTTACCCAGTCTAGTTCCACCTAAGTTGAAACACATATTGACCAAGACTTCTTTAATGTCGCCTGGTAATTCGTCCCATACATCTTGTCCAATGACATGTACAGTTTCATCTAAGTGTTTATCAAAATCAGTATCATAATATGCATCTACTGTTTCTTGACTTACTGGTGTTCCAGCTGATTGACCGTGTTCGGGGTCGTTTGGTTGAATTAAATGACCAACTCCAAGTGTTAAGTATCCAAGTGAATCCTCATACACTTCAAGGACTTCACCTTCGTGTCTTTTAATCGCTTCTTTGCATCGTTCTAAGTTCATTCTTTCTCCTGTCGTTTGACTTGTTCTTCTAGTAGTTCCACTAGAATATCTCCCATGAGGTTATTTAGGTCTGCCGAAGACTCTAAATTAGATAACTCCATACCTTCTGGCACTCTTCTAATAGTTCTTTGAAAGTTTAGTTCGGGTTTACCTTCAACGAATTCTACTTTACCATATTGATAAACTGTTCCTTCGTATTCACCTTTGATTATTTCTAGTGCGTAATGTTCTTTATCGTCTTGATTAGGGTTTTCTACAACCCTGTACATTTCACCAATTAAATATGGTCTGTTACTCAATGTAGTTCTCCTCTTTGGAATGCCTTCAATTCCTGTACACCTTTATAGTTATGGTGTGCTTGAATTGTCATGTCTGCTATTTCAATTTCGGGATAACTTGTAATCAGTCCGTACACCAGTCCAGCAACTTCTTGACGTGAAATACTAGGCATAGGTGAGTTGATAAGACCTAGATTCAATGTTGTCATTTTGTATTTCTTAGCTGAATTGTATTGTAAATTATTTGCTAAATGATTGAGAGATGCTTTTGCTGAAGCATAAAAAAATCCTTTAGATATATTTGGTTGTGAGGCACGTGAAGAAAAGTTTATAATGTATTTGTCTTCGTTGTCTACCCATGAATCGTGTGCGTATTGTAAGATTTTTGTCTGTTCAAAGTCATCATGTGCAAAATTAATTAGAACGTCAACATTATCCCAACCCCACCAGCCAATACCATTCATTGTAATATCTTCAATACGACATGTATGTACTGTTATAGCATCACCTTTGTAAGGTGTCGCTTCTAATGTATCGGATATGGTTTTTGCTAAACCACTACTTCCTGTTATTGCTACTTTCATAATATTCTTTTACCAAATCAAAGGACGGTTTGCCGAACAGTGAACCGTCTACACTGCATTTATTACACGGTGATTGACTTCTATCACCTTTCATTAATCGTTTTCTAATCTTTGTCATAGGTTTACTAAACCAAACGTCATGTAGTGACGTTGTAATTAAGTTACCCACAACATGCTCTCTACCCCAGTCGTTGGAACAAAACAGCACGTCACCATTCCAATCAACAAACATTTTGTAGAAAGGGTAATGACAAGGTTTTCCTTTTAACGATGAAATGTCTGTTTCCTCTACTCCAACCCAGTCCATTACCCCACTACGGTTATTGAGAATCAATCCATGTTTCTCAAAATCTCCCCAATGCATTCTAAATTTATATTGGTCTTCATGTATTCTTGCTTCTGCTAACATTTCATCGAAGTGTTGCATTTGTTCGATACCGTCATAAAGATTAATGTAAAGTAAATCCAATCCACTTTTGTAAAGTTTAGTGACTAAAGCTGTATCTAACTTATCGCCATTAGTATTACATTCTATTGTTGCATGTGGTAATTCAAACCTAAACTCTTTTATAATTTCGGGGAACCAAGGATTAAGTAAGTTCTCTCCAAATCCACTAAATGATATCTTACCATTAAATCCATTAGCACCTAATTCTTCTGCAATAATTTGAGCACCTTTAATTGTAAGGTGCAAATTCCTGTTAGGAAATACTTTAGGGTCATGTCTTGGACAAAATGCACAGGTACGATTACATAACTCAGTAGTATTAATTTCAACTGTAAGAATTGAATCTAAAGGTCTAAGATTTTTTGGCTGTTTACTCCAATGCAATTCTTCTTGTTGTCTTCTATGTTCAAGAAAATCATACTGGTCAACTGCTTGTATCGGTATATTTTTACTCATATAAAAACTGGAGCGGAGAGATAGATTCGCACTATCGTCTCTGTGGTGGAACCACAGCGTGTTGCTATTACACTATCTCCGCTTAACTTATCGGATAATGTCAATATCGTTTGCATTGACATTCCATGTTTCTAGTTCAGTTCTGAGTCTGTTTTCAGATTTAAGTTTATCGTATCTTTTACCAGCAAGTTTTTTCCACCATGCAACTACGCCTTCTAATTCATACCTATCGTAGTTAGGTGCTTTCTTCAATTCGTCTGTATCAAGATTCAAGTAATCTACCACATTCTCATAACCATAATTTGAAAAGTATTGTCTCTTACGTTCAGTAAGTTTTTTTGCATTTTGAAATGCTTGATTAAATTCTATTAACTTTTCTTTGTCATGTATATTTAGTGAGTTTTTTATCATAGAAATTTGTTTCTGAATGGTCTTCATTTTTCTTGACGAAGCGTCATCGTGTACTAATGGTTTACCGTCATTCTTAGTTTCAAACCAATACTTTAGGTCTCTATAGTTTTGGTCATTAATAGAAGGTACAAAGTCTGATACGGTCAACCCTTTAAATCTTAAGAAAGGTTTCATACCGTCATACTGTGAAGCAGTCTTGGTTGAACCATATAGTGATGTAGTTTCAAACCCACAAAATTTTGTATTGTACTTTTTGTTCAGTGCTCTTCGTGCATAGTGTGAACAACAGATAGCTGCAAGTAATTTACCGCCAAGATAATTGTACCCGAATGGTTGAGTAGGTACAATAGTAAAACCCATAATAACACTGTCATTAAACCTCTTCATTGTATCTTTACACATGGTGTCTAATGGTTTACCAAGCATATCATTTCTAGGTTTAGAGTTGATAGTCGGTGAACCGAATCTGATAAACCCCACAATCTTGTTTGTGTTCTTTTCAAACACAACCCACTTCAAAGACTTGCCTGGAATTGATTTTTCCAAGGCATGTGAGGTGGTGATTTCTAGGTAGTTATCATATAGGTCATTTGATAAGACTCTACATTCAAATTCCATGTCATGGGGATGCATTGAGAAGTCACTGAACATATCATCTTCAGGCCCCATGCCTGGCAATGACGTAGGTAAGTTTGCGACTCGTTCTAGTTT
>Ga0209092_10002483_pt1 | contig 16922 bp, 10 predicted proteins | sample FraStrMetagenome_FD_187446 | JGI IMG/M metagenome (GOLD analysis project Ga0209092, IMG submission 187446) | Marine eukaryotic phytoplankton communities from Arctic Ocean - Fram Strait ARC3M Metagenome (SPAdes) (version 2) | ecosystem: Environmental > Aquatic > Marine > Oceanic | place: Fram...
CACACGTAGCGTAATCGAACGTAAATCGAATTTCCATTATCGTTTTCACATATAATAATTCCCACAACCATCATTGAACGACCACATAGAATTCAGAATTGATCCCATTCCCCATCTCCCATCGAAACCAACCCAACTAACTAACAAATTCACTATCTATTTATCAAATGAGTTCCACCACCCTGGAGACTCCCATCACACTTGGAATGCGTCTTGATACACTCATTGACCAAATCAATTCCCTCTCTCCCACACAACTCTACACCGTCACCGTCCTCAGCAGCCTCCTTGCCTGCTTCCTCCTCCTCCCCAAATCCCCTCATGTACCTCCCCCATCGCAACCCATTTCCACCAAGGGATCACCCACTCCCGAACCCAAATGGTACATCCTCAACGTCTTGAATGGGATTGCCGCCATTAGTTTCATTGTCAGCGTCATTGTCTTTATGTCCGATGCCAGTGTGTACCTCTCCGATTCCTTTGCCATTGTAAAGTTTTTATGTGGATGGTCTGTCTTTTTATGTTATTTCTTTGGATTTTTTGGGATATCCTTTGTGGATGCGGAAATGTTGCAAGAAGAGGAAGACGATGAATCTCCCGTGGCTCCCACGACGAAGTCCAAGACGTCGACTTCCAAGAGGTAGGTTTGAATATTTTGGAATATCCAACTTTGGAAACTGTGGATATCTCACACTGTCTTTCTGTGTGTATGTATGTATGTTTGTATGTTTTGGATATATAGCCGCATTCATCCTCCAGCACAATCCATCCATCCCGTCTGCTCCTCCAAACCCTCCACCACCACTTCCACTTCCTCCACCTCCACCGAAGACCTCTCTCAACGTTCCAATGACGAAATCGCCCAATTAGTCATCTCCCATCAAATCAAAGACCACACACTCGAGAAACGATTCGATACTCACCGCGCCGTCGAAATCCGTCGATTGGCCTTTGATCACAAACTCTCCTCTCTCGGAAACGCCTCCGCCCTCTCCTCCCTCCCCTATCAACACTCCCTCGACTACTCCAGCGTCTATGGCGCCAATTGCGAAATCGTGGTCGGATACGTCCCCCTCCCCGTCGGAATGGTGGGTCCGGTGACCTTGAACAATGAAAGCGTGTACATTCCCATGGCCACGACGGAAGGGTGTTTGGTCGCCAGTACGAATCGAGGGTGTAAGGCGATTAGTCAAGGAGGTACGGGAGCTCATAGTCGGATTGTGAAAGATGGTATCACCCGCGCTCCCTGTCTTCGTCTTCCATCGGCCATGGCCGCAGCGGACATGAAAGCCTGGTGTGAGACGCCGGTGCATTTTCAGAGATTGAAGGCCGCCTTTGAATCTACCACGAGTTTTGGGAAATTGACCTCCTGTGCTCCCACGGTGGCGGGGAAAAATGTGTATTTGCGATTAACCTGTGTCAGTGGCGATGCCATGGGGATGAATATGGTGAGTAAGGGAAGTTTGGCCGTCATCGACGTGTTACAACGGGAATTCCCCTCCATGGTCCTCGTGGCGCTCAGTGGGAATATGTGCACGGACAAGAAAGCCGCCGCGATGAATTGGATTGAAGGACGGGGCAAAAGTGTGGTCATTGAAACCACCATTTCGAAAAAGGTCGTGGAAACGATTTTGAAAACGTCGGTGGGTCGGATGGTGTCCACGAATTATCAAAAGAATTTGATTGGAAGTGCCATGGCGGGGAGTATGGGAGGTTTCAATGCACATGCGTCCAACAATGTCACGGCGGTCTTTTTAGCGACGGGACAAGATCCAGCACAGAATGTCGAGAGTAGCAATTGCATCACCCTTGTGGAAGAAACGACCGACGGAGATTTATGGATGAGTTGTACCATGCCCAGCATCGAAGTTGGCACCGTCGGGGGAGGGACGAGTCTGGCCGCGCAAGCGGCCTGTTTGAAAGCGATTGGATGTCAAGGAGGAAATTCCAATTGTCCAGGAGGGAATGCGAAGAAGTTGGCACAGGTGGTGGCAGCGGCGACGATGGCGGGGGAATTGAGTTTGTTGGCGGCGTTGGCGGCGAATGAGTTGGTATCAGCGCATATGCAGCATAATCGCAAACCGGCAGGGAAAAAGTAAGAAATTCTATGGAGTATGGAACGAACAAGTGTATATTAAGGATCCTTGGAGATCACTGTGCATAACTAACAAACTATCTAACTAAAAATAACAAACTAATGAAATAAGGATAACAATCACTTTATGAGTAAGAAGTAAAATGATTATTTAGAAAATGATTGTCAGGAATCTATATTTCCTAACGGGGGTATTTTTGATCAATTAATAGACAATCCATTGCATTCCATCATACATCGATAACAATCACTACAAGAGTACGAAGAAAAATGATTGTGGATACCAGAAAAATTGTTCGTTTAGCAAACAAGGAATCTATATATCCTAACGACTACGTTTGCATAGTTAGTAATTCCATGGAAAAAATAAATCCCAATTTAGATTATTATTAAGGGTGTAATCCTTGAAACCGATTTCTCCAATAGGCAAATAATTGACGATCCGTATCATTCTTCAATATATCATCCTTCTTCTCAAACTCCATTCCTTCTTCCGACATGGAGGTGAAGGAGGAGGACGATACTCCTGAGGATAATGTTCGGACATCCCATACAAATCCAATCTTGTTCAATTTTTGAAAACGTTCACGTGTCATACTACTACTACTACTACTATTACTGATTTTGGAAGATCCATTTGTCAATCGAAGTTTGGCTTGTCGTCGTTGAGATTTGACCCATAATCCCAATGAAGGATTGGGTGGATATTTTTGTGGTACGAGACAATCTCCGTGACATTGTTGATATTCACATAATTCCTGATATCGGTCATTCCATCGTTGGGTTTGGATGGATTTAGTAGATGGTGGTGGTGGTGGAATGGGTGGTTGGGGAGTCCGGGAGGGAATTCTTTGTTCGTCGGAGGTGGATCCATCATGGGAGGACTGAGAAGTGGGAGTGGTACGATGTGTGACAATCATATGTTGTTCTCCACACGCATCTACAAATTGGTGCAATATTTTCATGGGACGTTTTTGGTAGGAACTGTCATGTTCGGTAGAAGAGGAGGAAGGGATAGAATCAGCAGGAAGAATAGTATAGGTGGGACGTTTCTCCTTTTGAAATTCAAAATCAATACTTTTTAATATGGCCATACGTTCCTCCGTCATGCTGCTTTTTTTCCCTTGACGGACATACGAATATTCCAATCGTTGTCGATTGACCCATCGTCCTAATTTGGGATTGGGAGGATAACTATACGGAACGAGACAATCTCCATGTTGTTGTTGATATTCCATTAATTCTTGAAACCGACTTTGCCATGGACATTGAATTTCCCACTGAAAGCCTACTGCATCCAATGCGGCTATTCGTTCCTGTGTCATACTGGATTGTTTGTTGGGATTATGAAAGAGTTTATAAGCTTGTCGTTGATTGGCGACCCACCGTCCTAAAGTTTTGTGATGATGTGGTACCTCGGTGTTTCCATGTTGCGATAAGTATTGTTGTAATTCGGAATAATGTCGATTCCAGGTGATGTCAAATTTGGTTTTGGGTTTTTCGAGGAAGAGAAGGTCTTGAGGACCGTCTATTTGGTAGAATCGACAGGATGAGTTTGGTGTTGGTGATAGGGTGTGACGATGGAGCGATGGGTGTATTTCGTGAGGTGTGGTGGTTAGAAACGCATTCACGTTTGGTGCATATACTAGGAAGGAAAGAGATACAATGTATTTCATAGTCTTCAATCAAATTGTAGTTATTGGAGTTTGAAAATTATGAATATAGAAAATTCTTTTGTTTTTCCATATCTAGAAACAGATGTCACAGGTTGAAAAGTTCTTTCGTGGTGTCTGCTGATGTAGCAAATATAATATCAAACTCATTCATTTTGTGAAGCTTCCATGTGATTCTGAGTGAGTAAGTTTCCATTCCTAAGTACTTTGGCCTAAGTAGAGTATTCAACCTCTAAGTAATCAAACGACATTTGATTGACGAATCTAATTAAAATCAGTGCCACTCATGGAATGGAAATTATCAGCAGTCGTGCGTGGTAATCGTAAAAACTCAGAATCCAATTCATCGTAAAAGACAATCTATCCCATCACAAAGTCATCATTCTAAATAGGGTGTTCAAATCATGTCGGTGCATACAAATATGAAAACCGACGTTCCAGATGAACGAAACAGCAGGTCACATCTAAACAGATAACTTTCCATGACAATCATAAGAAGACAAGCAAGATTCATCAGTCACATTGTAGAAATTCACAATGATAATCACAGTGACATACATGCAGTGCAAGGGGGTGGCGCTCAAAAAGAAACCTGTTGTCGTACCCCGGTAAGGGTTGGTGGCTAGGTTCATGGGAATCATCCCATTCAAAACCAACTTGTCATCGCTTGAGTTGAACTATTCCAACGCATCGCTGCGCCGGAGGAAGCATCAATTCACACCAAGATTATATACAGTGTGGACTGCACTACATGAAGATACGCGGGTAAAACTGAGCAAGGGACACACTACGAAGATGTGCACAAGTAACAAAAGCATTTATATTAAGAAATCATCCCCGTTGTGCTCGTCAAGTAAAATTGACTGTTTAGCTCAGTTGGCAGAGCATTGGATTCCAAATCCAAAGGCCATCGGTTCAAATCCGGTAACGGTCATGTTTTTACCTTTTGTCACAAGAAACCTCTCCTGAAACTTGGGAAAGCGGACAAGGGAATATGCACGAAAGAATCGAATCCTTGATACATTCACATTCCTGCATTCCAAAACATTCTTTTTCAACATAGCATTCCATTGAATCTACAGTGTATTTTGTGTTATTTCATTCAATGTACGATATATAGATAGTCGAAAATAACTATTAGGTTTTTTTATCCCTTTCAGATTATATTTTTCGTTCCTCAGCAGCTGAATGGAATAAATCATATTGTCAGTAGACACTTCTTATCATCTTTGCAAAACTGTCGTGTGGGACGATCTATGTTTTATTGCATTTTATCAAATGAAAAATTCCATAACATTTGGTATGATTCTCAGAAATAATAAGAGTTTCCATCACAAAAAAAATGAATCTATTTTACAATGTTACAAAACGAACCAAGATACAAACAAAAAATTGCATAGCCACAACATTTTCAATATCAAAAAAACGTTTATTCATTCCCTCGAATATCCTCTAATCCGTCTAGCTAACTGCATATCTTTTGGCATAATAGTAACTCTCTTTCCATGAATAGCACATAAATTTGTATCTTCAAATAATCCAATCAAGTGAGCCTCGGAGGCTTCTTGCAATGCTAAAATAGCTGTGGATTGCCATCGATAGGGAACGCGTGTCATATCCGATTGAATTTCTCGAACGAGTCGTGCAAATGGAAGTCGTCGTATCAATAATTCTGTGGAACGTTGATATGTTCGAATTTCTCTGAGAGCTCCTTCGCCTTTCATAATCATTATCATCACGGAAATAAATAAGATAGATTAGAGATGAATCATTTGCTCTCATTGTATTCGGAATTGAATTGCGAGATTTTCGAAGAATGATAAAAACATCAATGAAACTTTACCTGGTCTTCTTCTTCTCTTAGTTCTAGAGGATGGGGCCACCCTCGGTCTATTTCGATTTCTATTCGTTTCTGTTGCTGCAGCTGATGTTCCTTGTCGTCTATCCGCACCATCTCCACTCCTTCTTCGGGGTACCGTACGAAATCGCACCATTGTTTCGTGGAGTGTACGCCTATCAGTATTTCGCTGCTGGAGTCAAACAAAGAACAGTTAAGCGTACGGACTACTTAACGGTAACGAACGTAAGTTTTTCATTTTGAAGTCTTTGAAATCGTTAATCATTTTTTTAATACCAATGACATCTGTTAATAGAACCCAAAAGAACGTTACTTTTTCAAAACTCCTTTAAGTATGTGATACACAATTAACTCTACATAAACCCTAACACCTGTGTCAATTAGCACTTTTCTCATTTATGAGCGTAACATATATCTTGATTAACCCTTAAATAATTGAGTTGATTAAATCAGCTGCATACTCTAACATATGCGACAGGAGGAAGATAAGTCATCCTGAATCTCATTTGCACCTTTCAAACCTTGACATCTGTTACGTCGATGCACCTATTTATAATATTTTACTTAAGAGGTTCAACTCCATATTTTGCTTTATGCCTTAACAATATGTTGCGAAAAAGTTTTGGAATTCCCAAGACCGAAGAAGAGGCTGATCAAGACCGAAACGACGTATAAGTGCGTGGGTGAACATATGTAAGCAATGAATGAGAATATTCTTATTTGTTTTACGTTAATTAATATTCCTTTTGTTAGTGTTTTTTCGTGATTTCATCCATATGCTCACGACTTCTTATCGGCTTTGTGATCATTTTCTATTTACGACCACAATGAGAAGCACGAGTTGCTCTGGTACTGTATACATATGTATTTCACGAAAAGGACACGTAGCAAGAAAACATCTTAGATTTCTTCTGTTAAGTCTGCTTTGATACTCCAGTTTATTTTCTAAATACCTCAAATTGGTGTCGAAATAAATCCAAAGTGTATTCTAATTGAGAACTAACCGTACGAGGACCGTTACCTAAAGTTTCCTTACGTCATTTTCAATACTGCCAGTCAGGTGCAAAATTTTACATACATGGATTCGTATGTAAGATTCAAAATCTCTATATTTAGAGGTGTGAAGTTACGAACAACCTGGATTAAGTCACTGTCGGAGATGGAATCTCAGTAGACATATGTAGATCTCAATACGACTACTCTGAGTAATTCGCAAATGATGAATGTCCTGCTAATAGATCTCATTGTAATTGCGCCAAATCAAAAACATCGGATAAACAAATTACCAACTCTCGACACTTCATCACCACCACTTGGTATCACTAAACGATCAAACGAACTAATTTTACCATGCCTAATACTACCAAAAAAGCTAGCAAACGCAAATCCAAAGGGACCACTCGCAAAGGAGGGGAAACTTGTCCTATATTTTTGCAAAGTAAGTTCACTCTCATTTTACCTGAAAGCCGCCAAGACTAATAGACTTTGTCGAGATGCATTTGAGAGCTGTTTTATACTTTCTTATTCCCAATTTGAGGTCTAAATCATATAATAACCTTGTACATCATCTCTATTTTTCGTCAATACAGAGACCTACTTGATGGTTGATACCTGCACACCATCCATTGCATGCTGGTCTGAAGATACATCTACCTCCTCCTTTGTCGTGAAACATCCTGAGCAATTTGCGTCCTCCATCATTCCGCAATATTTCAAACATTCAAACTTTGCGTCCTTTGTCCGTCAATTGAACTTTTATGGCTTTCGCAAAATAAAATCGGATCCAATCAAATTATCGGATTCCTCTGAACAAAAGAATTATTGGTATTTTCAACATGATTTATTCCGAAAAGGTAGAAGAGATCTCTTGCATCAGATTCGAAAGGCAAATCAAGGAAGTGTAGTCCCGGTACAAGACCAAGAAGATGTAACTAGTCTGAAACAAGAAGTAACATCTTTACAAAAGCAGTTAAGTGAAATGAATGGCGAAATGGAGAAGGTTACGTCGTTGATGCAAAAACTAAATCCTTCATCTGCAGCGGGTCAATTTCGTGCCACTCATGATAATACCAGCAACACCTGTAGCATCAGTAGTAGTAGCATAAGCAATAGTGGTCCTATTGAAATTGATGAAAATTCATCCGATCTGCTAGACTTTTCAAACGTATCTGACATCGACTTACTATTAGAGCCAGGATTGAAGAAAGCACTCGCTGATGATTATGCCGATGAAGAACAGGATGATATACTGACTCCGCTGCCCAGCGATCTGACAAGACATTCATCCTTTTTATCTCATGCAGCTCCTTCTGATATGGAGGTTGACGATTCTCTTTTGTTCACGGATCTTGAGCACGACACAGTGGCACTCTCACCCCCATGCGAGACCACAGCCGCAATAGCAAAGGCATCAGTCGTGAGCGATAATAGCACCACAAGTGACAGTAGTAATGATACCTTTGCATCCAGTAACGATTTTCGTCAGCCTCTTTATGATTGCCTTGGCGCTTTGCCAACGGACGTGCAAGAATCAGTTGTACACGGATTGGCTACCTCTATTACCAATCCTGACTTCTTCCATGATCATATCAACCTTCTTTCACATTTGGCGAAGGTAATGACGGATGTTCTACATTTAGAAAAGGAGGAGGAGCTGAAAAAGTCCATATCAAAAGAAGAAACAGCATCTCCAGTGACTTTAGAAACAGGTCTTCCAACTCAACCTCCAGTCACAGCTTCCAAATCAACTCCCGTTATGTCAGAGGAAGATATTGAGAACAAGAAGAACTCTGATCTTGCTTTGAATCTAGTATCCACTCTTATGGCGGCCATTATTACACAACCAAATTCATTGCCACAATGTCACAAATCCACCTCTGACAACGCCAACAACACGAATCGATCCTCAGTGCCAACCTCGGTCCCAATTCAAGTATAATGTGAAATCCGTTTTACAGATTTACCCATTGAATGTCTTTGTGGTCCTGTCTCGCCTCTTGTATTAGTACATTCCCTTTTCCTTCCATCTAGATGAAAAAAACGTTCACCGTTATGAATTTGTGAAGATTCTGAAAAAGCAAGCAATTTCTTGATTTAGTTTCTTAGTTCTTGGTATTCATTTGGATTTTTTTCCCTTTATATTTCCAACCTGTCACCCCTATGTATTTGAACGGGTAATCAACGAAGTCTATCATAGACCAACATCAATAAAATAAAAATCATATCAATAGAACCTTTCAAACTATTCAACAAATGTAATAATATATCTATCTACATTTCCAATATGGCTTCTTTTGACAGACATCACGAGCATTCTACTCTCTACTGATGTAATTGTGTCGAATATCAGATCAATCTGATGACTTGCAAGTGCGGATCGCATTGGGGATTCTTAAGGGGCTAATTGCCACTCTCAATTTATCCGCCTGTAACTCTCTAGATACACAAGTCTTTACCATATATAACAAATAGAAAGTTAAATTCTGCAATAGCATTTTATTTATAACCTTAGCATTATCGTAAGACTTAAAAATTATAAAGATTTGTTACGAAAGGCATCAGATAAGCGGTCTCATTTCACCCACAAGAAGCGAGTTGGTCCAGCTTGAGGATATTGGTTGCTCGATAGTAGAACAGTGGGCATAGAACCCTTTTCTATACGCTCTGTCTCCACTATCAATTGTAATATGTTTTATTTTTACAACTGCGTCGGACAGCATAGATTCAACTTCAAAAATTTAGTTTCCGGTGTAGTCAATTTCTCCGAAGAAGTCCTCAGATTCATCAGCATCTCCGTAAGATTGCAACCAAAGGGAAAGGATGGCAAGGTGACCGACGAAAAGAACAGCCAATAGCCTGATGTCATCAACACCGAACCATTCGTTTGTTCCGTCGGTGGCGATAGCGGCGGTGGAGGAAAGGATGGCAGGCATGAATCCAGCAGCGGCGGCGGCGAATCCCTTGGAAACATTGTTGGAAGCCATATCGAGAGAAGTCTCACGGGCAATTCCGAATCCTATAGGAGAGGAAGTTAAGGGTTAGTTTTTCATCCTATCGAAGAACAAATTCAAATACACATGCCAAGCGAAAATTACGAGTGGAATTTTCAATTCCAGCTCGTTATTTTCATGCAAGGCACAATCGAAAACTCACCAGCCTTGGCAACGGGTTGCACGAAGGCGGAAACAGTAGAGAAGAGAGCAATGAAGGCGAAAAGTTGCTTGTACATGTTGATGTCTTTTGTGAAAATACTATAGAAATTGTGCATTGAAAGACGGGTTCTTGTCAACTCCCGATGTTGCGTGCGTACTTTTTACATAGATTCCTACGGCTTTAGAACAAAAAAACGATCGGTATTTTTGTTATTGTTGAAGCTGCACGAAGTTCCTGTAGGTATCAACTATCTTGCAGAATTTTGCGATCTTGTAATGTTGAATTTGATTGATTTCAAAAGTGGAAAGGATATACAGTCTTTTCCATATATGATACGTAGAAAATAAATAGGAACAATGGTTTTCTGCCGTAATAGCGGTTATCCCCGATTAATATGCTGCTATGACGTTTCCGTTCCAGTTTTTCTTTTGTTAATTCTCATACATATCTACTGAAGCTACTTTTTTAGCCACAAACTGCGATTACGTCAGGCGACGTAACATGTTTTTATTTACTAAACCTCACGCCATTCTGCCCAAGGCATGTGAAAATCTCCACCTACGTCTGCATTTAGAAGTTCCAGCAGATGTTGTTTAAAGGTCGCGTTGGTGTTTGTTTGATCGGCTGGCATCGTATTGATGATTTATTTCCTCTCTCTCTCAAGAAAAAGGGTTAATCATTGGTGTAGTGAGAAAAATATTGAACAGGTCACATGTGCAAACACCTGTTTTAGCCCAGTCACATCATTATTCTAGTTTTTTTAATATTAATTGCAATTAAAAAAATGTACCGAATGCAAAGAAGAAAAAAGTTGTAAGGCGTCGGCGCTCTGGTGCGTGGGAGGCTAAAACATTTGCAACGTAAAAAATGATGTCGGTGGGATTTGAACCCACGCCAATGAAGACTGGAGCCTAAATCCAGCGCCTTAGACCACTCGGCCACGACATCTAATCTTCCTTGAACGACGACACCGTATCTAAATATATAAAACACTATATTTTTTGAAAATGTATCACAAAAAAACTTTTTTTCCTCATTTTCTCTGCGAAGAACATTTTGCAAAATTTTATTTTTGATTGTCTTATTTGAGACGAAACATATCTTTTGCAAAAGCAAAAGTCGTCCAACAAAATCTTTTTCTTGGTTATTCTTGTTTGGAAAAGAAATATCTTTCTGTCCTGATGTAGAAAGCCACCTTTATAAGAATAGAATATTTTGATCTTATCTCTGATTCAAAAGTTTGGAACACGATTTTTTAATATTTTAAAACTACATATCTACTTTTTTCGTGACAAGTTTAACAATAAGGTCAATCTGTGTATGCTTGGACGAAAAATTTGCATCTAGAATACAAAATATTACTCAAATGGACATCAGCAGACGTGAGACACAAAAAGAACTCAGTGCATACATAAACTGTCTACAAAAGTCTTCAAAACAATCTCAAAATCATGACAAGAAATTGGAGCAAGATAAAGAAAATTATGAAAATATCAATATCGAAGGTGGAGTTGAATTTCCTTCAAATTTTGATGAAGTAGTAGAATGTATGTCAAGACACGATCTAATAAGCAGGGAAACGGAATGTGATAAAAATGAAAGTTATTGGCCTCACCAAATGCTATTGGATGGGGTAACAAAGACATGCTGCTTCAAAGATTATGATGATGACTCTAAGATATTTCAGGAGAAGGAAAAAATTGCCAAAGAGCTATCTAAGATAAAAATGTATGATAGAAAAATTGCATTTAAAGAAGACATGCAAGTTACAAATCAAGCAAAATATGAAGAAGACATATCAAAATTGAATGGAGAAATTGAAGCCATCATTTTGGACGAACAGAGTAGTACAGATTTATCCTCCTCGAGTGAAGATCAAAATAATTTTAATAATGAATGTCGACGCTCGACTAATTCAAAACAAGCTAATGGAAAATTTTTTATAACAGAGGCTTTCCGATCTATAGCCTCCTCATCTTCTGAAGCAGGCAGTTTATCGAGTACGAATTTCGAAACTGAAGTTTCTCGAAAAAAAACACTTCAGAACGGATCTTGCAAAAGTAATGCTGGAGGCGACATGTCATTAGAGTCAAACCAAGAAAGGAAAAAAATCTCAAGCAAAATATGCAACATCATACGTAACAAAGAAATGGCAGGGAGGTGTTCAATGTTTACAAGTGAAGAAGAGAATAGACTGACAAACTTACTCCGTAGTATTGATGACCATGGGGACATTCCTATCTTAGACTCATATGGAACAGAAGAAAACAAAGAAAAAATGAGGGATGTAGATAAAAGGCTTAAACTCCTTAATGTTCACGAGTTCAATATACTTCAAAATGTTTTGGCGGAATGCAATATAAATAAAACTACCATCCAGAATTCTAGGGATGATGCTCTTTATACTATGGCGAAGGAAAGAGAGGATCATAAAAAATTAAAAGAAATTGATGATGCACTGAAAGCTTTATCTCAAGCACCAATATCTGTAACCAAAGTAGAAAATGATTCTAATGATTGCTCATCAATGCAACGAAGCATAAACCATTCACTAGAGGAAGGGAAAAGAGAACTCGAAGAAAGCGGCGTTGGTCTAAAATCACGAGAAGAAATTCGTTTGCTCATCTGTAGCTTATCGTGAGTCCAAACAATTTATATTTATTGTTGTTAAGCATCTCTTGAACATGAACTGAATCAGAATAAACATATCTTTAAATCTAAGCTTATTATCTCCTATGAATTTGTATCGTATGAACCATTTTTAATCATGACCCATCAATTCACAAATCGAATATGACCCACATTCAGCTTCGTTCAGTGCAAAACAGTTTGTACCACCACGGGCGAAACAGCATGACGAAGGTGCACATGCCTTTTCACACGCATCAAGACCTGCCATAGACACTATATTGTCGACTGAGCAAATCTCTTCTAAATCTGGAGAAGCAAAGTCTATTATTGATCCACTTCCATCTTCTAAAATTTCACAAATTTGAATGTGCGTTGCACAATAAACTTCATTATCTTCCGCACAACTAAATTCTCCCTCTGCTAGGCAACAAGCTACAAGAACACATTCATCTTCACATTGTTTACGCCCATCTGATGTCGAAATATTTTCAGGAGAGCAAATCATTTTTAATTCCTCACTAGCTTGTTCTTTCGTTTCATTTTCCTCCTGTACTTTTTCCTCTTCCTTATCCTTATTAAATCGTCCAAGTCTATCTGCAGCCAGAACAGTAGCGCAATATGGTAGGAAAGCTTCGCAGAAATATGGATGCGAACTGAGACATGATTCTTCACCTTCTTTAAAACAGCATGCCGACGGCTCACATTCTTGTGCACAATCTAGACCTCCACTATCTGCTTTTAGATTGTCAAATGAGCAGACATCTTTGATTTGGGCAAAATCAAACCCGTCAGCTTCTGTTAATACATTACAAGGTTCATACCCGCCACAGGTTTCCGTATTCATATCATAGCAATTTCCTGGGTCTGGTTCATGACAGCAATTTCCAGGTTTACAAATATCTTCACATAAAAGAAAGTCAAGACCACGTTCGGCTACGGCTTCTGGAGCACATCGAATAGATATGTCTCGAGGTGCTGGGGGAACTACAGTCAATGCCCTACAAGCATCATATTCTCTGCATCGTCCTGGGTTATCTTCGAAACAACTATAGGGAGGATTTTCAAAACAGCAGTTTGCTGGTTCACAAATAGTTGCGCACAATTCTCGACCAGCACTCGTGAAAAGATTTTCTTTAGCACATACTGCATCTACTGGAGATCGAATGTCAAATTTGATCATCTGCTGTTCTTTGGGTAAATATTTGCATGGATGATAAAGCTCACAAATTTCAGAAAGTTCCTCAGCACAATTATGCTTTCTTGTATCGAAGCAACAGGAAGCCTTTTCGCACGCACCGGCACACATGCTGAGACCTTCATCTGTCATTACAGCGGAAATACTACAGAGTTCTTCAATAGGCTCTGGGGGATCGGGGACGAAATAGGAAGTAGGGTCATCTTCTACATCTTCGTAATTTGGACACGTGTGATATTCGGAACAGATTGCACCGGATTCGTCTTCACAATTGTTTTCTCCGTCTGCCCAGCAACAAGATCCAAAAGTGCATGCTTGAAGACAATCGTTTTTATCACCATTATCTGAGCATAAACTTGTGAGAGGAGATGGGATCTCAAACTTCTTTACCAAGTCACCATGATCTTCCGCCAGACCTTCCGAAAAAGGCCATACTGTTTTACAATATGGGGCATATTGCAAGCATTGTTCATAATGATTTGGGTCATCACAATTTGCCAAAATTCCTTGCCCTATGCAGCACAAAGCTGGAGAGCAAAATGTGACACACATATCATAACTATCTTCCGACTCTTGAATTGCATCCTCCGAACAGAATTCTGCCAAACTATTTGGAGGTGGTGGTATGGATCCATCAAAATCAGCAACAAAGCCTTCTCGTGGGAGCTGACCACAGTAGGGTTTGTACGCAGCACATGCCGCATCATTATCATGAGTGCAGCTTAAATGCTCCGTCATTTCAAAGCAGCATGAAACTGGTTGACAATGTTTCAAACATGCTGCTTCATCCACATAAACCCCGTTGTCGTCAAGCTCACAATCCCAACGCAATGAAGCAGGAGGCATACCAATCGTCTTTTTCCCCCATGCAGGTTCAATCCCATTTTCTTCCAGGTGATACAACAAATTTTCACAGTAGGTGTAACCCATGCAAATTTCTAAATTTTCATCATAGCAATTGTCGTCAGAGTATTTGTTCACGCTGTCATTGAGGCAACAAGAAGCTGGATGACAAGCTTTTTCACATTGCTTTGTATCTCCCATGGAAAGAGCCGATGGAGAACAAAGGTCTTTTAGGCCCAAAGGAGCCACAGGAATTCGTTTATGCATTCCAACATGTGTTACCCAAGATAAAAGAATCATGAACAAAATGAAGTTAAAGAGAATAAGAAATACCCGAATCACGGATCTTCTTTTTTCTTCATAAGATTTATCTCCAGTTCCATCCGCACTGAAAGCGTTTGTAATCCACCTTCGTAGAGTTGTCGATATCTTATCCTTCACGAATAAAGAATTGATCCTTTCTCTTTCAGCGTCTTGGGCTCTTTTGAATGCTCCATCAACATCAATATCAGCCACGCCCCCAAAGTCATCATCTACTGATTCAAAATCATCAACACCTCCTTCCTCTACAGCCACATTTTCATTTTCCTGCATTACTGGTTCATATTGTTTCTTCTCACTACTTGACACGGGTTTGGGACTCGTTCCATTTTTTTGCCTAAAAAATAAAAATATCAATCTTACGTGAGGCAAAATCTTTGTTTTGACTTGAAAACAATTGTAAATCGCTTCACGAATATAATAGAATGGTACCAATTCACATTATTTACCTAATATTTTTCCTCCTCTCCTGAATCTTTTTTGAGAATTCACTGGCGTCGCTTGTACCATCAGAAGCAGCATCTGTTGAAACAACACCTACACCTAATAGGTCTCCTTCCTCACTCATTATTGTTTCTTTGACTTTCAACGTTTTTTACAATATCGTTGATGAACTATTTCAGATGGAATAAACGCAAAGCTTCACGTTAATTTTTTATGTCGCGATGAATGAAGTTCCTTACTTGAAATCTTGTGACAGAGATAGAAAGATACGAATCCTCTAGACTTAAGAACTGTTTTGTGTCACTTACAGGTGGGCAATTCCTCAATCTGAAATTATGACTGTGATAAAGACAAAATCTTTTCATAATGCCAGTGGAGACTTTTTCTCATTTTACCTAAACTGGTACTGGTAAACCTTGGTCGGAGATTGGAACAGGTCATTTGCTCCTCGTGAATGAATAAATAATGTTAGATTGGCATATGTAGCTTTATATGGTAGAGTCATTTTCATTGTTGTTGAAATTGTGAAAAAGACACAAAAGTTTCGTCAAGGATGTAAGCCTTCGATATATTTATGTAATGAAACTTCTAAATATCTCTGATCATATATACAATTTAAAAAATTAATATGACAAGATTATTTCAACGGATGCCTATCGATATTTTAATTAAAGCACAGCTTTAGGATGAAGATTCCTTTTCACAAGTATTATTCATTTAATTAGCTAGATTCTTGAATATAGAATTTTACTCACGAACAAAACATGACAGAATACTTAAACCTGCAGCTCGATCATGAAATGATCCGTGACTTGATTGGTTCGATCGGATCTATATGATTTCATCTCAAGTTTTTCAGAGTTGAAGATTCCTTGCCTATTTTCATTATTTTCCTTTTTCATGAATAGGGTGGTGATTTGGAGTATCTTTGCCATCATGAAGGTACTACAAGTAAAAAAAGGTTCATACCTAATATAATAATGCTGATCAATATACGCTTGAAAATGAATCTTTTTCTTTCGGGAGAGATATCCTTACAATTTATTAAATTAAAACCACATTTCAGTATTGAACACTTCACACTAAAACTCAAAGGATATCTGCCTGGATATTATTTTTTGAATTTTTTGATTAGTTCAATATAAAAGAATTCTTCTCAAAAGTTGGAAGTGTGTGTTTTCGGAAGTTGAGTTCACTTGTGGGATTAATTTTGCAGCTTCCTGATGTAACCCTGACTTTGTGACTACTTCATCATTTGGGATTCTTTTTTTTCATATTTCTTGAATGCATGACAAATGAAGAAATATAAAGAAGTTTGATTCCGCAACAAAAGCATTTATTGGAGAAAAGAACCAAATATCAACATTGAAGTTAGACCAATGTAATATAGTAGGAGATCTTTAAAATACCCGTTAGATATATCACACCGTTCGCCTAGTATGAGTGATGAAATCATCCGATTCTAGCGTTAATAGGTGTATTCAATAAATGATTTGAAACAACATTTTTAAGCTCAAATACGAGACAAATTGTCGTTTTCAGGAACAAGAATTTTCCTTATATTCTTCACTTTCCACTTAATGAATGGGTTCTTTCAGGAAAATGAAAAATAAATGGAAAATTGAAATGAGAACTCAATTTTTGGCTCAGGACCTATTTACGAAACTCCCTTCATAATTGTTTTTTTGCGAGCGAAAGCATTAAAATTAC
>Ga0209092_10002486_pt1 | contig 16909 bp, 14 predicted proteins | sample FraStrMetagenome_FD_187446 | JGI IMG/M metagenome (GOLD analysis project Ga0209092, IMG submission 187446) | Marine eukaryotic phytoplankton communities from Arctic Ocean - Fram Strait ARC3M Metagenome (SPAdes) (version 2) | ecosystem: Environmental > Aquatic > Marine > Oceanic | place: Fram...
CGGAAATGAAGGGTTTATTAGAAATCTATCCATTTGTTGTTGCAAACACTTAATTTTACTACCCTTCAAAATTGAACGCTTGAGCGAAACTAGAAGAGTTCATTATTTGGTAAATGTTGCTAATCATATTCAGATCATTTGCATTAGTATAAAATCTATGAAAGCAACAATTTCTCTATTATTTGTTACATTAATCGCTTTGAAAAGATGATAGTGGATATTGTGGACGTGAAGCCTCACAGTTCATGGAGCCTTTTAGATACATTTAGGAGACATCATATTGTCTCATCCACTTGACCACATTGCACAAAGCTATAAGGTTTGATTTAAAACGCACTCATGAGAAAATAAGCAAAATGGAAACCCTATGGCTGGAGATTAAATGTAGCAAAGTTTTGAAGAAAAATGAAAAATTATGCCTTGACTGAACCCAAAACGTATGTTTCAGAAAACTTGGAAATAGCGTCTGCTCCAACTCGATGGCAAAAGTCACCAAATGCTTCGTAAGGAGTTCTTTCCTTGATGAACATAGCAAGGATTGGCTCCATGAATTCTTCCATTTTATCAGTCTTCATTTTGGCTTTGTAAGGGAAGGCAGTCCTAGTTAAAACCGGGCTTCCACCTAACCATACTTGATAACTCTTTGGTCCATCTCCAACAAAAGCTAATTCAGCCATGTATGGTCTAGCACATCCATTTGGACATCCTGTCATACGAATAAGTACCTCTTCATCAGCAAGGTTCATTTTATCTAATACCGCTCTGAATCTCTTCAAATAATCTGGCATTATGCGCTCAGCTTCAGTCTGTGCAAGTCCGCATAAGGGTAAGGCAGGGCAGGCCATGGCCAAACGATTCAATGGATCGATTTCTTCAATTGATTGAATACCGTGATCTCTTAAAATGACATCAATATCATCTTTGTTTTTAGGATCTATGTCTTTAAGGATAAGACTCTGAGTTGGTGAAAGAGTCATGTCGCAATTGTATTTATCAACTATGACACGAAGAGCTGTTTTAAGGCGGAAATCTCCTTCATCCTTAACTCTGCCACTTTCAACATGAAGACCAAGGAACATTTTTCCATCACCTTGGTCCCACCATCCCATGAAATCATTATACTTCCAGTCTTTCATTTCCCTCCATGGTTGAATTGGTTTTCCATAATAACTTTCTACCAACTGACGGAAGTTGTCAATGCCCAATGTATGTACAAGATACTTCATGCGCGCATTTGCTCTAACATCACGATTACCGTGGTCACGTTGACTCGCAAGAATACTCTTCAAAACTTCCGTGATATCCTCTTTTGGTACATATCCCAGATGATCCGCAACTCTTGCAAAAGTTGTACCTTTATTGTGAGTACGACCCATTCCTCCACCTACCATAACGTTGAATCCCTCTAACTCTCCATTTTCGTCTGTAATAACAACGCAACCAATGTCATTGATGTAAATATCAACTGAGTTGTCTCCTGGCACAGTAATCGCGATTTTGAATTTTCTGGGCAAATATCTATCACCATAGATGGGTTCAGTTTGATCAGGAAGAATGATTCCTCTTCCTGAGTCATGCAACATAGCTGCATCAACATCATGATGAGCAACTTGCTTACTCCAGTATTCGGGTGTTGCGGGTTTTTCTCCATCTAGCCAGATGTCAGAAAATGCAGGAGTCATGGGACGAAAAAGGTGAGCAATTACTTTCGCCCATTCATTGACATGTTCGTATTCACGAGTTTTAAAAGGGGCTGGGGTGGTCATAACGTTTCGACTAACATCACCGCATGCTCCAACTGTACTTGATCCGATATTCATAATAGAGCTAATAACGGTCTTCAAATTACCTTTACGGATACCATGGATCTGGAAACATTGACGGGTGGTGGCTCTCAAGTCACCTTGTCCATATTTCGCGGACAGATCATCGCACAAACGGAATAAGTCTGCAGGCAATTCTCCGGCAGGCTGTTTCAATCGGAGCATAAATTGGAAATCTTTGCCTTTTCCGCGAATTTCTCTGTTGGATTGCATGTAGGATCCATGGTACTTCAGAATTTGCATTGCATCTTTACTCACGTTGATCTCTTCGGTTTTCATTTGCTTTGAGGGTACATAATTGAATAACAATAAGTTAGATGTTGTTAAATTAATTCAAGATAAATGTATTCATTAGCTCTGACAGGATGAAAGTGACAAAACATTTGGCATGTTTATTTAGATAAACTCGTACGCATGAACGTAAAAAATGTCAAAAACATTTAAGTACTTCAAAATCATTATGAGGAATTTATGTTATCGTTGCACAGTATTTAGGGAGAGGTCAAAGAAGGATGAACATGATACGGAACATATCAACGATGGCAAAATCTTCAATCAAACAGAGATTTTCAAAATTCAGGTAACTTACCTCAAGCAATGGGATTTTCAAATGATCGGATTCGCTTTTGAGGATTTCAATCTTCGCTAATTTTTTAGGTTTCTCAAGCACCATTGAAAGTTGGGAGGAACTGGCTGAATTTGTTGTTGTGAAAGACCTTGGGATGAAAGATGAAGAAGCGGTAAAGGCATCAACAGATGATCCTCCTGAAAGAGCAACGAGCAGTGCCAAAGATAATTTCATTGTTGGTTTGACCTTCTTTTACTTCTTGAATCCAAATTGTCAAGTCAATCTGTATCTGATGGGATTACTTCGCAAAAAATACTGTATTTGCGTTGCACTTTTGCTCCTGCTGTAGATGTTATGAGCAAATAGGGGTTTTCGGTGTAGCTCTTCTATTTATTCTTCACGTAAAACAAGAGTTTTTTTCTGCAAAAGTGCAAACATCATGAATTCGAGCAAATTACGTAAGTGACCATTCCTATTGAGTGTATCACATTCTGTGTACATACTTGAGGGGTGCAAGGAAAAAATGAATCAACTTAGATTTGTCAAACAAACGTAAGTTCTACGTAGAGCCAAAGAAACTATCCACCACTTTGTGACCATCCATTGACTTCAACTTTTATTCATCATCGATCTTATTATTTCTATATACGTGAACCCAAGCGAAGGAAAAAGTTTCATCGAAATGTTTTTTTGTATGTTTTGTTCTTCTTGATGTTTGGGTTCCTTTCGTACGAGAACATTTAGTCTTTATAGGTACGAGGATTTCATCATACTCTGCTATATACTATGACTTGTTATGAGAGAAAGTTCAGCAGAATGGAATGCATCACAACTTCAAAACAGCATCATCATCTTTAGTCTGTACTATAATCTATATACGCTAAATGTGATGATGTTTACCATATTTTAATTAGAACATCTATTTGCACTTTTCCATTCTCGAAATTTAAAAAGGTGCTTTATTTTGGTATTCCACCTTGACCTTGTTTGGAAATATCATTAAAATGTGAGGATACTCCAAATCACATAAAAATAACTCCAATGTATGAGATATACTCTAATAACTACCAATAATCAAAAAGGTATTTTGTATAATGTTCATGAAAATTTATCCCATACTTAATATGACAGAAGTTAAAGAGAAGGACATCGATTCAATAGAAAAATTACCGCTTTTATCATTAACAATATAACAAGTTGGATTTAGTGCGCATTGTCAAATTTTCCTGATATCTTAGTTCTATTGAATATTTGTGTAATCTAGCTAGAGGCCTGGAAACCAAAGAACCACACAAAAATGATAATCTAGGACATGAACTTTATGAGCATTTCGAAAGTAACATTTACTGATTTAAAAGGGAATGGAAATCGACAACTGTTGGCAAGAAAGGAAAACTTACCTTTGCTCATTGTTCTCAAGAAAATCAATATCGAAGAATCCAGCACAAAACATATCTCAAAAGTCAGCATATTTTGGAAGACCGCTCAAATTACCACTTTCATAATTTAGCATATATATATATGCATCGTATGCATACGTTGGGCATCAACGTTTTATGGTGTTCACAATTCGCTTTTTCATTAGTCTAAAAGATTGCTTCATCATTGTTCTGATACTTTCACGCTCTTCCTTATATCCTGAGATTATCTGATCTTTTTGCCGCTTCATTTCCTTCAATTCAATCTCAGCTTTCCTCCTTTCTGTCCATATGTCATCCTTTGCTCGCATGATCTCTCGGATTAGCTCTTCTTTCTCACTACGAGTATTTTCTTTAAATTTTGACATTTCCATATGAAATTGTATATCCAAGAGAGTCAGTTGACGTTTAAATTCATTCACTTTCTCCCTCTCTAATTTTACTGCATCCTTTGCTGCTTCTAACGAGAAAGTCATTTCCTTTAATTCAGTAGAGAGTTTCGTGTTCTTAGTTTCAAATAGAATAGCTTTTGAGGATTCTTCATCACGAGAAACAGTAAGAGTGTTGATTTCATCTGTTAGTTCTGCTTCTTTTGCTTCTGCATTTTCTGTTACATTTTTGATAGCTTCCTTAGAATCTACTTTGAGTTTTTCGAATGAGGCCTTGAAAAATTTTGCCTTTTCTTTTAACTCATTAATTTTTTCTCTAAAAGTGGATTAGTGATACATTCTACAAAAATGATGATAGATTTAATATTGTTGACTTACTCAAATTTTTCTTGAATGATAGAAACATTCTTGTCATCCTCTGACTCCATTGCATTCTGTAAGACTTCAACTTTTTCCTCTGCTTCGATTGCTCGAAGTTCAGCTGCAAGTAAATCTCTCTTCATTTCACTTAGGCGAAATTTGATGCGATCAATCTTTGTATTTCTATCATCTTCCATGGAAAATATAGTCTTGTCATCTTCACTTTCGGGAGTTTCAACTGAATTGAGGATAATTGAAGACCTAGCAGGTAAGACGTTTTTATGTTGCATTAAGTTCAATTGAAAGTACTTTTTGGTGAAAGTAAGGTACTTTTGGTGGTAAAGCTGTGCATCATTCACTATCAATGCTCTTGATTGCTGGGCTAAGTAAGATGATGAAAGAAAAAGCAGAAAGACATTTCCTACCGATGTAATCATGATGTAGCTATGCACAATTATGCAAAGGTGTTTTCAAACCAAAACAAAAATGAGCAGAATTAGTTTATAGATCCCACGTATTTTAAAGTATTCATGGGTTTTACAATGTCGACGTAATAAATTTTTGTTAAAATCTTTCCTGGACGAAGTATGTCGCATGTTCATTCATTCAGCGCACTCCATTTTCATGAATTGTCGTTAAATGTTACTTGCCATCTGTTAAAATAGATATATTGCTCTGCATGCATGGTCTTTTAAACAAAATTATAATACATGTGTATCACTAAATTTGTTTCGTTAATGTTGCAATTTGTGTAAGATTTTTCAATAGAATCAAAATTTACAAGAAGATCCTCTGCTGCTGTCATTCTAATAATACCAATAGGTGCGTACTTAAAACAAATTAAAATACTTCTTCGGGAATTATTATTTCTTGTTCTAACAAGTAGCTTCATTGAAAGAAAATGACTCATCTATATATAAGAAAAACTTATGCTAAGTACAATTAAGATACTTTCTATTTCCTTTGAAACGACCGTCTAAATGTAATAATTACCTACTACGAAAACAGAAAGTATTTATAAGTATTCTTTCCATAACATCAAAATAATAATTGTTGTTCGAATAAGAGGGATTCCGATTAAGATTGGTCATTCCTTGATATATATTACAGATTTTATTTGTCCGTCCATCCTCTTGACGACAGAATCTGGAGCAGGAGGGCGCTGAATTGCATCTATCGCAACCAATAGCATAAAAATTTCCTTGCAATGAGTCAAGCAACAACGGGTATACCTTCATGGGGAAATGGAACCTCTCCTCCACCGCCTTTGAGGGCTATAATGTTTCCAAATTCTAATCCGGGAAGTGGAGTAGCACATACGAATAATTTGTCGATTAACTTGTCCAATGGTAATTCTGGGACCTTCATGAGTCATGAGAATAATAATATTGGAAATTTTAGTAGCAACATATTTGCTCACAACTCATCTTTGCCTCGGAAGAGAAATCGTATCAAAGTGGAAGAAGCTTTCCGCACGATGACGCTCAAAAACGAACAAGAGATCCCACCACCATCTAAGAAGCGACAAGAAACATGGTACCATCGTAGCACTCCTAACAGTCCGCAAAATGTTTCACAGACAGATTCTTTAGATCAACTTGAAGGTGCGTTTTCAATATCTCCTCCGAATTTATTCTCCTCGAGAAAAGAAATTTCGATTGACGATGAAAGCTCAGAAGCTACAGCAACTACAGCGAACACATCATACGAAAATATCGCGGTGAAGCAAGCTATGTACTCATTAGTATTTGGAAGTCAACGACCTACGTCACAAAAGAAACAGACTAGAAACGAGTTGATGCCGTTAACCCATGTTGATGCCAAAATAGAACAGATGATACGTAAGGACAGGTTAAAAGCTATGATTATGACAGGAAAACCAAGCCATAACACTTCTGCATTTGGAAACTCATCAATACCTGAAAGGAGTATAAGCGTTTGCGATGATTTCAATGTGAATGTAGGGACTGACTACAGTCAAAACAAACCAAACAGCATCAGCCTTCATGCGCAAGACTGTGATATGAATGACAATAATAACAACTTTATACGGAGATCAAAGTCTTTTGATGATTTGGATATGTGCATGTAATTCGATGACTGAAAGCAAGTTTGAAACAAAACCATGATATTGCTTCAGATTATCTTTTACTTTCATTGCAATGTCAAAGGGGTTCAAACTTAAGTGACACCACAGATTACATTGAGTTTGATAACACTACAACTTTAGGGATTTCCTCTTATTTCAATAACTTGTGAAAGATGTTTGAACAATGTTTACTTATATGGGTTTCCAAGTGAAATAATGTTGCATGAACGCAAATAATTAGTTTGTTCTTTAGTCAAATAAACACGTCCTTTTAATTTCTGTCCTCTAATGATTCGGCAAGCCTATGACTTCTAGTGAAAAGAGATTTGATTTGCATCCTTTATTTCTTTCGAGGTTTGATGTCACTATAAAACAGATGGGAATAGAGCAAATTGACTATATTTATAATATTCTCACAAAACTTTAAATTTATGAATTATTGCAAATACTGCATTCTCATCAAAATATCACGATTACATTCGTCAAAACTGCTCGAATTTTTTTAGGATAAAACTTACTTTAGGGTCCGTATTTTTATTTTGAGTTTTATCCTTTTTATCAATTTTATTGTTTATGTTGATTTGCTGAGACTCCCTTCATGGAATGGTATTTTATGTAAACTCACTTACGACGTCGATGAGATGCAGGGTGACATCAGAATTACATCCGTGTTGCACATAGGTTGAAGTACGTGAGCATACAATGGAAAACATGTTCAATTTCAAGTCAGCAGACAGAGGTAGCTAGGATACTATACCTAAAGTTAGTTTGTTGACATCCTCAAGATCCTAACCCTAACTACGAATCTTGGTAAAAGAATGAATCAGCTTTATTCAATTAAAATCTTGCCTTAAAATAAAGAGAAATTGAAAATCTATGTCTATAGATTCATAGTATTGAAAAAAAGAAAAAATCAGAGATCATGAAGCTTTTCTTTGCATTGTTTATTGCACTTCAAAATATCAAATTGAATGATGCATTCTCTACTTTCCCAGCACAAACATGCAATCACAGAACATGTGTACCTGTAACATCCTCAGCGTTTGTAGTGCAACCTCCAGTTTCATCTCAACTTTTTTCTACTCCTGATGACGAGGCTATCGAAGGAGAGATAATCTCGAAAGAGGAAGCAGTCGGGAATCTTGTAGCAGACGATGAGTGGATGGGTCTTACGATGGAAGTAAGTGAGTTGGTTCGTACAGCCATTATCGAAGATGTGAAAACCAAAACTTCAGATTTCATTGGCAAAGATGAATACAAGGTAGGAGACATTTCCAAAGAGCTTGATGATCGAGTAAAGGGTGAAATTGCAAAGCTAAGGGGAAAAGATGAGTATGAGCTAGGAGACTTGAGCGCCGCACTAGATCAGATGAGTAAGGATCTCACTTGTGAATTGACAGGAAAAGATGACTATGAATTTGGTGACTTGTCCACTGAGATTGATTCTAGAATTAAGGGTTCTGTTGCCAACTTCTGTGGAAAAGATGATTACGAAGTAGGAGACTTGTCTAAGGAAATTGATAACAGAACAAAGCTTGCAGTTGCAGAATTCACTGGAAAAGATGATTATGAATTTGGAGACATTACTAAAGCGGTTGAAGAAAAGAGAAAGAAATGGGTTGAAGACACTTTGGGTAGTGAAGCCGCTAGTAGGTACGAGTTTGGTGATATCACAAAGAAAGCATTAGCAAATTTTACAGGAAAGGAAGAGTATCAATTTGGTGATGTAAGTAAGAAAATCATGGGAGATCTCTTTGGAAAGAGAAAACGTGGAGGCAAGTAAATTAGAAAATGGAATCTGTAGATAAAAGTGTGTAATGAACTCTTTCACATTGTATTCTTCACAGCAGTATCATATATATAGTACTCAAAGATATAGAAAAGTTTCAATACCTCAATGTATATTTAAATAAAGATATCGTCATTCACAATATTCTTCATTCCTGAGCAAAACAAACGATGTCTCACTAATTTGAGATTCTCAATTTCAGATTTGGCATAAGTTCGTAATTCTTCTCCTCCGGCATCAAATTCTCTGATACGACTCATTACTTTCATATATTCGTTTGACCAAGTTTGCTTCGAGTCCAACGAGGCATCGGTAGGTGGTGTCCAAAGAGAATGAGTTTCTCCAAGGCCATCTATAGGAATTCCTTCAAATGCATCTTTAGCATCACATGATATCGTTTTCATATCCGCTTGCTCTATGGAATCGTTTTGTGAGTATGATTGCTGCATTTTTTTCTCACGATACTTTTGCAATTTTGCGTTTTCCTCATCTAGCAGTTTTTTTTGCAATGTTGTTTTCTTTTCAAGGCTTCTTTCTTGTAGTACAGTCTTCATTTAATATAAATTTGTATACGATGAGATGGGGAAGCAATGAAAGATGTTACATTTACAAATTCAAAGAAGTGGTTTTCAGAAATTCACCTTTGTGTCTTCTCTCCCTTGTTTCAATTCATTATTCTTATTGCTTCTATCCGAGAAAGCATCAATTATTGAAGATGCATTTGGAGCAATTTTACTTACTACTGGTGCTTCATGAAAATCATTTTTATTACTTATTTCATTGGACTCTATCGAATCATGCTCTTTCATTTCACTTTCTAGGAATATTAGCGTTTTATTATTTTGTTGCATAGTATTTTTGGATATGGAGTCGTAGTCATCCAACTTCACTTCGTTTTCTTCTTCCATCATGTTAGTATGGTCATCGTTCTGTATTTGTGAAATATTTTAGTAATGAATAAGAGAGAATCTTTATATGCATCAAATATACATGTTATGCTTCTTAAAAGTATCTTTTACATATACACTCACGTTTGGAAGATTTATGTCAAGAGGGATATCCTCTTTGCCATCTTCGGATTTTTCAAATAACTGGGATACATTCGATTCTATTGCTTCCTCATCTTCCAAATTGCTGATCGAAGTGAGATAGTCGTGAGTATCTTTCCCATTTTGATTTTCGACTTGCGTTTCTTTCTTCTGTCCACTTATACCATTGGCTAATGCCACCTTTGTATTTTCGATACCCTGATTTTGGTGATTGAGCATATCGAGACTTTCATATGCAGGCACTGCTTTGTTTTCATTATAATTTGATGCAAAGTTTTGAAGATAGTTGTATGTTATCATGATTTGAATCATAATGAGAAAAATAATGAGTATGCCAAACCACTTCAATATTTTAATTTCCGTCAAACTTTGAGACGTCCCAGATCTAGAAAAACCTGGAAGTCTATGGGACGATACTTTTTTCATGATTTTTCCCATCGTTATGATACATCACATGGTTTATATATGTTTTATAAATATTCTATAACAATTATTTCATGGGCCATCATTTTGAAAAGTTTCATATTGGAATTTTTAAATTTAATTTTTAAAAAACAAGTTCTTTGATATGTGTGATAGTTCAGTTGAATCACACATTATATCACACATTAGGCTTACAGATCAAAGAAATTTGTCTTTACGAGGTCTCTGTTTATATACGTGATGATTTTCTCATTTTCTCCAATTTTTTCTCTACACATTTTCATCGAATAAATTTTAAGATGTCTAAGGCTCACAAGAAACAACAAGTGCCATAAATCTAGCATCACAAAGAGACTTTTATTTGCCTTGAGAAGTAAGCCATTCGATGACTTGGTCAACATTGGTGACATGAAGGGCACTGATTGGAAGGACCATCCATGGTGTCTCCATTACATAGTTCAGTTGTAGTCTTTCGATTAATTCTGACTCTCCAACATGTGGTACAATATCAATTTTATTTGCAAGTACGAGCAATGGAGTAGCACCTATACTTCCGTCGTCTAACAATTTATGAAGTTCCTTTTTAGCAGTGGCCATTTTTTGTGGTGCTGCAGCATCAACAACATACAGAACAACATCACAACCTTTCGCATATCTACTCCATTCTGTCCGATACTGAGCCTGTCCACCTATATCCCAACATTTCATATTAACTTGACCTTTTTTGAAAACTTTTACATTTAATCCAATTGTAGGAACGGTCTCGACTGGTTCTCCATGAGCTAACACCGATAGCAGAGTTGTCTTTCCACTATATTCCAAATTTTATGGATGATAATATGTGTTAGAATCACATAGCCAAGATGACTTTTTCATTAGTTACGGAATTCAAATATCTCTGTTTCATTTAATTGGAGGCAGATTTTCCCAAACCAATTCTGATAAGTCCCAACTCCAATTGCAAAGAACTTACCTATTCTCTAATCCAATGACGACAATATCAAGCTTTTTTGTATAAAATATGTCTAATAATTTTTGTAGAACTGCTCCCATCTTGAAAAATTTACTCAGAGCAAGATTCGGATATTGTTAGATAATACGAAATTAAGTTGCTATTGATTTGGCAGTGAGGTGGGAGCTGATGCCTCTCTCAATCGAACGATCGTTGTGTGGGTTTGTAGTCTTATCAAGTTTGTTGTGAATTGTACCTCTGAAGAATGTTTACGATACTTAGTTAGATATCTTTTTCAACGGTCTCAACATTAATAATTAATTTAAGCACATGTTTAAGTCTTCTAAGACGTAAACATGTATAACGATAAACTACCCGTATGTGAAATTGTATTTAAAGTAGTGAAGAAAAATGCATTCTGCTTACTATCTTTAGGATTGTCATATTTTTTCAAAAACATAAAAATGCGAATGTCACAATATTTTTGAAATAAAGAGATTCATTCAGTGAGAACGATAATATCACTAATATGCAGCAAAATTTCATTTTTTAATAATTAAGGAAAAGCACCTCAAGAGATGGGGCAAAATACCAACAATGTGCTCATTCCAGCACGATTCATTATAACTATCGGTCATTTTATTGCTGTTGTAATTGCGTCCTATTCCATTGTGAGTATATTGACTCCAATATTTTTTGCAGATTTAATGTCGGGGGCTCACTCATGATTTTGATCCAATACAATAGGTTCACAATATACAAAAATCTCTTTCCAATGGAGCAGAAAATGTTGCTTTACAATCTGAATATTTTGATGAGGCTATGAGAAGTTCAAGATCTGCAATATATATGGCATATTTCTGTTTCACAATCGATCTATTTGGTTTACTATCCGGATTTTCAATGTTTTTTGAACGAGTAAACTTTTTATCTTGTTTGCTTCACTTCATTGGTAGCGTTTGGTTCTCTTGGTTCGTAGGTAAGATAGTAAAGAGAAAACTTCTCATTGAATAACTTTACTCACATATTATTCTTTCGTCAATTTCAAAGAATACAAGTGGAGATATGAAAGATTGTGGGGAATGGTAGGATTGACGAATGTAACAACAGCTTTAGTCGAACTCGGAGTTATTTTTTGCGCAATATTTGTTCAAAAAAGAACCTACTAGCGATTAATTGATAAAAAGAAATCTAGAGGAAATATTAAATTAACAACTTTATCAATTTCTACACTCTAAAAACTTGGTAAAGAGTTAATAAGGTCCTATATTTAATGCTTCTAATATAATTTTGATCCTCCTACTAATCTCAACTCTGGCATTATTTCATTCATATGAATAAAAAATGCATTACGATAACTTCTACCGTTTTTACACTGGCAATGGTTCCCTGGTATTACCCAATCTGGTCAAGTGGACAAATGCATCAGTTCCGTGCTAGAATTTTACCGAACAGAAGATACAATGAATTTCATGTTAGATAAAAAAAGAATCAATTTGATTACAGTGTAAAGAAATTACGAAACTTACTCCTTCCATGCTCATTATACTTAGATCTCCCCCGAAATACCTAGCATAAGATCTACTAATTGGAAGACCATAGCCCAACCCAGCCAATGGAGAATCTATACTATGGTCGACGTTTTCATTGAATGACACCATACCTTCTTGAATTGCAGGGTCAGCTGTTGTGAATAAATAACTCCAAATTTTTTTCATATTACTCCTAGGGATTCCTCCTCCTTCATCAGCAACTTTAATAACAACATCTTCATTCTCATTCCCATCTGCTATAACTACCTTAATTGGGGGATATTCGCCAAAACCGTCATTATCATTATGCCAGTCCATGGTCGCTCGCATACTATTCTTCAACAATTCCAACATAATGTAATGCAGATGAGTGGGAACGTATGGAAAAGTTAAATCAAGTCGACCTGTAATTGTAACTTCTGGAGCATCTCCGTATTTTCGTGTACACATAAAAGATGCATCATCAATAGCACGTTTAACAATTTCATATGGAGAAGTTTGACTACAAATAATCCCGATATAATTTTTGACAGGTGGTTGACGAAGAGATAAATACTGACCAATAAGAACACGGATTCCTATACGAGAAACATAGAAACGATCCAAGAAGTCATGACAATTGTCCAAGAGTTCAAATTCTACATATTTTTTCCCTCGTTTCACTGACGTTGCATTTCTTCGACTTCCAGTCATCAAATCATTATTAGTATCACTAGGTTGAATTGATCCGTTTTTAATAGCAGCACGTAATTCAAACGCCCCACGAGCCATTTGAACCAATACACTCGCATGGCGTTCATATATACCTTCCAACATTCGTGCAAATGCTAGTTCTGTTTCAGAATTAGTAATTTTCCCTTCTTTCAATTTTTGATCAAACTGAATTAAGTCCATAAATGAGGATGTATATAATTCTTTCACTTGCTGTACTGATTTCATTTCTTTCATATAGGGCACTTTTGATAAATCCAAGACACGACGAGCTAGGCGTATAGGTAGCTCATGATTCAAGAAACCTGCTACCTGAGTCAGTACTAATTCAGTGGCTTCAGTGTTAGAAGATGTATCATCATTATCTGGTAGGTCTTTGTATGTTTTGTGAAGAAATTCACCACGGCCTGTACGCATGAGTGTCTGTAACGATGCAGAAGTTTGTTTTATATGTCCATATTTATGAAGAATGGTGGATATTTCTGGATCTGGATGAAGATCATCTAGATTGGTTGCTTTGAATCTAATCGAGGAACAAGCATATGTTCGTGCTGATACTTCAAAAAAAAAAGTGGAAGGACTTTTTTTGGTAATCTTAACAGATTGTATTGGTGGCGCCAATCTAGATTTCAACGCAGATCTTAAAACAAATCTCATTTCTTATATAGTTTTTGGTAAAGAATATGATCTTATAAAAATATCCCTTCAACTCGTCTAAACTCCTTTATATATGAAATGTAGATGAAGAGAAGTGGGCGTGATAGTGTCGATTGTGTTGTCAAACAAAGAGTATATATCCGACGCAAATCACGATACGAAAGGTCATCGAGATTAAATAATAAAATAGTAGATTTGTTCCTAACGATGTCAGCAGTAATTAATAGCATATATGTACCTTGTTCGGATATGGACATCTTTGACACTTATTATCCACGCTTGTACTTTTGCCTACATAGACTTCCACAATAAGAAAAACAATTTCTTCACATTTCTTGATACTGTAATAACTAGATAACTATTATAAAGTGAGATAGGTTATTACTACTACTATCTCCTACATACGACATGTACTACAAACACCCCCCCCATGATAATGACGTTTCAAGTTTTGACATAATTTCAAATATTTGGTAAGTCGTTAGCATGTGAATCTTTTGTATTTATTGTCGTATCGCTTCCTTCTTTCACGCGCTCATCTGCTCTTTCCGTCTTCCTCTCTTCTTTCGTATACTTATTCTTTTTCATATGTTGAAACTGTTGCGGAATATTTCTGCCCATGAGAACATCGAAATGTTTGTAGAATAGCACACGAGGTAAAGGCTTTGTCATTCCATCAGAACTATTTTTGCTGGATTCGATGTAGGTCATGTTCAGAAGGTCTCTGGCAATCCAATCTTGGAGTGTAAACGCTACTGTTTCGATATGACGTGTTCTGCGTGTTGGTTGTTGCGCGTTGGCCATGAGCAGCGCTCCCTGATTGTCTTCGTACAATAGGGTAGGTTCATCCTGGTCAACTCCCATTTCCTCAAGAATTGTTCTCAAATAGAGGATCATTTGTCCTGCTTCACAGGCTGCTACAAATTCCGCCTCCGACGAACTAAGAGCAATGGTCTTTTGGATTCGACTTTTGTATGCAATAACAGCGCCTACAAATAAAATAGCTATGCATGTAATACTCCTACGATGAGAGGTGTCCCCAGCCCAATCAGAATTGACGAATCCAATCATTTTTCCATTGTCATAATTATGATGCTCATCTTCCAGTATTTCTTTTTGGATTATGGCATCGTTATGCATGTTAGGTAAGGGTTTCAATTGAATATGTTTGCAAATAAATTCTTTACTTCGCCAGAATACTAAACCATCTTCTTTTGTGTGTCTAAAATATCTGAAAACGTTTTTCAATGCAACATAATGGATTTTTGTGAAATACGTACACTTGCGTACACTTTCAATTATAGTTCCTCGTGGAAGGCAATCACTGTTTGTTTGTATGTTGTAGACTTTATATTGCATACATACGTATGTATAAGTCTACACGATACTACTTGTTGAGTGAATTTTGATCTTCATCGAATTCACTTTTCTAAAAGACTAAACCTTTTTTACGTTTTACTAGTTTGATTATCAATAGCATTGAACTTACAACGTCAACACCTCCGGACCCTGTCGAGCAAGCCAGTATCGTAGTTGAAAGGTGTCTACAGTCTACAGTTTATTATTTTATGTGTATTAATGATGATGAATTGTAGAAGCATATGTTTAATGATTTAATTTTCGCATTCTATCCACAATTTTGGCTTTAAAAAAAGTCACATCATGGATACTGATCCGCCAAAATGGGAGAAGAGTTGCGAAGCTGCAAGGCAACTGCGACAAGATTTAGTTGATGGCTATATAGATGTAAGAACCTATAAGCCAAAGACTGTCCATACAATGCGCAATCCGCTTTTTACGCAGTATCCTTTACATCGCTTCACGAATAATCTACGAAATATCGTGTCCGATTACCAAGCGTCAAAGATAGAAAAATGTCTTCTTCTAGTGGTAAGTGTATACAATGAAAAACAATTCAAGCTATGATTTCGATAACTTATTTTTTTATACTTGGTTACTTTTAAGCAACCATCCTTGTCCTCCAAGTCCCCGAAAAAGGTTTTTTTTTTCGCTCCACCTCCACAAAATCCCCAAGACATCACCCTCCCCTTCGTCATCTCGGAGTTTATCGACGAAAAACACCAGAGGAGACTGTGCCTCAAGGTCCATCTGTTGTCGGGTGCTACAAGTGCAACCGTGAATGCGAGGGTTGAGGCTTGTGAAAGGAAGCTCTATAGTCCAATTTTTTGGACCCACAAAGGCACAGAGAGTGTTTCCAGGCTGCTGATTGATCTCACCTGTTTTCGTCTACTGATGTGCGCATGGTGAGCTTCTCCCACGCCGCATCTATGTTAGAGAAAAATGCGGATAAAACCGTATGGGGAAGAATGTGTATTCACTGATATTATCTCTGGATATGATCTTTTTCGGTGTGACGCGGTTTTTGTTTTGCATGTTCAATGTGTTGAGATTCAAAGAGTTAAAAAAAAGGAAAAAAGAGTTTTCCCAGGAGTACGTATTATTCCTCAAAGGAATACTGCTTCTAATTATCAAACTCCTACTAACAATAGGAGAATGAACCAAGAAAGGAGGTCTGTTTTTTTTTTCTAATACCAATAACAACAATACAACAACAAATCAACCAACATATCAACCAACATATCAACCAACAAATCAACCAACAAATCCGCAAAATAATAGAGATCCTAACCCTAACCCTAACCCTAACCCTCCAGATCCACCATTACCACCTCCTCCACCTCAAGAAGATCCGATGGTAGTACCAACAAATAGGGCCTTGTTTGGTGTGAAATGTCCCAGGGTATCAGAAGAGCAGGAAGTGCACAGCCCAATGCAGCTAGATGGTATCGGTGCATTGATTAGTAAGTATGCACCTAACCCTAACTCTTCCAATTTTTCGCAAACTTACCAATTATTTGAAACCTCCTCCCCTTATGACTAAATATGAATGATTTGGAGGAAAATATGTCTTTTGGTAAATTGAGCAATTTGAGTTCTGACATCGACGAATTGTTTATTGATGATTTCTAAAAATGTGACAAAAAAATGTTTGTTTTATCATGTTCGGGCTTTTGTTTTTTATTGCCATTCGAACTTCAAACTATACGAATGTCTGCAGTTAAATTATTTACATTTATGTACTGCATACTGTTAAACTAAAAAAATATCCACCTTTACGTCACTAATTA
>Ga0209092_10002492_pt1 | contig 16879 bp, 17 predicted proteins | sample FraStrMetagenome_FD_187446 | JGI IMG/M metagenome (GOLD analysis project Ga0209092, IMG submission 187446) | Marine eukaryotic phytoplankton communities from Arctic Ocean - Fram Strait ARC3M Metagenome (SPAdes) (version 2) | ecosystem: Environmental > Aquatic > Marine > Oceanic | place: Fram...
AGCATCCATGGTGTCGGTTGTTGCCGTCATGGTCATGTCATGTCATGTTATGTCATCGGCCTTGTTCGGATTATTTTTTCTGTGAACAGATTTCAGAGCGTGTCATCTCACGTACTCGCTACGATATTTACCTGCTTTGTCTAAATTAGCTCTAATACCTTACACAATCAGGAATTAAATTAGCTCTAATACCTTACACAATCAGGAATATTTTCAAAGTTTTTGTAAAAACTATTGTTGAAGTAGTAAGTCGGATATTGTAAATCAAAGTAATACTCACTGTTGGATTCGGCACTGCTACATCATAGAGATGAGTCTTATCTGTACACTGGTCCAGGGTGAGAAGCATGTAAAGTCGGTAGCCTTGGTTTCGGAGGAGGGCAAAAAGTCATCTTTTTACTTACCCATCGATACTCCGGACGCTTACGATGTTACCAAGCCTGCTTCCATCTTACTTCGAGCTTCACCTCATAATCCTGCCGGTTTGAGTGATGTTTCAGATGTTTCTTCCACTCCTTTTTGTCCATTCGTTTTTGGTGGTGTTGAAATTAGAAGTAACTCTCGAAATATTGAATTGTATGAAACCGATTTGAGTGGAGGAACTCAGTCCTATGTGACGACACAGCGTGGTGCACGCTGGGAGGAGGAAGATGGGGAGAGTATTGAGTTATATACTTCTTGCATTACCCATCCTAGTGGACCCTCGGAATTAAATGGAGTTGCGTTCAAGTTGCTCAGTATCAGGCCTCCAAAAACTAGTGAAGTTCGAATCTTGAAATTTTTGGTGAAGTGTCGACTTTTGACACAGAGTACTCCTCAAGCAGCATCAGAGGATGTCTCACAATCGATGCCAAAGACGCGAGCTCATGAAATAAAAAGCAATCAGGTGGAAAGAAAATCGTTGGATACCACAATTAATTCGTCAGCTACTTCTATTGGAGGTGTATTGCCACCCTCCACAAGAGGCATTGCTAATGAAGGAATGTCTTCACCAGTACAGATATATTCACAAGATGATATTAGGGCAGCACTAACAACAGTTTCAATGATGACAGGAAAAACAGAAGAACGTATTGTTAGTCGTCTCGAAGACAAAATAGAACGACTAGCGGAAAAGATGGAGAAAATGGAGGAACTTATTTACACGCAAAATCAAACCATTCAGTTTCAAAAGAACTTATTACTTGAACAAAACCAGCAAATGAAAGTATATGATAACAAAATCAATACTTTGTTAAATCAAAATGACATAATGTTCAAAGTGATGATGCCAAAACTTTTAAATTCAAGTGAGTCGTCAACATCTTACATCGAGCAAGATGAAATTGTACATGTCGATAAAAATCAAGTCGAGAATTCCAATGACACTTCATTATTAAATGATATGGAAAATTCCCATAACGATTCAATTTGAGTATTATGATTTGATAGTATAGAAAATAACTGGAGAATTGGGATTCTCCTCGTAAGAAGATATGGCAGGCATCATTTCAAAAATTGACCCGTATCTTTGAGTATCAATAAACACATGACATAAGACGCTCTGTACGATGTCCCGAAAGTCGCGTTTTCGAACAAAAAAAGTTTCAGCCGATATTCAAGAAGAGTGCTTATTGGTCGACTATGTTTTAGAGTATCAAGACTCTCTGTCGGGCGAGGTAAGCGAGAACTCCTTCCATTTTTCTCTGGTGAATATGTTCAATTTTGACTTCTAAAAATGTGTTAGTCTTTCAAAAGCAAGAGGCAGGCTAAACTTGGTGTAGAGATATCGAGTGGATTAAAGATTAGGCAGGTTGCTAATGATCTAATCGAAATAAATAAATGTTTAAGCAGCAAATTTAGGTCACAGGTCGAATCTTGTATTGAGAACCTTGTATTGTATAAAACTCGTATAGCTTCTGATCATAGTACCGATACATCCATAGTTGCATGTGTCAGTAAAATTCCTTTATATTTAAATTGTCTTTACGATGCGTGTATCGATCAGAAGATTTTTGGGGCTGGAAAAATATTGGAACTTTGTGTTGATATCGAAAATGTAAATGATATCGTAACAAACCATCAGCTTATGTCTGCGATTGTCAGAATATTAAACGATTGCAGTGAGAAAGCAAATGATGTTTTATGTTTTCATCTTGTTCGTATTTTGATGTGCTTGTCCGATTTTGATGAGTTTCATATTATGTTAAGTCAGCTACTGGTTGGCAGCAGTATCATGAATATGATTAATAGGCATCTAATCTATTTGAAGAAAGTCGGTAGGCCGGGCGAACATGAATGTAAAAATGATGAATTGTGCATCTATTCTGCCCTCATATTGTTGAGGAATCTTTCTAGTAATACCGAAATAGAAAGAAAAATGGTTGGTAAAGGCTTGCTGGAAATGCTAAGCAAATGCTTAGAAATCTACGGAAAAAATAGTGTTCAAGTTTCCGAGGTCATACTGGAGTTTTTGCTCAAGCTTACCATAGTTGAGGCGAATGTTATACAATTGATTCGTTGTGAGGTAGTGCGCATATTATGTGGCCTATTTATAATCAATAGTGTCGAAGTAGTGTCCATGACGCTCAAAGTTTTGTTCAATTTAAGTTTCAACATCGACGTCAGAAAGAGTCTCACTCGTAACGGAATATTTGAAACAATTATTGATTTGTTGAAAAGACCGACTCATCGAGCCAAAAGTTTGTGTTTGCTTTATCATTTGAGTGTAGATTTAGAAAATCTTGATATTGTTGGTGCTCATAAAGAGTTAGCTAACATTCTTTACAAACTCATACTCAATTTTCCTAAGAAAGAGCTTCCATCTGTATTGTTGGCAATTTTGATAAACGTAAGTATACTCTATCATGTTATTATCAGCCTTGAGATTTACTGAGTTTCCACAACACGAAGTTGTCTTTGCATCATTTATTCGCTTCAAGATTCCTTGGCATGCACTCGATTCGCCTTCTTCTTTCCCGATTTCGTGAAAAGGACAATATACTTTTGCTTAAAGTTCTCAGAAATTTGAGCATCTCCACATACCATATAGAAAATAGCAAGTGCTCAGAGGAAGACTCGGTTACAAAGTACTGGCAAAATTATATTCATGTAATTACGAAACTTTTTAAGGAAGTCAAAGACGAAGACGCATTATTGGAGTTGGTGGGAACAGTCAGCAACCTAATTCCTTCTGGATGTATTAATGGTTTACCAATGGCCCATTTCACAGAGAAACATGCCATGATACCATTTATTGAGGAGTATTTACAACAAAGGATGGCAAGAATTGATTTGATAACAGAACTCGTTGTCCTACTTGGAGAATTATGCATCGATGATGACATGGCCTTATTAATAGCACAAAGTAATATAATACCATTAATCGATGATCAATGGTGCAGGGAAGAAGATGATGAGCTCATTTTACAATTACTCTCCACATCTTTTCGTTTTCTTCTTTTCTCAACAACCCGAGATGTTCTATTTGAATGCCCAAGTAAGTTGATTTTTCGATATATTCAAACATACATAACCTAACCTAACCCTAAACATGAATAATTTACATAACAGATTTAGTTAAACAAATGCTCGGTCAATTTTCAAATAACAATCTGACGATAGCAAGAATCGCTGAAAGGTTCGTTGCCAAGCATAACTTTCGTGAATTATTTGTTTGATTATTTACTCACGTCTCTACAATTTAGATGTTTAATACTTGCTTACGAATATGATATAGCTGATGGAGTTCGTGGTGCAGCCGGCATGGAGATATTGAAGGGAAGGTTTTTGAAATATAACTCAAGTTGGGTCACAGCAGTCACTTCGATAAAACTTTCATCCAACGCTTTCGATAGCAATACATCTGAGGCTAGCGAAGACACTTTTGCATAAACTGTAAAGATTCTTTTGGCAAAGTTCATTTATCGTCTCGTGCAATTCGTGAGTACTTCTGGAAAGAAGGGATCCGATAAATTAGTTTCCGATCTGGTTATAGAAGAATTTCACCGCTAGGTTCCAATTTATTATCAACAATACAACGAGCGCGTTTTATCCATCTTGAGTGTAAACTAATGACAGATTCTGTTATTGTAAAACATCTATTTTCTTTTCTTTATCGCACTTTTTTCACTCTAGAAATATATTCCACAGAAATGCCATTTAAAGGAGAAGAAGGATGGTCACCTTTGCGTTCGCATAACTTTAATCAAAAAGTAAAATATGTACTATAATGAAACTGGCTCAAGAAAGTGACGAACAATATAGGGGTCACTCTTCTCACAACAAAGAAAATCGTGTTCTCGCAGAAAATAGATTCATCTTTGACAAGTAAGTATATAAATATTAATACACCGCAATCAGCGAATCACGAACATGTGACTTGATTGTAGAAAATTTCAATAAATCTATCATGATAATATTATTTCAATTTATTTATTTGAAAAGAGGAAAATGAGAAATAATACTAGTTCCTTCCAAGGCGCTTGGAAACCATAACAACTAGTTGTAAATTTAGAGCTCGATCAAATTAATGCAAATGTCCGTCATCAAAGTAATCTAAATTTACATCGTCACGACACGAGCATCTTGAGAATATTGGAAAAGCATCTCGCAACTTTCGCATTAGAGCTCAGAGACACCTACCCCATTCCCATTCAAGTATTTTCCGAGCATAAACATAACCATAGCAATGACAAATACAAGTGGATATCCAAGGCCAGATTTTTCAGATTTCTTCATCTTGTTAGAACTTTGTCTTTCTTTACGCAATTTTTCATGTTCTCGTCGTGTTTGTTCAAGAGAATTATTCAACAGGTCCCTCTCAGCTGTCAGGCTAACACTGAAGGTAACCAAATCGTCATACTTTTTTCGCAACGAACTAATTTCAGCAATCAAATTTTCAGGTGTCATGGTAGAATAATTCGGAGCATCTGTTGGTAAGTAATTTAGATTAGGAGAGTTCTCCGAAGTCGTAGCCTTCGCGTTTTCATCCTCTACAACCATGTGTCGCACAAGCAATTTCTTGTTCACAATCGGAACAGCCTTTGTACTCGAAACCTCATTCCACATAGCCGTCAAGCGTTCCGCTTCTTCCTTGGAACTACCACCCGATGGCATCGCCTCCAAATGCCTATACGCTGGAATCAAGGGACAGCTTTGAACCAAAAACTTATCTTTCGTGGCATCGTCCATAGCCTTTTGACTAAAGCCAAGTTCATCATATTTCTTCAAAAGCAACTGCTGATCCTTATCCACTAATAAAATTGTCACATCCACTTTTCCACCCGGAGATAAAATACCCTGATTGGGTCTTACCAAGTAACGACGTGGTTGAGTGGTTTTCACCTGCAATATGATGCAAATGGCAATATCCACGAGACAGCAACGTAGCGATTGAGCAATACGAATGTTAGTTAGTGAGTTAGTTCATAAGACATTGCAGCAAAGGTTTAGACTAGATTTTGGAATCACCGTCTCTCTCACTCACTGAGACTAGGTGAGAGACAGTGATGGATTATTATAACAACAACAACAACACGTGTGCGTCTCTGAAAATTAAAAAAAAAAGATGCAGATCAACCACCGTACCTTGAAGGCAGCCAAATCATCTTTCGTGTTTGTAATCGTAAGTACGACCTTTGGGGCTTGGTTGGACCTGCTGAGATTAAATAGTAAATTTTCGGAAGGTGTGCATTCAAGTTCGATGGCGCTCATGGTGTTTTGAATTTTTGTCGCTTTTATGTTTTGTTATATGTTGTTGCTTGGTTATTAGAGAGAATATAATATAGTATTAATACATGTAACGAGTTTGTGCTTCGTGCTCGTACTAGGCTCGTAGATTTTTTTTCAAGTGTCTCTTCTCGCCTCCTGCGCGCGTTGAATCTAAAAAATAGATCTTCTCGAATTTTTATCTCCTCTTCGGTGGCTAATTTCAAAAATAGCGTTAAGTCCTTGTGTCCAGGAAATGTTGATGGGCGATGGGCGATGGGTCTTTGAGAGTGATTATGTTTTTTACCAAAGGTATTGATATAAAACAGCAGCACAATTTTTTTAGCAACTGCCGGATGACATGACTGTTGTTATAATAACAAATTATTTTAAATAAATACATGTATTTTATAGCAACGTACTAAGATGAAATCGGAGCTGTGAATATCTGTATCGTCATCGTTAAGGTGTGAGGTATGGAGTCGAAGGCATGAGCTTTGCGATGATTCGGTACATGTCAATAATTTAAGAATACATCAAATTATGCGGTATCTATCACCGAACAGGTGCATTAGTCTTGTAAGAAATTCATGACCGAAAATCAGGTCGGGGATACGCAGTTTCTGTAACTTCATACTTTCTCGTACTTTAGCAGTTGCGGCAAAAAGAACTTCGAAATAATACACAAAAATTTCTACACAGTTTCTAACATATCTTTTGAAAGGGACAGGCTTGAATCAATCGAACCTTCATCTTTTGTCAGAAATCGTTCCCTTCTGAACTTTCAATCTATCTTTTATGCAAATATCCCATGCACACGGGCATTGCCATATTTTGCTGGTATCTAGGAAACACGTATGCCTTTGAACATCAGCGTTTGATCTTTTGCTTTTTTCCTCTGCGTACCTCCTCTTCTTCATCGTCAAAATCATCTTCGTCCTCATCATCTTCTGGTACAAAATCTACCATATCATCTGCAGTGTCCTTGATTTCTGGACCTAACAGCGCAGCAAGTCCAAGTTCTTCGCTACTATCGTCATCGTCATCATAATCGTCATCGTAACTTGCATCATAACCATCATCATCGTCGTCGTAACTTGCATCATCGTCTCCTCCAACATCTTCATCATATTCTTCTTGAAGGGCTTTTGAATCCTTCTCTACTTCATCTTCCTTCGTTTTATCAACACCATCCGCTTCCGTATTCTCTGATAATTCTGACATCGTTCCTAGTCAATGGCATAAAATGAAAGTTACCTAATTAGAGACCCAAAACTGCAACAGCAGTGACATGCGAGTATACGTATGAATAACACCACATCATCCACGAAAAGCATCCAACGATTTCTTCCTTCTCCTTTTACATTCGCTCCACTACACACATCTCTGTCACTTGAAGGAATACTCACCTGTACTCTCGAACAAAAAGTTGGTTGTAAGTTATTTCGTAATAGGGTATGTCATGTTCCTGAAGCGAGGGTTTCAAAAAGAGAAAGAAATTAGATTTACACGTTAGTCGCGGTCACAGGCTTCTCTCGAAAGATACATGATACATGATATCCGGTGTACGTATATGTAGTGTATATGTGCACGACGAGCAATACCGAACTCACGGTTGACGCAGATACACAACAATGCGAAATTCATTACGACAACCAACTGACTTGGCACCTCGACAAGACGTACGAACTACGAACTTCTCAAGTGGAAAAGTGCGCAATTCCAAATATTGTTCTGTGTACTGTTTTGAAATCCATCCAAAACACTATATATTCATTGCACAACCCTTTGCTTCAAAACTTAGGAACCAACCAACCAAACAAACAAACAAACAAACAAACAAACAAACAAACAGAGAAACATTCAAGATCAAATCACTACCGTGGGAATGCATTTCTTACCCAGTGCCGCAGTTGCCATCGCCAACATCCTTCTTGCTACCACCATAGTAATTTACGGTTCCAAGTTCATACAAGTATAAAAGACGTCGATGAGAACAGGTGGAATTTGTATGCTGGAGAATCCAATGTGTTTATGAAGCATTCCTTTTTAAGATGCCTTGAAGAAAGTGGGTGTGCTTCACCGAAGAGTGGATGGGTTCCTCAGCATATTGCCGTGTTTCGTGCTTCCAATGCTTCTACTCCGTTGAAGGATGTGTCGGATGATGATGACTTAATCGCTTATGTGCCGATGTATGTAAAGTCGCATAGTATGGGAGAGTTTATATTTGATAATGCGTTTGCGGATGCGGCAATGAGGTCCGGGTTGGATTATTATCCTAAACTTTTGGTGGCTGTCCCATTTACACCTGCCACTGGGTCGCGTATCCTGATCAATCCTAAATTAATTGAGGGCGAGGGGAAAAATATTAGGCAAGAGGTGTGCGAGTATTTAAGACAGATAACGATTGGAAATGGACTTAGTTCGTTGCACTTTAATTTTTTAACGGATGAAGAGGCTACAGATATAGCAGGAGAGCTGGATACGGAAGTTGAAGATAGCGAGGAAGCTTCTTATTTACGTTCGATAATTGGCGGAGTTCTTTCGTCTTCCAAAAACAAATTTAACTTTTTGCGCCGGACGAGTGTACAGTATCATTGGGAAAATAGACGACCAAGCAAAGATGTCGCAGAATCAGATGGTGCTACAACTGAACCTTTCGAGGACTTCGACGACTATCTTTCTTTCTTTAAGTCTAAAAAAAGAATAAACATTAAACGTGAACGACGAAAAATATTTGACGATGAGGAGATACGCGTTGATGCCGTCCGTGGAAAGGATATTTTGAAGTATGAGGGTTTAGTAGAAAGAATGTTTGAGATATATTTGTCAACCATCAACAAAATGTACTGGGGTCGACAATATCTTACACTTGATTTCTTCAAAATGCTCTCCGAAAGTGATTTTATCGACAACCTTCTCTTCATGTGTGCACGTCCATCTAAGTGTGGAGGCGAAATAATAGCAGAAGACGTTTTCGCAGGCACATTCAATATTGTTAACGATGGCGTCTTTTATGGTAGATATTGGGGATGTTTGAGAGAAGTTAAAAACTTACACTTTGAGGTTTGTTATTGGTCGGCGATAGAATATTGTATAGACGAGGGGTTATCAAGAATGGAACCAGGCGCGGGAGGTGGTGATTATAAATTTGCACGAGGCTTTGATCCAGTATTAATTCATTCTTCGCACTTCTTTAGTCATCCTGGTCTATCTTCAGCTGTGAAACAGTACATAGAAATGGAAAGACAAAACAACGTTGGGTCAACAGAATATTTAAAGGCGAGAAGTAGAGTAGGGAAGGGAACTCTCATAAAAACACCCGAAAAGTAAAGTATTTAAGAAATATTGGTGATTTCGAATGCAGTGCGTGTTTTGAGGGAAAGGACTTTCTATGAACAATTTTGTTTGAATGTGATATAGAAAAATATCTTTTGGAGTGGTAGGCAAGATATATTCAAAATTAGCTTTAACCCATAGAAATTATAGTTTTGTTAAGATTGTTATCAGTTGGGGCACATGTCTCGAGATGTTTGCCCAAGTGATAAAGGTATCTTATCAACAGAAGTAAATAGCCACGGGTCAAGTCACAGGTTCAAACCGCACTTATCGAGATCGGAAACCAACCGCACATACCCAGCGGCGTCTCGAAGGATTCATACTTACAACGCCATTTATAGAAGATATGAGCTCAATAGAGGCTAGAGAGCGGTTAACATGTTAAGCATTACACTGTCGTTTGGTGGGCATTTTCATCGTTTATTGAAAAGTTGGAAATTGAATAGATCCTTTCGTGCATGAAAGGCCATAAAAGTGTTTTAGGTTAAGGTTTTTGTGATTTAACTTATTACGCAACAATCTCTTCGGTTTCATTTTCAAATGAAGGAACAATTGCGCATTCGCCCTCAAAAAAGCATTTGTGCAAAGTAGTGACAGCTTGATCCAAGTCCTCGTCTTTCACCACAAATGATATGTTGACCTTAGAGGCGCCCTGGGAGAGCATCTGCACCTTAATACCCGCGGTAGCAAATGAAGTAAAAACCTGTGCAAGAACTTCTGAGCTTCTTTCAACATCTGCAATAAGAGTCAAAATAGATCTATTGTTTTTTATTGTCAAGTCAGCATAGGGTGCCAAATCTTCTAAAATTTTCGCATCATTCGCAATTTTACTCTTTGTATCTAAAGTCACTGATACAGAAACTTCTGAGCTTGCGAGAACATCAACAGATACTTTATGCTTTTCAAAAGCACCGAAAACCTGACTCAAGAATCCATACGCTCCAAGCATTCTTGTGCTCACAATATCGACTAACTGTACGTTTCGCTTAAAGGTGATTGCGGTTACCAGACCTTTATTTTCTTTCTCTGCTGTGATCGTTGTCCCAGGAGCAGATGGATTGTAACTATTCTTTACACGAACCATCGTGCCAGTTTTCATAGCGGGTTGCATTGCAATGGGATGTAACACTTGAGCTCCGAAGTACGCCAGTTCACTAGCTTCATCATAAGTTACGGCCGATACGGGAATAGCACCTTCAACTAATCGAGGATCCGTAGTCAAAATTCCATCGACATCTTTCCATACTTGAATTTCATCTAACTTGCATGCTGCTCCGATACTGGTTGCAGTCAAATCACTACCTCCGCGGCCAAGGGTTGTAATGCGGCCGTCATGATCGTGACCAATGAATCCAGTAACAATTGCGGTCACTGAGGAATCAATTCGATTTGTGAAAAAGTTCGAAATTTTTGCAGGGCTGTCAGGATCGATCTGGGCATCGCCATAATTGGAGTCAGTTATCATGCCAATCTCCCAAGCATCATAGGCAGCTGCAGGAACACCAATTTGGTTCAATCGAGCTGCCATGATTCGTACAGAACAGCGTTCGCCGTAACTTACAAGCTGATCTAGACTCCTAGGGCTAAGTTCTTGGAGAAGCTTAACCCCGTTCAGCATTTTCTCACATTCATCAAGTAGATCAATCACCTGTCAAAGATAAAACTTTTTAAGAATTCCAACTTCCATTCGCACTAAGCTTGTCCACCTACCTCATCCTTGACATTATCGGACAATCCAAACTCGGTAATTGCTTGCATGTGTAATGTTTTCAAGGCATCGATATTTACCCTACCCTCTAAAAATAAAAACTTAACATTTATACCATTTTCTAACATACTTGCTAATATTATGATAGAAGCGCACTTACCTAAAGCAAAGTCTCCTGCACTAAGAAGTCCATTCGTTGTCTTTCCCATAGCGCTACAAACGACGGCTCGCACCGTGTAACCGATATCAATCTAACCCCGAACACCATACACAAAATCAGAACAAAGAAAGCATAAGTTATACAAACGCCTTTTCAAAATTCATCTCACCTGCCTTGCAATAAGCTTTGCAACATGATCAATGCGTTCGGCATTCGCCAAACTTGAGCCACCAAACTTCATCACAACAGACACTTCCTTTTCCAACTTCTCATCTGCCCTCGAAACATGCAATCCAGACCGGTAATCATCCACAACCTGGTGCTGATCCTCATTCGTACTCTGCAAACGGGTAGAAAAGGCCCTGTTACTCGTCAGACGTTGTCCACCCAAACCAGAAAAACCATCCACATGGAACGAGACCAACTGACTGCAAAGAAGCAGTGCACAAGCAATATATTTTATCATTATTATTTGAAGCGTGTTTATATTAAGCAGTAATCTCGTTTTATACTTTGATGCGAGGATGGTATATAGTTGCCAATTGCCAAAAAAGCATGCGTTCTGTTTTTTGGATTTGGATTTGGATTTTAATTTTATTGCAATCTCTGTTGGAACCTTTTTCGTCAATTTTGTTGCAGTTGTAGTGCCCAAGCTACATGTACGTAACACCCATGCTCTCCTTCTTCCCCCACATCCGACACCCTCTCTATATTTTGAAAAATTTGCGGTTGCGATAAGCTGCCAGTGATCAATGCGAACTTTCAAATTCAGATGGGTGACGAACTCAAAGTTGTCAGTTCAACACCAACACCAACACCAACACCATCCCTCCTTTTCTTCTTCTTCTTCTTCTTCTTCTTCTTCTTCTTCTTCTCTGCCAAAAACTTTTCTTTTTATTAAATACGTACATCATCACAACGAAAAGAAAAGAGGAAGAAATAGTAGAAGAAAAGCAGAGGCAAGGACCACCAAATACCAAATACTTGTTTCCCATCTTCTAAACGCAATCCAAATGGTTCAAGTTCCATTTTCAATATCCATGCGGCTTACAAAGAATTTCATCGCGTTTCTTCCATTCTGTGCGATCCTTGTGTATCGCGAGGTGCGATCTTTTACGTTTATGAAGACGTGTTGCCGTTATCCTGTTACCCAAAACAACCACAATATCAACTGTAATCCTGCACGTAGCACAGATGTCAAAATGTTTGGCCATAGTTATGTCGAAGGAGACTCTTATGAAGATAACTTTGCAGAAATAGAAGCTATGGGTGGTGATCCTTTCTTTTTAGACTTTGACGAGAATGATGATGATAACGACGACAATAAGGCTGGTGGTGATGATCTAGATGAGGAAGAGGATTATTCCCCGACTGCAGGAAGAGGTCCTCGACCAGATCGTAAGGAAGAGGTAGATGTGGAAGAATGGGATGGATGGGAAATTGAAGATGCTCATTTTGACGATTGAAAATGAGTATTTTAAGGTATATGGGTTCAGAAAGATAGCCAAGTTTGGTGGAGAAATTTTTAATTACTGCTGCACTATGGAAATTCTTACATTTGCGCGAACGCATATACAGAAAGATAATGGATGCACGATGGTGTTTGTCTTTACGTTCGTAGAAAATCTAGGAAGAATGCTTTTGGGCTAAAGGATCACAGGACGTACGTGCACGGACTGATGCTTGTCTGATCTCTGTCAGTTTTGTCACAGTCCTCTTGGCACTTCTGAATCAATAAAGCATTGTAGTTCCCCCCTCAAATGGAATTATGATCACTAATGCTTCATAAGATTTAGTCTACTTTCAGGTACACTTCCCTAAACTCTCTTTTTGTTCAAGAAGCACGAACTGTCTCAACTGAACACAGTACATAATAAATTTCAATGTACACGACGACGGGATAGGATTTATAATTTAGAGGTGAATGGTCGTACAATGACTCCTGCCACAATATATCAGGAAGTAGATACGTAGTTACAGGAATTACATTCATAACGGAAATAAATATCAAGAATCTATCGAACATGCTAGAAAATCATTTAGATATTTGCAAGTAAAGCGTTGAAATAGGCAACACTTATGAATTGTACATTGAAATGAAACTTGGAACAAACAATGAATATAATTAATTTAATCACTATAGTTTTGGCAAGTAAAACATTGAAATAGGCAGTGCTTATGAATTATACACTGAAATGAAACTTGGAACAAACAATGGGTATAATGAATTTCATCACTGTAGATTTGGGATTATTTTGATAGAGTAAGGTGATACAATGGTAAGCTGAAGTTATGCCACGCACAGCATCCGCATGCGTCTGGATCATCTTCAATAGTCTTCAATCACAAAATCTACATTATTATGGATCTTATTCTATAGGTAGGAATTGGGTTCGAGCGATTTCTAAAACACTGACCTATCCATTTCAACACTTCCTGTTCAAGGTGAGAATCTACTATGAGCTAAACAAAAGCAGAGAAAGCAGTGTTAAGAAATAAAGTTGGTATTAACTGACCGCTTTTTGTTAAATGTGCTTTCTACTAACAGTAGAAATCTGTCAAATCTTCCACACGCAAAATAAATATTATGCATTCATTATTCTTAAGGTTGAGAGAGGTCCTTAATTATAGCAGACACTTGAAACGCCAATGATAATGAGCGCTAAAGTCTTGAGGACGAACTTTACGTCATGTCTATCCCTCCACAAAGCAGGCGAGAAACAAGCTACTAGTATTGAGATAAAAGCGAAGCCGTGTATGGTAATACACTTTAAAATTTGGTTGATTTTAAAGCAAATTGACCTCCGAAGTTTGATCTCATTGATGTACTCTTGAACTAAATTGTTCTCACGGTCACCTTCATTTATTGTCAGATTCTGGAGAGTTTCTCCAAAAGTCTCTTCACATCGATGTACTAATGCACCCAAAGCTTTGCTCGAAGATCTAGCTGTCTTCACAGTTGAACCAGCGACAACTATATAAAAGAATAAATAAAATATATGATAGTGAAGACCAAACACTTCAACGGAGTCTCTGCATATTGGACTGCTCTCGATAATGAAACCATACTGATCTTTAGATAAAATAAATTGATCGTAGGACAGTGGAGATGTCAACGATGTTAGAAAAAGTACGGCAACACAAAAAACAAGAGGGAGAAATATCCAACGACGATTAGTTATAAAGATATAAGTATCGTTCCCTGTCCTGTTACTTTCTGCAAGAGAGAGAACCTTTTGATACAGCATGTAAGCATGCATAATGAATATGTAAAAGGAATTTTATCGTTGTAGATCTCGAAAAACAATCATACCTTTAACAAAATAGCGGTGTATATCGAAAAATAAGAAAGAAAGAAATTGAATTTGCGTACAGTGCAGAATAAGGATAGTTCCTCTGTCGATAGTCCGGTACCTCCGTCAAAACCCATTGAAAAGGATGTACATATTAGTGTTGCCGAAAATAGGCAAACCAGGTAATGAAATTTTGAGAACCTCGTTTCAGTTGACTTTTGATTATTTCTCCAAATATTTACTGCACAATAAACGATATACAAAATACTAATCAACGATAACCCGAACATAAAGTATCTGGTCGAATTATTGATGTAGTGCAAATTTGTCTCGACGTGTCTTAAAGGCAAAGGTGCATTTTCAGTTCCATCTCTGAACAAAAATGGGTATTCACTCTTTTGCCAGCTTTTGTTTTCCCACACAAAAGATTCATAAAGTTGATAGTTTCTTGTGAAACCTGAAGATGTTGGGTAACTTGATTGAATATTGAAGATGCTAAATTTGACTGTCTCAACATCTCGGCTGTGCACATCTTCATCGAAAGATATCGATCCTGTTATGCCACTAGTTGAAGTGTTAACAATATAGTCAACAAAGGTTTTACCAGACAAAACATATGTCGCTTCTGTCTGATTGTCGACATTATTACAAGCGCCCACTGCTGCGGTTACGATTGAGTCGAATAAAAAAGCAGGGAGTAACGAGAGTTGATACTCCTCTGATTTACCCATATTGAAGTTTGATATCTCTTCCTCGCTGTACTTTATATGTCCAGGTACACGAGAGAGTGTATTCTTTACAAAATTGTAATCGCTACTCAATAGATTTTCCCAAAATGATCTCGATGTATTCGCGTTCAAACTCGGTGAGAATATCCCCATGCCTGACAAGAGATCGTCTGAAAGATATTCTTCTTCATTCGTTTGAAAAATAGTGGAGATAGGATGAGCAGTCCATCCTGCATCAAGGGATACCAAAATCCACATATATTCATTCCCATCCATTCCCAATGATTTTACAGCAGAGGTAAAAGATGAAAAATGCTTTGGTAAGTCCAATTGAACGACTATCGTTCGAAAACCTTTTTCATTAATTTGATTGAGTGCAAAGTTGAATGTGTGATAATTCCAATCGCGGTCTGCATCGTGGAAATCATCATGTATACCATATTCATAGTAGGTAGTTTTCGTGGAGTTATTCTCATCTAGTTCTTCAACGGATGATTTCCACGCAGATACAAATTTTCTCCCTTCCGAATCATTTATATACAACACGCCAATATAGTTCCGTTCCATTTGCCTCAAAAGAAAATCTGCAAGTGGTCCGGTTACTGACTCCACTTGCGGCAATATAATTCCCAAGACAAGTTGATCAACATCATCAGAATGACTATCCCAAGTTGGCATACCAGTGTATAGTATTGGTATGTCGTATTCACTACTAACTGACTTTATGCTATATGATAAGGACTCCTTATGAGGACCAAGTATTGCACACGGTTGGCACAATGAAGGATTAACGCTTTCGACACAAGATTGGTTCGTAATTGCAGCGATCAAGTTCCTCGCAGGAGAAGACTTGCTATTATACACATCATCAACATAGATATTTGGAATCTTGAAGTTACACCGTTCAAACTTTTCACTCGCCAGATATGGAATAAGGCTTCCGTTTCTTGAGTTCACATGATCGATTGCAAGCATCGACGCCGCCAACATAGAAAAAGCATAATACTTTTGTTTTGACGGCAAAAAATATTCAGGTAAACTTAAATCTTCCAACTTCGTTTGCTCATAATCAGCCGTAAACGGGAAGGACAAAAACAAAGGACATCTAATTTGAGACGTGTTCGTGACACTGTCTATATTTATGAAGAGCTTTGCTTGGGATCGATGGCATACCCATAAACAAACGGCAAATATTGGAAAGACTCTTATTCGACAATGGTATGTTTTGAAAATTGTCACAACGCTGGAGAAATCAAAACGCCAACAATACCGACATGCATCTCTCATTATTTCTCGTTGTGTGATAAAATCAAATCACAGTGATAATTCTATCGCATTGCCCTCCTCCCGTTAACCCTGATGATAAAAGTTGGAACGCACAGATCAAAGATGATGATGTGGAAAAATATTGAAAGGAAAAGGACCGAAAAAAAAAGATAAAGATTCTTTGGAGAATACCATCATTTCTTCTATGTTTTATAAAAATTATTGGCCTTCAGGAGGTAATCCTTGTCAGTTCGCTATGTAAAAGTGTTATTTAATACATCTACATGATATATCGTTGACATAAAGAATAATATGAATGTAGCGAGAAGAAAATTAGCGTAATACCTAACAACTAAAGATTAGACACATTAATAAAACCTAATACGACATTGAATTCTTCGACTCGAGCTGGCATTACATGGATTAAAAAGCGCGTAATGCAGACATTCGTAGTATTCAGTGGTAAAAGGTGTATTTAGTAATATTACAAAAGATTGTGTGTGTATAGCAGAAAAGGGATGTAACCATGATTTTCTGTCTGTCAGTTCGTACACTAATATACGCAAACTCAATTACAAACACTCCCCTCGATTTATTCCTGGAGAAGTTCGAAAAAGAACTCAAAAGATATGGATCGCAAATGAAACTTGAAAGAGAACTCAAAGAGTATGGATCGCCAATGAAGCTCGAGAGAGAA
>Ga0209092_10002493_pt1 | contig 16877 bp, 14 predicted proteins | sample FraStrMetagenome_FD_187446 | JGI IMG/M metagenome (GOLD analysis project Ga0209092, IMG submission 187446) | Marine eukaryotic phytoplankton communities from Arctic Ocean - Fram Strait ARC3M Metagenome (SPAdes) (version 2) | ecosystem: Environmental > Aquatic > Marine > Oceanic | place: Fram...
AGCATTTCTCAAGAGGCTTGCAAAGTTGCTTGCAGAAGAATGGGAGAAGCCCTATTCAACAGTAAGGGGTTTCATTAATGCTCGAATGAGTATCGCTCTAGTTAGAGCAACGAATCGATGCATTAGAAGTTCCAGGATCCCTACGAGCAACATGTCGAATCGCTTCAGCGTTATCGTCATTTTTTCTCCGTCCTGTAAACACTTTATTGAAGATTGCGTTTTTACCTGATGGTTGAGTGTCATCTGGAGTGTTATCTTTTCTTTCTAAATCTTGAAATGACCTTATGTGTATCGGAACCTCATTCATTTCCTCGATGAGACATTGCTTGGCTCTCGAGCGTTCACCAGATGTGAATCCATTCATAGCTGCGAGCCTTGGATCCAATAATATGGTCCAAAGAAGGGAACCTCGCATTCCTTGAAATCGATTTGTGAACTCCTTTAGGATTTGGTCTCTAAACAATACTACTGTTGCTTTTGCGTCCTCATGCCATCGAGCATGAGAAATCCCATTTGTAACTTTATAATCGTGTAGGCAATCCTTTATCGATCTCAATACCGGTACAGTTAAAGACCACGTTGGATATTTTCCCCCCGACAACACCTTGGTTGCGTTATCGAATAGGTCTAAAATTTTGCGAACGTTTTCTAACATAAACCATTGCTCATGTGAAATTGGTACAACTTTGGAACAATTATTAAATCTCAATCGACCTTCTTCTGTATAGATATAGGAGCAAAATCCATCAAATGAACACGAAGGTCCAAGGCTACCTTCAACATGTGGAGAGTGGAGTTCCATCGACTTACAACATCCAACGGGATCTTCTTGGGAGGCACATTCACTCTTTGCATACATTCCTTAAGCCATTGTGATCCAATAGTGCTATTGGCAAAGTATTTAGCATACTCTCGTACTGTTGCAATCGCATCTGCAACTTTATCCAATTGCTCTGGTATACCATCAAGACTTTGTTGATTATTACGTTCAATTTTTCGTCGAATAAATTTTTGAACAACCAAGTGAAGTGTATGTGCAACACAGCCTTGATGATTTACAGACAATTCCGTAGCAGATTTTGTTGCATTAGATGCATTATCGGTGACGTACACAACTAGGTCACTTAAACACAAGTTGGCATCTTCCAAAGAATTCCTTATAATGTTAGCAATTTCAATCCCTGTATGACGAACATTGCTAAATGGAGCGCATCTTAATGTAACAACTTTCATATCAAAATTATCGGTCAGATAATGTAACATCAATGATATATATGCTTCACTGGTTCTGGATGACCATATGTCACTCGTAAGAGAAAAATGTACGCATTCCCGAGCAAGCATTGCTTTGACAGTCACGATTGTCTCGTCATACATAAACTTTAGCAATCTTGTCGCCGTGGACCTGGATGGAAGAGTGTACTTATTTTGTTGTAAATTTGCAAATTCAATAAGGGCAATTAATCCTGGGTCTTCGACAATAGAAATGGGTCTGTATGACTCGCAGATCCATTTCAAGACTAAATGATGTCCTTTTTGGGCTAACGATTCAGAGACAGGTTTAACCTTCTTGATCGCCTCGTGGAGGCTTGGTTGTCGATTTCTTTTCTATGAATCATTTTCCGTCATTCGATACAGACCCAATATGCGCCTACCGCATCTTCAGTCTTCCACCTTTTTTTTCATCCGTTGGAGCAATGAGTTTTATACATCTCCATAATTCTGGCCGCTGTTTTCTTTCGGGGTCGAACAAGCGGTTTTCAACATCCATGGCGTAGAGGAAGGAGGAGGTGGAACGGTATTAGTAACGAAAGGTATGGAGGCTTAGTCGATGGCCGTGTTAACGCGGTTATCAAAAAAATTATATGTTGGACACGACCTGTCTTGGTGTTCCATAATATTAACCCTAACCCTAACCCTATGTGTTCGTTACGATCGTTAGCCGTTCGACTAAGTTAGTCCTTGTTCGGGTTCGCTCGAACAAGATTTTTCCCGTTCGTGAGCATCTCTAGATGAGGAGGTACAAATTTGAAAATTTACTTATCGCATTTTTGATAAATAGACAGCAATATTGTTTGTCAATTGTAGACGGAAAAAAGTGAGATGGGGAGGTACAAATTTGAAAACTTACTTATGGCATTTTTGATAAGTAGGCAGCAATCTTATTTGTCAATAATAGACGGAAAAAGAGAGATGAGGAGGTTGAAGTCGGAAATTTACTAATTGCAATTTGAATAAGTAGACAGCGAGAAATAATGTCATCTCAAAATCTGCCAGAGTGTGCTTTTTCTCAATAATATACATAACAAAAAAATTTAAACCGCTGTTCATTCTCTTCAACATGCTATTAACAAAATAAAAGTACCCCTATAGATTTTAAAAAATTTGCATGTACTTCGAAAGTACGTATATACCCCTGAAAGGATATTGTGTATAATAGTGTACATGGTGAAAATCGTTATTAACAATCGACCACTAAAAGCCATGCAGTCATTTATGATGTGATTTAATTTCAAGCATAAACCCGAATTACTGTATTCATGTTTCATACATGTCAGGTGAGAGGGATAAAACGACGGAAGTGGACTTAAATCATCTTTATTTCAAAGAAGAGTTATCAGCCAACAATCTAACTGTATTTAACGAGAAATCATCACCATCGTCATCGTCATCGACATCATTACGACAGTTAGAAGGCGAGGTAAATATGGAGGATGGCAGGATCGATAAGAAATCGTCATCATCATCAGGTGAAGACATGGGGGGGAAATATCGGTGGTGGGAATTTGAGGGAAACACAGATGCTCAGGCAATGATTCTTGATCAAATTGGCACGGCTCCTATCGTTGGGGGTTTCTTTTTACTCACAGTGGCAATCTTGGATATTGTGGAAGATGAGGTAGGCTGCGGAGATTTGGACGACGAAATGGAATGCGAGGGAACAGCTTGGGGTTTGAAACCGTCTTCTGTTATGACAACATGTCTAGGCTTGACGGGAATTATTGGATCGCTTTTGATGCCTATTTTTGGTGCTATCACGGATTACACGACGCACAGGAGAAAATTTGGTTATGCTAGTGCGGTGATTATCGCTTTGTGCGTAGCGGTACAATGTAGTATAAGTCATGATACATGGGAACTCTGTGCAGTAGCGCAAATGGTAAGTTGGATGTTTTACGTTGATACAAATATTTGTTTCTTAAAAATTATATACTTCGGGACTTGTGTGAAAATGCTTCAGGTTATATTGGTAACATTCTTTTTCCATGGGAGTGTACGATTGGCTTATATGCCTAGCGTGACTGATGACAAGGATGTTCTTGTTGATATAGTTGCAAAAGTGGACGCGACAAAGTATTCAACCAACTTATTTTACCTTATGTTTGTTCTCGTTATGTGCACCATTCTATCCTTGGACAATATTGAAACTGCACGACTTGGGCTTATAACGACATTCTTTACGTGGAGTATATTCATGCATCTAGCATGGACAAAGTTTCGAGATGTCCCCGCTCTACAAGAGAAAGAAATAGGAGTTTCTTATTTGAGCGCAGGGTTCAAAAAGTTGTCAAGAACACGGCATGAGGTGTTTGTATACAACAGACCATTAATGTGGATCTTCATTATGTGTATGATTGGAAATTCCTGCATTGCTTCTTTTGTCACTGTAGGGTCAACTATTAGTGTCGACTATATGGATTTCGACTCATTATATGTTCTGTTGGCAAATACTATGTTTACGATTTCAGCTGTTCCAGGATCCCTCTTGGGTAAATATGTTTCGTCAAAGAAGAATGTATTATATTCGATTCGATTTTTCCTTGTGTGGGTCTTTCTTACTTCTATCGTTTTCTATGCCACGGTCACGGGATCAGATTCAATTGCTGAGTTTTACATTTATATCTTATTGTTCGGAATGGGAAGTGGTGGTTATTACGCTTCAGAGACGGCGCTTGTATCGATGTTGGTCCCTTTGGATAAAGAGGCGGAGCTCATGGGAACATACGTGTTTTGCACAAGAATTTTTATATGGATCCCTCCAACCATTTACACTATCTTAAATGAACGAGGTGTTCCTGTGAAAACGATAGTTATCGTTATTGAATCACTAGCTCTTCTTGCCCTTGTAATGACTCTGGGCATCGGAAATTACCAAAACGCGCTTGACGCGGCCGAAAAACACAAGAATAAACGAGAAGTTGTAGCGGATAGTAATGGAGATCAATGAATGTACTGTCGAGTGACGGTTGAATATGTTCAAAGAATTTTCGCATGCTCTTAAAAAGTCTTACGAGTGTAAAAAGTGGTGTTCTGTTGGAGTTAATCGAAGAAATAGATCAAGGCTATGATCACAATAATTAACTCTGGAGTGCACTCCAATATGAACTAAATAGTGTATATGTTTATGTCGTAAAAATTATCTAGGAAAGATGTCGTAAACAGGAATCCCTTTACATTTTAATTTTCTTGAGAAAATTTACATGGCATTTCCAAAACCCAAAACAGTTACGAGCTTTTGTAGATTGTAGAAACAATCAGAAAAGAATTTTGATTTTGGGGGTAGGAACTGCCATTCCCCGAAATAGGAATTTTTTGAAAATTTCCAAAAAAAAATTCCAGGTGTTTTTTTTGGAAATACGAGTAGAAAGTTTATTTTTCATTTTTCAACTTAACGCTCTCCTTCCAATCTATCTCTTACATTGTACGCCCTCCCAAAAAATCCGTTTTGGATCGATAGAGATAGACCAAGGATAATCTTTCATTCACCAGATCCTTTATTTTTCAGTGAGAAAACATCTCTGTGCCAAGTGTCAATACGTGCGTGTACGAGCACGAGCACATGTCAAGGAAATCCGGGCAAGCAGATCAACACCACAAGCACCCTTGATGTACACGCGTTGCCCGATGAGCAAATTCGAATTGTCCTCCACTTGAGCGATAATTCTCATCTACAACGTCATGACATCACACTATATATAAACATGTACATACGAGTATAAGCGAACCTCCACGCTGGCTAAAGTAGAGCATACCATCTACAGACACCTGTTATTTGTTATTTTAAATAAATACCGATATACATACAACAAATGCATTTTTTATTCACGGTTTACCTCCTCTTTACAAGACACAAAATATAAACGGAGCTGCGAGCGAGGCTGCTCTGGAACGACGACGACCGTATCACAACCCGATTCATATTGAACGAATACATTGTACAACATACATAGATCTAAGTACTATATGGCTGCAGAGGAGATCAAATCTAAGGAAACAAAATTAAACTAACAGATTACGATGTTGTAAGTCACTTCATGCTTTAACTTTCTCTGAATTAAGAAGACGAATGCAAATGCCAAGCTGCGGGTTTTCTTCTGTTTAGTACATATATTATTATATATTTGTATGTGCATCACTTCGAAACAATGACTAATTTTTTCGTCTTAATTTACTTATGTGAATTTATTTTTGCAACGCATGTTGTTATTGTATTATTACAAAGTGGTCCACGCCGAGCAACGGAAGATAAGCACTATGATTTTGAGAAGCTATCGCTGCTGGGTGAAGGGTCGTTTGGTAATGTTTATAAGGCGCGGTACATACCGACGGAAGCTGTTGTAGCTGTGAAGGTTCAAAAGAATGTGGCTAGAAATGAGCATGAGCGAGATATTTTGTTGAGTGAAATTGATATCCTTGGAAAGTGTGATAGTCCGTATGTAGTGGGTTATTATCAATGCTTCTTTCATAATTCTATTCCGGGACTCGATGAGATGTGGATTGTTATGGAATACTGCTCAGCGGGTTCTATGTCAGATTTGATTGAGGCGATGACAAATTCATCGATGGTTCTCCCGGAAGAATGTGTGCGAGCTGTTTGTGCCTCCATAGTTCTTGGTTTGAAGTATTTGCATGGTGAATTGAACGTATGTCATCGCGATATCAAGTGCGGTAACGTTTTGTTGACGGAGTTTGGACATATTAAATTGGCAGACTTTGGAGTTTCAGCGGAATTGAACAATACCGTTGCTGCGCGACAAACTATGACTGGTACTCCGTTCTGGATGGCTCCAGAGGTTATTAAAGAAAGTCACTATAATGGGCGTGCGGACGTTTGGTCCCTCGGTATTACAATAATTGAAATGGCGGAGGGCACGCCACCTCATGCTAATCTGAATCCTATGAATGCAGTATTTATCATTCCAGACAAACCCCCACCGACATTGGCAGATCCAGACTCGTGGTCACCAGAAATGATGAGTTTCCTAAAAGCGTGTCTACAGAAAGTACCAAGTCAACGTATGGACTCGACACAGCTTGCAAATCATCCTTTTATTCGACAAGAAGTGATGGAGGTATGATTGCGTTTGTATTGGACATTACTGCACGCCTGACTTTATTAATCTTCATTATTGTTTTTACTTTGACGTATGCACAATAGCTTGAACGAATCAATGGGGGTGTGAAAGGTGGAATTCAGAATGCAGGCGACAGAAGGCATGGTCTTCCTGAGGTTGTCAAATTTTTAGAATTTATAATACCAGAAGTTGAACGGATCCGGAAGAAGAGAGATTCTCTAGATCATGATACCATGGATCGAAAAAGGGAAGAGTTTTTGAATAATCTAAAAGGAAATCATAACGCTGGCAGCTTTACAAAACAAGAAAATTCATACGGATCTGCTGTGTTAACAAATAATCAAGGTTCGATACAAGTAAGTAAAGGTCGGTCATCAACCAAACCGAACTTTTTGAAAGAAGCGGCAAATCAATTTGAGGTCTCAGACGACCTCAGTGACGAAGCATCATATCAAGAAAGGAAAGTCGACAAGTCCTCAGGAAGGGTGCAATTAGACAATGGTGGATCCTTTATAATCAAGGGTTATGATAAAATTTCTTTTATTCCGTCACTTTCGCAACAACCTTCATTCACACCTTCGTCGCAAAAGGATTGTAAATTTCCACCTATAAACAAATTGGTATCCCAAAGTCACGCTGAGGTTCACCCGGGATTGGCAGATGATGAACAATTTTGCAGAGAAATAAAAAATCTCAATGAGACTTATGAGGCCATGGCGAAAAAGCTGCAAGCGGCTCACGACTTAGCCTATCAGCAGTTGGTTACAGAGGCAAAGTTAAGAAATTCACAACCTTTTGACGTCACTACCTTAATGCAGAAGGCGTCCGAGCGAGGTATTGCAGAAAAGAAAAGCATCGAAGTAATGAATGGAGACGGATACAATCTAATTAAACGAGAAATAAACAAGGTTCCAAATGGGGATGCAGAATAGATTCATTTTTGATTTGAGGCTTAAAAGAAATTGAGCGCACTCTGGAAATTCTATGAAGAAGGAAGTTATGACCTAGACTCGCCTTTGATTCGAGACAAGGACTTTTATTATAGAACATCCACAAGTTAAGTGAAAATTCATCGAAAGCAAACGGATAGATTGATGGTTACTCCGTCGTTTCAGAATTGAAATATCTTAATTTATTGAGCTGGATTATCGGTTCGATAATTATGTGAAATGTTACCTTGTGTCCAAAATCAAATCTAACAACTAACATGTAAATAACATCACAGCATTCTTTTCATGAACTCGATATCTTTAGGAAAAGACGCCATCATAATAGAGAGTGTGGAAACTTGGTGCACAGCAAATTGTTACCAGAGTAGATGTTTACAAAATAAGTACACAGTTGAAAAACTACCAATACACAATATATCATGTATTTGGAACAGATATATAAACTAAAGAGTTATTAACACTTGCAATCGGAAACGAAGTCGTTAGGGATATCTTAATTATTGCTACTTACAAAAGTGCAAACATAAAATGGTGGTTGGACATATCTTCTGGATGGTATTTCACAATTGATAGAATTATAGCGGCAATCTCCAAGTGAAGATATACAGGACACCAACCGAACTCTTCCGTAATGATCTAGGTACTGACATACCAACGTAACCAAAATTCTGCTGCTTCAAAAGGCATTAACGGAATATTAAAAGGAAAAGTAATGTCAAATCCTATGTAGAACTGAAAACCAAATCCAAGGAATGCTAAACCATAACTAAATAGAAAGCGAAAAACTCTGTTAGCATGCCTGAAATCAAAAAATTATCATATGAATACTTCACATACCCTAACATTTCGTCGATGTAAGTATCTTTATCGTCTTTCGGGATCAATCCGAAAGGGTTCAAATCTTTTTTAAGGCACCAACTGAGTGCCGCACGGCCGACGATAAGGCCTCCTTGTAAAGCAGACGCGAGCGCACTAAAGTTTGTCATAAATAAGTTTAATTGAATGGGGATGAAAGCAAGTTCTTTCAAAAGTCTCATTACCTTATTACTGCTTGGATGTACCACGCGATTGACATTGCGATCGATTTCACCATCCAACCAGTGAGTACTGAGGGCCACTTGGAATACTCCTTCGGTACAATTTTTGCAAGAAGTGGAGCCAAATACTTTTGAACAGGTTTATTTAGCTGTAAAACTAGTTAGACGGAATTTCAGAAGAGTACACATTTAGTTCACAAAAACTTACTGCATCAGCTAATGCAAGAGAAAGAGAAATGGTGCGCGCAAACTTGACCATCAATGCTGCAGCAACACCGAGCCATACTTTGTATAATGTTCCAATTGCGTCGTCGACCTTTAAAAGATTTTATAAAGAACGATAAGGTATAGTTCTCCGGGTACAGGAAAGCATGTTGAACATTCACGTACCTTCTTCGGATTTATCTTTGTAACGATGAGTTTAGTCTTGCGCAAGACGAATTCCTTGTTGCTTAATTCATCGACATCGGGAATGCCATCACCATCTTCGTCCTTTTGGTTATCCTTCTTATCCTCCTCAAGAATAATTGTCATTTCATTTGTCAATACTGAGATTGACTCGATCATCGAGTCCCACCCACTTGATCTTGCGGCCTGGAATGCAGCAAAAAGAAGAGGGTACAACCCTCCAAAGAAGCAGAATGCTAATCCTATTACAATCTTAGCTTCTTCTTTGGGGAGTTTATTCCAGAACTTCCAAAGAACACTACCATATTTAATGAGAATAGGCAACACTGCTGTAATTACAGCTGCAATCGGTTTGATAAACTTTTCCACCGTTTCCTTCACTTGCTCCAACTGATCCAAAGGCGTCTCTTCCTTCTTGTCGTCCGAACCCATGTTTAATACGTACTAAGTAGACATACAAAAAATTGTTAGAAATCATTTGAAATGTATCAATCGAGTTCGTCTCAAACACAACATTTCTTTTGAAAAATATTCTGTGTAACCATCATCATGCAATTCACAACTGCACATTACATGTATATATTCAAAACCATCTAGATTTTCATCCCGTCCCTCTATACAAGACTTCATATGTACATAAAATAAATTTCTAGAGAGAAGTAACCTAATGAAATGACTTCAAATTAGGTTCCTTCAGAAGGATGGTTCCGAGCTGAAATGTACCCACGAAAACCAAAAGAATCATTCTTCTTCCAAGCAAACAAAGAGATTAACATGATGATGCTTCCATTCAATTTGTCACGATCAATAATATTCATTTTACTCCCACAACTATCCGACAGGATAGAACCTGGTCCAATCATCCTATACAAAGATCCATCTCCCATTTCATAGACATAGAATTCTTTCGTACGATGATGATGATCTACTACTTAGATCAATTCAAATACACAATATACTCTGACCTCTTTTTCTGTAAATAGCGCTTCCATCCAATCACTTGGTAAATGTTTGAACTTACATCTTATTGTTAGAGAGTACTGTAAACCAGTGACTTGTAGTGTTAAGTTTGTGTGTTCCTGGACGGAGAGTTGAAGAAGAGAATTATTATCCAGAACAGCTGGAGTAGATCGTGTGTAGAAAAAGATCTCACGGAGAAAAAGAGTAGAAGTTAATAAAATAAAAGCATACAGTTTAAAACAAAACAAAGAGAGATATGAAAGATCTGCTACAATGGTACATAACAACTGGACGTATAAAATACACAGCGCATACGGGGAAAGGATCGTGTATCGTGTGATTTTCTTTCGCGACAACAGGGTTCGCATTTTAACATGTAAACCGGTACCGGTATAATTTTTTTGAGAAAAAGCACAAAAACACCAATTTTGAATCGACAGTTAAACAGGAATTACTTTTTTTAACTGTATGCTTTTATTTTGTTAACTTCTACTATTGTTCTGGGTATAAATTACTTTGTAGTTACAACTTATCCTCTTCATCAGTTACAGGTTCGGAAGAGGAGTACTGGCTGTTGTTATATGATCGAAACATACTATACGCGTCATCGTTTTCCCTGTCATTGAGCCATGAGTTCCCACATTCTGAATGATATCCTCTGGTATTTCCAGCGCATGCTGCCTGAGTTGCAGCTTCTTTTGTTCTTCTTATAAATTGTACCCGATTTATCTTTAGTTTTTAATTGTGATTCGTATCGAGCCGCCTAACAATAAAATATAGTTTAGAGACCAACCCTTTCGTTTTCTCAAAATTAGAATCAGAATCAGAATCAGAATAGTAATTTTTATAATTCAAAAGATGGTGTTAGACGTGGGTCGCGGACGATGGAGAAGAAGAAACGAAAAGGTTGTCGTAGGCTTTGAGGGATATGCAGGAGCTATCGATTCAGCCTAATGTAGTCACTTACAGCTCGATCATGAATGCTTGGGCGAGAAGAAGCTCACGCGATAAAAACCACTTTTACAGTTACGGGGATCATGTAGTCATCCAAGTAGTCAAATCGAATCACATCCTTATTCAAAAAGTAAAGTTCAGGGTTGAGGGTGTAGGGATATGAGAGATGAGTTCAAGAAAAGACGTTAATATTAGATATTAGGCTAATCCAATTCTGAAACCCATTCGGAAACCCATTCGGAAAATTTCAGAATGGGCTTTGATTAAGAGAGGTTTAAGAATTCATTCATAAGTAAATCTGAGAATCTTAGTTGTTATGCATTACGCTAATTTTCACCTCGATACATTCTTATGATCTTTTCACTCAACGAGGTTCAGATCAGTGCGTGTGTTAGTCATTCGGCTAATTCGATTGTAATGGGAACTCTACTCGGATCTTCATACGTTGCTTGACGTTAAAAGTCGAGAAAATTCACGTTCTGGTTTTTTATCAGTAATCATGAATCAACTCATAGAATAGTGAATTATGGCTATGACAAATGAAGCTGCATAAGTTTCCTCCAAACTGCTTGCATAATGTAAAGAGTCCCAGTACAAACTCTCTCTCTCTCTTTATTTCTCTAGAGAGACTGATGCGACTGATCAGTAATGAGCATAGAATCTCTCCCGATAAGACGATGCGCGTGTCCATAGAGATATACTTCGAAGTAACATACATCGAGTTACCCTCTCTAGAGAGGCAGATGCGACTGATCAGTAATCATGAAAGTGAATTATGACTGTGACAAATAAAGCTGCATAAGTAATGAGCATAAAATCTCTCTCGATAAGACGACGCGCGTGTCCGTAGAGATATACTTCGAAGCAACACACATCGAGTGACTCTCTCTAGAGAGGCAGATACGACTGATCAGTAATCATGAATCGACTCATAGAATAGTGAATTATGACTGTGACAAATGAAGCTGCAAATGTATTGTGCATCTCGTACATTGACTTGGCTGGATTTAATGCAATCCAATGTGATAGTACGAAAGGTTGTATTGTGAGTGTTCAACAATGACAAGATTAAAACGTCTTCGCAATAAGTATCGAAAATTACAAAGCTACTGTAAATTTGAGATTTTGTCAAACATAGAGCGAAAAATGCAAGATGAGGAGGTTGAAGTTTGAAAATTACTTATTAAATTTGATAAGTAGACTCCAAAAGAAAATGTCGGCTCAAAATTGTATTTTTTTTAAAAGCCAGGACGTGAAATTTCTCTAAAAAGTCTCTCCATGTGTTACTAATTATCTCTTTTCAGAAGTCCAAGTCCTGCACCTCCTTCCCAGGGAAACCGATTCCACATATGGCTCGCAGGGATCCTGGAACCTCTAATGCATCGATTCGTTGATCTAAGTAGAGCGATTCGAGCATTAATGAAACCTCTTACTGTTGGATAGGGCTTCTCTTGATTCTGATTTTGTGAAGCTTTTCAACCATAGAAGGTTCGTGATTTTTGAGAACCTGATTTTGAGAAATCGTAAGGGTCGGCCTAAATAGTCTAAACAGTCTAAGAGTCTAGCAATCCCACTAATGGGTCATGGAGGCTATTTCATGAATCACACAAAAACTTTACATGAGAAATTTTCTGGCTCGATCTCAAACACTTTCATAAAAACAATTCAGAACAATCGAATTTTACATAATGACATTTCCACAAAGAGGAGTTTTATTCCCCTCACAACCAAAAGTAGCTTTCGTCGAAGTCCATATCACCCCCAGTGTTTTTGAGGATGATGCTCGTCTCAATTGCCTTCTTCAAACCATTGCATCTGTTCCTGTAGTAGTAAAGCCACCGTTCACACCAGGTTCCGACGAATCTATTCTAAGTTTTGCTGGTCGCTTGAGTGAAACACTGAATCCAAACGATTTTGCGCTTGTATTTGCTATTTCAACAGAAAAAGTTTCCCACTTCATCCCGGGACCAGCTCCCGAGGGCATGACAAACTTTGAAGAAAGATCCTCCGCTGATGGAAAGCATCACTTCCCGAAAACAGGAGGTGATATTTTCTTTCATATTAAATCAGGGACCCAAGCTGAAGCAAAAGGATCCATCGATCAGATGATTTTTCACATAAAGGAAAAACTCAAAGGCTTTAGTGAGCATGTTTATGTGAGGAAGGCATTCAACGGTGCTAGTGGAAGAAATCAATTTGGTTTCTTTGACGGTGGAAGCAATCCAAAAGTAACAGCGAATCCAGTTCTTACACTAGGTCCCTATGATGAAGCCTATTCCAAGGTCATTGACGTGAAGAAAGCCTATGAAGAGGTCGATGAATCGATCAAAAAAGACTACACCAAAGACGAGATTGTAGTGTCACTGGAAAAGAAGCAAGAAGCCGGAAAGAAAGAGATAAAAAAACTTGTTGATCTTGGATCATTCCACACCTCATTTATTGAATCCGGTACGCATGCTGGTGGCAGCTTTCTTATTTGGCAAGAATGGCAACACGATCTCGATGCATTCAATAAAATGGATGAGGTTTCACAAAGCAAAGTTTTTGGAAGAAACAAAAAGACAGGTGCTTTTCTCCCAACAGGAGGGAAAAGTCCCTGTGGTCACAATGAGAACAACCTTCTGCTGCTTGGAAGGAACAACCCTCTATCTGGTAGCATCAACAAAATTTATCCAAACGCCCATATTGTAAGGACACACATCCGTATGACCAACATTCATGCTGAGACAGCGGATACGGACCCCTTAATCCAAAACAATCCTGGGGCGTCCACGGCACCCTTGCAAATCACTCGCCAAGGTTCACCCTTCTTCGATGAAGAGAGAGGGATCAAGGGCTTAGGATTTCTTGCTTATGCCAAAGACACACTTCGTTATGACCAGATATTGGATCGTATGATCGGAAAAAATGTCACATGGCCAAAAAAGGGAGATACAAGCGTTGATAGCTTACTTAACTTCAGCAAACCAGTGAGAGGTGGATACTTTTATGTCCCAAATATGCTCGAGATAAACGCCATGATTCAAGAAGCCTCTTATGACGTAGCTATTATTGGAGGGGGGGTAAGCGGACTCTTTAGTGCTTTGAGATTAAAAGAGAACAATTGTGATTTGAAAGTTGCCGTGTTTGAAAGTGATGACCACGTTGGCGGAAGGCTAGTTTCTATACCAGCGCCATTGACAGATAATCGCATCATAACTGAGTTTGGAGGGATGCGTTTTCCCAACACATTTCACTTCACAAACAAAATTGTGAATGAGTTAGAGCTAGAGAAAATTAAATTTCCAGTGGATAATGATGCCAACCCCTTTTACGTTCGTGGCAAAAATGGGAAGTTGCGATCATTAAAAAATCCCAAACGAGCAAAGGAAATCTTCAATATGCGCAATGTTAGCAGTGGCGATATCTGTTCTGGATTGTTTATTTCACTGCTTGCACATCTTGGGTGGGAGAAGGAACCTCCGACCAACCAATTGGGTCGCCATGAACTTCGCATATTTCTCAAAACGGTAAGACTCGATGAAGACGGTGAACTCAGTACTTCTGCCGGTACTGGAGAGTTTCTCAGTGAGATGTCTATGTATCAGTTGTGGTTGAAAGTATATGGTTTGGAGGCACTTAAATATCAAGTTGCAATTTCTGGATATTTCTCTCCATGGGGAGACTGGAATGCGGTCGATGCATTAGTGGATAACCTCTCTGATTTTGGTCCAGACGTGACGTATTTCAGACTTAAAGATGGATACCAGAGTTTGGTTAAGAAAATGAAAGAAAAATTTTGTGACATGGGAGGCGAGGTATTTCTTGGCAAAAAGTTGAGGTCTTTCAGTAAGCGTGGAAACAATACATTTTATCTAGATTTTGGAGAAGACAACCCTTTAGTTGCAAGAAACTTGGTCTTAGCAATGCCTCAAAAATGTCTAAGCAGCATCCGGTCGGCATCACTCGGAGCACCAGAAGTTCAACGAATGATCCAAAGTGTCAAACCACAGCCATTTTTTAAGTTGTTCCTTTGCTATGATCAAGTGTGGTGGGACAAGTCATTAGCAGGGCGATCTATCACTACCTTGCCGATTCGCCAATGTTACTACTGGCAGGTTGATGAAGAAACAGGTCGCGCTGTCATTATGTTTTATGATGATGGTTCCAACCCAGAGTTTTGGTCGGCCATCCTTGATCGTGATAGAGACCCTGAGGTTCAAGACACATGGGTAGGTAACAGGGTAGCCGATAATGTGAAACTAGAAGCACATCGTCAATTTGCCAAGTTGCAGGGCATAGATCCTGACACGGTCGCAAAGCCTTATGCTGCAAGTTGCGCCTCTTGGAATAGTGAAGATAAGTTTGGAGGTGGTGTTAATTTCTGGCTTCCCAAGGTTGACAGCCAGGAAATCATCGACGCGATCATTCAACCAATCCCTGACGCCCGTCTCTTCATTTGTGGTTCTGCATATTCTAACTATCAAGGATGGGTTGAAGGTGCATTAGAGACTGCCGACTCAATGCTTACCCAGAAATTTGGGTTGAGACCTTTTCTCTCTCCCTTGGACAGCTTGAAGATTAATGCTACCAAACTTAGTAAAAAGGTGGACAGAGTATATTTTGATCTCTTTGTGGCAGCAGAGGAAGCGAAAGGCCAGGAAGGCGCATGGAAGAAAATTTACCGCTCCGAAGAAAAAGATGTGAAGAAGGCCTCTGCAAGTTGGGATGGAATTGGTTTTGCATTGGAAGCTCAAGCGAAAATACTATCCTCATACAGCACTGAAGACGGTGATTATTCGGCAGTGAGCAATACTCCCATGAAAATATCTTTTTATCTTATCAAGCTCGGCAGGAACGCTTTCGGAGTTGTGAACCAGTCACGCACGAGGTACACCGTCCAGACCTTTGAAACTACAGCTTACAATTTGCTAGATAAAGCTCAATGTTCTGACGAGCTGTTCAAAAATTCAAAGGTCACAGTCAGCTTTACAAACAGATATTGAGTGTTTGAATTCTACATCCAGTGTCGTTCGTGTAGGCGCAGCTGCAATTATGGTATTTGAGCACCATGCAATTACAAGTTTTGGAAAGGTATGTACTTGGGACTAATATCTATTTAAAACAGATCGTTACTACTTTCTGAGTCAGCACACCTAAATAAGCGTTGGTACTTTCTTATAATTGAACCATATATTTATTTGCATTAAGAAAGACATGTTGTTGGCGTTCATAATATTGCTTCCATGGATAGAATAAATTGTACTATTAATATTATCATCAGCGATACCATCTGCGATGTTGCCATCATTCGGTACCCACATGTAGCACTGCTGGGCACTCAATCCTGTGACACTACCATTGTTGGGATTGTAAGGCACAAGTAGGCACAAGTAGGCAGTGAAAAAGACTTTCGGTACCGGTATTTCAAGAGGAGAAAAACAAAGAGATATGAATGATCTGCTACAATGCTACGTAACAACTGGATGTACAAAATAACAATACATACGACTCGTAGGATGACGGGCAGACCTTTTAAATTGGCAGCGCCGTTGGTGCGCCGCTTGATCAAATTTAGCAAAATAGCAGAGGCTTCTGCCACATTTACTTTGGACAAAAATCGAATAAAGAATGGGTTGTTAGCAAAGTTACCCCACATTAGGGCCTACAACAGCATTATATAAAGATGTTCTTAGCTTTTCTTATCAAGTTTTTGTTCTATATATGCACTGATTGTTGATCCTGACTTTTTCTACTTCGTCGCAGTTTCATCAACTTCTGCCTCATTCTTCATTTCGAACCGCCTCTGTGATGAAGCTTTCATTTTGTCGGTTAGATGAACAGGTAGATCTTTATTGTTCATGGACCTGATAAAGGTTGATCGGTCTTCAGAAGATATAACATAACAGTACACATATCTGTGATGTGCTTTCGCATGAAGTGCAAACGCCCCGATAAAAATTTTATTGCAATACATGCATAGTGCAATGTATCTATTGTGCTTAGCGAAAAAAATGTGACCAAATAGGATCTAAACCTTTTCCATAACACCTTCGTGCGAGGCTTCTTTGCAGCTTTCATTAATATTCGTATCCATCGTGTTTAAAGAATGAAGATCTCAAAAGATTTCACTCACGGAGCCTGAACCTGAAAATAATATGTGGTGCCTAGGAGGATGTATTTCAAATTTCAATCCATGAATTACTCTATAAATAAATACTGATGTATACGTT
>Ga0209092_10002494_pt1 | contig 16875 bp, 13 predicted proteins | sample FraStrMetagenome_FD_187446 | JGI IMG/M metagenome (GOLD analysis project Ga0209092, IMG submission 187446) | Marine eukaryotic phytoplankton communities from Arctic Ocean - Fram Strait ARC3M Metagenome (SPAdes) (version 2) | ecosystem: Environmental > Aquatic > Marine > Oceanic | place: Fram...
TCAATTCCAAACGCAGCACTTACGAGGCAGCTAGCGCTGCCACGCCAGCAGAGTGATAAGGGAACAAATTATGTTCAAAAGATTCACAATAGCTCTTACATTCGCTTCGCTGCTCGCAACCGGCGGGGCTCAGGCTGCCGGTGGTGAGGGCTATGTTAAAGACCACGCTTTCTCTTTTGAAGGACCGTTTGGCTCGTACGACCAAGATCAATTACGGCGCGGATTAAAAATCTACACAGAAGTTTGTTCCTCTTGCCACGGCATGAAGTTCGTGCCCATACGCTCGCTGGGCGATGAAGGTGGACCACATCTAAGCAAGGAAGAAGTGCGTGTCTACGCCTCTGACTACATCGAAGTTTGGGATCAAAATCTGAATGAAGGTGAAGGTGATTACCGCGCTGCGGTTCCAGCAGACCATTTCCCCAAAAGCGGTAATGCCAACGCACCAGATCTGTCGTTAATGGCTAAAGCCCGTGCAGGCTTTCACGGACCAGCCGGTACAGGCATAAACCAACTGGTTAAAGGTATGGGAGGGTCCGAATATATTCTGTCATTATTGACAAGCTACACAGGCGAAGAAAAGACTTCTGCAGGCGTTACTCTGTACGAAAATACTGCTTATCCAGGTGGATGGATCTCGATGGGCCCTCCATTGGAGGACGAGTACGTTGAGTTCGAAGACGGTTATCCAAATGACCTGCAACATCTCGCTGAAGACATCTCAGCCTTCCTAATGTGGACAGCTGAACCAAAACTGAACGATCGCAAGCGTGCCGGTGCGGTTGGTGTTTTAATCTTGGGCTTTCTGACCCTACTGCTATATTTCGCCAATAAGGCGCTCTGGCGTCCCATAAAATACAGAAAAGACTAAGTTTCTGACAAAGCAAAACGCGCCTCATCAGGGGTGCGTTTTTTATGGGCTCAAGGAGCGCGCCGCCCTAAATATGCCTGCAAGGCCGGTGGGGGCTGGTCAAATAGGGGGCCAATTGGCGCGGGCGCCTGGGCCAGACCATCGATAACAAGAATGGCGTATTGCGCAAAATTCAATGCATCTTGCGGATCATGAGTGACCATCAATGCAGTGATACCCGCCTGATGAACAATCTGCCGCGTTAGTTCAAGCATTTCATCCTTCAACGCCGGCCCCAGAGCTGCAAAAGGCTCATCCAGCAGCAAAATTGGGCGTTGACGCAATAACGCTCGCGCCAATCCTGCCCGGCCTTGCTGGCCACCCGAGAGGTCGCGCGGATGGGCCATCGCCTTGTCACCCAGTCCCACCTGATCCAGCGCCGATATAGCCTGTGCCTTTTGAAGTGCTGATAGGCGCATGTCAGGTCTCAGGCCAATCGCCACATTGTCCAGCACGGTGAGATGCGGAAAGAGATTATGATCTTGAAACAATATGCTGAGCGGCCGTTCACCGGGATGGTCTGGCACGGGCTTCCCATTCCAAAGCACCTGCCCTTCCCTAGGGACCAAAAACCCAGCAATCCCGTTAAGTAACGTCGACTTACCCCCACCAGAGGGGCCAATCACGGCCACGCGGTCCCCTGCTGCAATTTGCAAATCCGCCGTGAGAGAGAATCCATCCTGCTGGTAACGCAGCCTATCCAAGTGCAGCATGTCCACGCCCTCCACGATCAAACATCCAAAACAAAAACAAACTTTGCACCACGAGCACCACCGCGGTGGCGGCGGCCTGATCCATTCGATACGCACCCATTAACCGATAGAGCATCAGCGGTAGAGTTTGCAGATCAGGATCCGCAAAAAGCGCAATCACTCCAATGTCTCCCATAGAGAGTGCCGCAGCAAGGCCCGCCGAAAATCCTATTGGGCGACGCATGCGGGGCCCAAGGATCCGCGTCATCCAGATCCAGCGTCCCATTCCAAGGCTCATGCGCAAATGAAGGTAGTCGCTATAAGTCTCTTGCACCGCCGGCATCAACACGCGCAGAGCAAAGGGCAAAGCCATCATCGCATTGACCGCAGCGGTGATCGGCAGGGCAAAAGTCATTGGTTGTGCATAAGGAAAAATCAACACGAAAAGACCGGTTCCCACCACCAACGGACTACTGGCCAGCCCCAAAATGCCCGTGGCCTCCGCCAAGCTGCGCGCCAGTGATCCGCGGCGGGCAAAGGCCAGCGAAAACGAAAGAGCCATCGCAAGACAGAGGGCAGTTGATACAATCGCGATGGTCAAAGATGTTAAACTCGCCGTAAGAACTTGCGGCGGAACCTCAAGCATATGCCGCAGCCCCCGCAAAAGAACGGCACCAAGCGGCAGCACCAGAAAGGTACCGGCGCCGAAAATCCAAAATCCATCCCATAACCGATGCCGCGGCCCATCCAAGCGCTGCGGAACCCGATCAAGCCCAAGGCCATTGGTCTGGGGCAACGGCACAATAAACGCCAGAAGGGACACTGCACCACAAATTGCAAACTGGACCAGGGCAAGACTGGCCGCTTTTCCCAAGTCAAAATCCAAGCGAAAAGCCTGATAGATGGCCAGTTCGATTGTTGTGCCCCTTGGCCCGCCCCCGACCGCCAGCGCGACAACAAAGCTGGTAAGGCAGAGCAAGAACACAAGCAAGAATGCCCCTGGCACCGTGGCCCGCAGCATGGGCCCTTCGATCAATCGGAAATAAGCCCATGGCGAGGCACCAAGACTCTCGGCTACGCGAAATCGCTCTGCCGGAATTGCTGTCCAAGCTTGTAGCAAGAGCCGCGTAACCAAAGGCAAATTAAAAAATACATGCGCCAGCACAACGCCGGGCGCACCATAAATGGATAGTTTGGCAAACCCGGCCCAATCCAACGCGGAGCTGATCCATCCGGCCCGCCCAAAAACTGCCAATAGTCCCAGAACTCCGACGATCACCGGTAGAATAAAGGGCGCGCCTAGGAGGGTGATCAAAGCTTGGCGGCCAGGGAAGCTTTGCCGAGCCAAAGCTCGCGCCACAGGGATCGCCATTGCTATGCTCAATAACGCAGAGAGGCTCGCTTGCCATAGGGTAAATTTTACAGCCGACCAATCGGCGCTACTCAACGCACCAGGCCCGCGCCCTTGCAGACCGACAACCAAGGCGGTGCCAAGAGAAAAAATTAGCAGGGCAATCAAGACTACCCCACCAAGAAAAATGCGTAACATTATTGCGCTAGTGCACTCTGCCATTCATCTAAGGCTGCGCTGCGCTGCGCCGCGGCTTGCGCGGGTGAGAGAATTAACGAATGTTCGACGCTCAATGCCTGAGGAAAACCATCAGGCAGCCCCGTTTTAGGCGTGACGGCCGGGAACATCCAATTGGTAGTGGGGATAATGCTTTGAAATGCATCAGAAACCATGAATTGCAAGAATTGATCGGCCAGAGTATTTTGATCTGTAGTCGCCAATTTTCCGGCCACTTCAATTTGCATATAGTGGCCTTCATCAAACAATGCGAAGGTTTTGGAAGCATCCTCCTCAGCAATCAGATGATAGGCTGGTGACGTGGTGTAGGAGAGCACCAAATCCGCCTCCCCTTCCAAGAACATGCCATAGGCTTCGGACCAACCCGCTGTCACTGTCACAATATTGTCTGAAAGATCAGCCCAAATATCCCCCGCCTCATCGCCATAAGCAGTTTTGACCCAGAGCAGGAGCCCTAGGCCCGGTGTGGACGACCGAGGATCTTGGATCACAATTTTCAGATCACTCGCGGCCAGGTCTCGGAAATTTGTTGGAGCTGTCAGCTGGGTATCATGCACAAAAGCAAAATAGCCCCAGTCGAACGGCGCGAAATGCCTGTCGCTCCACCCGCCCGGCACCGCATAGTCCGCAGACAATGAAATCGGGGAAAACAATCCGGTTTCCGCAGCAGCGGCCGTGAGGTTGGTATCCAGGCCCAAAACGACATCGGCCTCTGTGCGGGAGCCTTCGAGCCTAAGGCGCGATAACAATGCCGCGCCGTCGCCCGCGCCAATCATCTGCAAGTCACAGCCGCATGTGGCCTCAAACGCGGATTCAACCGCAGGGCCAGGACCCCAATCTGATATAAAACTGTCATAGGTATAGACCGTCAGCACAGGCGTTTCGGCCACAGCCGCGCTTGCTAAAAACAGTCCTGCGAAAAGGGAAGTCAATTTCATTTTTATCTCCATATCGCCGAACGGGGTCAGGGATTGGAGACGTCCAAACCTTCCCTCCGCCGGTGCTAGCCGGTTCAGGTTCTACGGGTTCGCTTACGCATCTCAGCCCATAAGGGCGCCCCGAGGTAGGTACCTGGATAGTCTTGAAGAAAGGATTTTACAATCCCTACCAACACTAAAGTCCCCGACAGTGATCCGGCTGTCGAGGAGCGTTAGCGTGAGACGAAGAATGTTAATCTATTTCTTGGCCAGCCGCTCAGCCTCAGCGCGATAGAGAACATTCGCCTCCTCGACGTGCATTGCATGCGGCATGTGAATTACATGGTCAAAAATAACAGTGTTACGGTCGTATAGCTGGCAGACGACGTCACCCTTGTCGGTTTTCAAAGTCACCAGTTCGGTTTTGAACGATTTAGTTGTGTAGCCTGACACAAGCGCCAGTGTTGCTCCCAGTAAGCTCAAGCTCAAAAATTTATTCATCACAATTCTCTTTCATCTAATGTTACGGCCTGCTCATTTGGAACCAACCAAACCACTAACCGTTATAAAATTTCTAAAATCACAAAAAGGCATTGAATAATGGAACTAATTTTTACTGTTTCTTAACGTTTAATCATTACATTTGAGGCGACCGGACCCCACACTTCGCAGAAATTGTAGCCGCACTTCAATCGCCTTCGGAAGGTCGTCACCTTCAGAGATGAAGCATACCGTTGCAAATTTTCGATATATATCTACCCTTCCACGAGGATTTTTTCCTTCAGCGGGTGAGTATATAGCTTCACAGCAAAATCATATTAATTGATTGATTAATTGCAATTATCATTGTCACTCAATTTTAAATAGAATTTATGTATTTTCAACAGTTTTGAGAGTACCAGAGACTCATCATTGCCAAAACCGCCACAGGTTTACCCAAATTATCCCTGCTTAATCGCGCCTGTTGTGTCAGTGGCGCGCGCTATAGGCCTTGCTCCACGAGACACGCAGCGATATTGCAAAGTCAAAGGAGATGCACCATGAGCTTAAACAGTTTTGGACATTTATTTCGTGTCACGACCTGGGGTGAAAGCCATGGCCCTGCCCTAGGCGCGACAGTGGATGGCTGCCCTCCGGGCGTCACGATTAACGAAGCTATGATCCAGCAGTGGCTCGACAAGCGCAAGCCGGGACAGAACAAATACACCACGCAGCGGCGAGAAGCCGATCAGGTGAAAATTCTTTCCGGCGTATTTGAAGGCAAAACGACCGGCACGCCCGTGCAATTGATGATCGAAAACACCGATCAGCGGTCCAAAGACTACAGCGATATCATGGATAAATTTCGCCCAGGTCATGCCGATATCACCTATTGGCAGAAATACGGTGTTCGTGATTACCGCGGCGGTGGACGTAGTTCCGCACGTGAAACCGCAGCACGTGTGGCCGCAGGCGGATTGGCGCGGGAAGCACTTAAATTGCTCGCGCCATCGCTTAAAATTACCGGCTTCATGTGTCAGATGGGGCCCCATAAAATCAACCGTGACCAGTTTGACTTGTCGCAGATTGACCAAAATCCCTTCTGGACTCCGGATCCGCAGGCCGCTCAAGATTGGGCGACCTATCTAGACGAGTTGCGCAAATCCGGCAGTTCCGTCGGCGCAGTTATCGAGGTGATCGCCTCAGGAGTGCCGGCCGGGCTCGGCGCGCCAATTTATGCTAAGCTTGACACAGATTTGGCCGCGGCCATGATGAGTATCAACGCTGTCAAAGCTGTAGAAATTGGCGATGGAATGGCCGCAGCGGAACTGACCGGTGAAGCCAATGCCGATGAAATTTCAATGGGGCCGGACGGGCCAATTTACAGCTCGAACCATGCGGGCGGTATCTTGGGCGGCATTAGCACGGGTCAAGATGTGGTGGTGCGATTCGCGGTGAAACCCACGTCGTCTATCCTTACAACTCGAAAAACCATCACAAAATCTGGTGAAAACACAGAAATTATCACCAAGGGCCGTCATGATCCCTGTGTGGGGATTAGAGCGGTGCCTGTTGGTGAGGCAATGATGGCCTGCGTGCTATTGGATCACCTCTTGTTGCACCGAGGCCAGGTTGGCGCCAATCAGGGCAAAATCGGCAAGTAGCAGTGGTCTTACGGACGCTCGATCACTTTGAAAGTCACGTCTAGTCTGCCAGACGTCTCAAAAATCAAAGTGGCCTTGATATCATCGCCGATGCCCCACCCCTCTTTAAGCCCCATGAACATGACATGATAACCGCCAGGAGCGAATTCTATTTGGCCCTGCGTCGGAACCACCACGCGCATCTGGTGTTCCATTGACATGACGCCATCTTTCATCATGGACTTGTGGAGCATAACCTTTGGGTAATCTGCTTCAACGCCTAAAAGCGCATCCGCTGCACCTTCATTGCTCAAGGTGAAATATCCGGCGCCGCTGCGTCCAGTGGTCGGATATGAAAAGGTATCTGTTATGGTCAAATCACCCAATTGGTAACTCTGTGCGGAAACAGATCCGCAGATCAAAATAAAGGCAGCTACCAGGTGTTTCATTTCTTATCTCCGTTTTATCTGCCTTCTTTTGAAATATTACCGCACACAACCCAAGGGTTTAGAATGTCGCAGCCGCGTGATATCGGGCTGTCATGGCTCAAATTCCTTCACAGGCGGACATTCTCGAATGGATCCGCGCGCACCCCGAAAAATCCTCAAAACGAGATATTGCCAAAGCCTTTGGCATAAAAGGTGCTGCACGCATCGATCTCAAACAGATGCTGAAAGAGCTCGAGACCGAGGGCCACCTCATGCAACGGCGGCGGCGGTTCAATGATCCCAATAGCTTACCCCCCGTTTCCGTTCTGCAAATGCTGGGCCCGGACTCGCAAGGCGATATGTTCGCCGTGCCACTGGAATGGGAAGGCACGGGCCATTTGCCCAAAATACTCATGCGCAGCCGTCAGGGTGATCCAGCTTTGGGACAGGGTGACCGGCTTTTGGCGCGACTCACCCCCGTACCCGATGAAGATAGCCATCAATATACTGGCCAATTGATTCGCGCGATTGGGACCAATCCAAAACGCCTCTTAGGTATTTTCCGCCTCACCGCGGAAGGCGGACGCATTGTCGCGATTGATAAGGGCGAAGGCAAAGAGTGGCTTGTTGCTGCGGATGCAGCGGGTGAAGCCAAAGACGGAGAATTGGTCGAAGCCGAACAGTCCGGTCCGAAAGGCCGCCTTGGCCTGCCCCGCGCGCGTGTGGTGGAGCGTCTAGGAGATCCTTCTGCACCCAAAGCCGTATCGCTAATTGCCATTCATCAACATGGAATTCCCGACGCTTTTCCCGATGCGGTGATGGCGCAAGCGGATGCAGCCAAACCGGCAACATCAAAAGGCCGCGTTGATCTGACAGACTTACCTTTGATCACCATCGACCCAGCCGATGCACGAGACCATGATGATGCCTGCTGCGCTCTTCTAGATGAAGATCCCAAGAACCCTGGAGGCTTTTTGCTTTGGGTCGCCATCGCCGATGTCGCCCATTATGTGACAGCCGGATTGGCTTTGGATGCAGAAGCACGCAAGCGCGGAAATTCCACCTACTTCCCAGACCGCGTTGTCCCCATGTTGCCTGACCGCCTATCAGGCGATCTTTGCTCGCTGCATGAAGGGGTCACAAGACCCTGCATCGCGGTCGAAATGAAACTCTCATCAACAGGCGAAAAACTGTCGCATCGGTTTGTGCGGGGGCTGATGCGCTCGCCGGCCTCGCTGTCCTATGAGGAGGCCCAAGCGGCCGTGGATGGGGATCCCTCCGAACGCGCCGCACCTTTGGTTGACACTGTGCTCACCCCCCTATTTGGTGCCTACGCTGCCCTGAAACAAGCGCGCGAAGCCCGGCAACCCCTGGAACTGGACCTGCCTGAACGCAAAATAATGTTATCAGACAGCGGCAAGGTCGCTTCAGTCAATTTTTCAGAACGCTTGGACGCCCATCGCTTGATCGAAGAATGTATGGTGCTGGCGAATGTGGCGGCAGCAGAAACTTTGATCGCCAAGCAACAGCCGCTATTGTTCCGTGTTCACGAAGAACCAAGTCCCGAAAAGCTAGACTCTCTGCGCGAAACGGCAAAATCTGTGGGGCTGGTCATGGCAAAAGGTCAGGTATTGCAAACGCGGCATCTTAACCAATTATTAAAGGCTGCTGCCGGAAAAGATGAAGCAAAATTAATCAATCTTTCAACATTACGTTCCATGACTCAAGCCTACTATAGTTCACAAAACATGTCGCACTTCGGATTAGCACTTCAAAATTATGCACATTTTACTTCACCCATACGTCGCTATGCGGATCTTTTGCTGCACCGTGCCTTGGTTTCAGCCCATGGGTGGGCAACCGATGGCCTGTCACCGCAGGATATCGAAATGCTAGACGAAACCGCCAAACATATCAGCGAGACAGAGCGACGCTCGATGCTGGCAGAGCGCGACACCACCGACCGCTATCTTGCCAGTTTCATGTCAGAACGCGTGGGAAATGAATTCAGCGGGCGCATTTCAGGCGTTGCGCGGTTTGGCATATTTGTGAAACTGGATGAAACAGCTGCAGATGGGTTGGTGCCTATTCGCTCCTTAGGACGGGAGTATTTCGAACATGATGCTGACAGCCAAACCCTACGCGGTACGGACAGCGGCACGGTCATCAGCCTTGGTCAACGTGTGGTTGTGCGATTGGCAGAAACCACCCCAACCACAGGGGGTATCTTGCTCGACTTGTTAGAGCTTGAAGATTCAAAGTTGCAAACACGGCCGCGACAACGCAAAATTGCGTCAGCAAGCAACCGGCGGGGGCCCAAGAAGGGCAAATCCAGAAAGGTTACCAGAAAACGGCAATGACGTTTGAAAGCTGGAAATCTGACTTTTTGAGTCGCGCCGCAGCTTATGGTGTTTCACCTGCAATATTGACTGAGGTTTCGCCCTATTTGACCACTGCGCAGAATAGCACACAGGCTGATATTCGCCAACCCGAAGCCCGCAAAACTCTGCAAAGCTATATCGAGTTAACCGTCAGCCCATCGCGCATTGCACAGGGCCAAGCAGCCTTGCAAAAACATGTAGAGGTTTTTGACCAAATTGAGGCGGACTATCAGGTGGATCGCCATGTGGTTGCCGCAATTTGGGGATTAGAAAGCAGTTACGGCAGCATTCGCGGAGATGTGCCCGTCATTTCAGCCTTGGCAACTTTGGCGGCACAAGGCCGCCGAGCCGCCATGTTCGAAGCACAGCTTTTGGCCGCCTTCGAAATTGTCACCCGGGGCATAAAATCACCCGATCAAATGCTGGGCAGCTGGGCCGGAGCCATGGGCCACACGCAATTCATGCCCAAATCTTACATTGATTTCGCCGTTTCTGCCAGAAATGGCCGGCCAGATATTTGGGCAGAGGATCCTGCAGATGCGCTGGTCTCAACGGCGCATTTCCTTATCTGCCACGGCTGGAAGGCAGATGTACCTTGGGGTACGGTTGTCCAGCTGCCAGAGCCGGCGGATTTGCACATGCTGCGCCATCTGCCGCCGCGCTCACGAGACGCCTGGGCGCACCTAGGTGTGCGCTTTATGAGCGAAGACCAGCGCACCTATGACTCCAAGCTGATTTTGCCCGGCGGGGTTAACAGTCTTGCTTTTGTGGTTTCTGAGAATTTCAATGCCTTTCTGGGCTATAACAATGCACAAAGCTATGCGATTGCCCTCGGGCATTTGTCAGACCGCCTTCAGGGCGCGCCGGCGTTGCAGTTTCCGCCCGGCGGCGATGCCCGCGGCCTCACGCAAGCCGAGATGAAATTCATCCAATCCCGCTTGACAACATTGGGATTTGATACCATCGGCGCAGATGGTTTCACCGGACCAAATACGGAAATCGCCATTGAGGCCTATCAAGCCTCACAACATCTGCCAGTGGATGGGTTTGCTGGCCTATCGCTGCTCAAGCGCCTGAAATCAGCCTAGCAAGGCAATCTTATTTTGTTAACTGCACCTGCTCCGGCCAGACAGCCATCCGCGTTTTTGCCCCATAAACTCCATCAGCAGCCAAATGCGCTGTTCGGCATCAATCGTTTCAATGGTCGCAACATATTCTGCGAAGGGTCCACTCATAACTTGGAGCTCATCGCCCGGCGCAAATTGATCTGGCGGCAGGGCCTTAGGCTGGCCATCGAAGCTAACCAACCGCGCTACACCGACAGTTGAATTAATCTTATGCCATGGCGCGGTGTCCAAGGCAAAAGACACAAACATATAGCCGGGAAAAAGAGGGCGCCTCTGCTGAACAAATTTTGTTGAATGCCGTTGGGTGACATCTTGCATCGGCAGAAAGGTTTCAAACCCCTGACGATGTAGATTACGCAAAGCTAGGCGATGAGAGTTTGGTTTATATTGTAATAAGAACCAATGTTTAGTGCTCATATAAGGCACTCCAAATATATCGTTCGTTAAAATAAATTATCAAATGCCTTAAGGCCAAAAATGACCCTGTAATAGGGACAGGTAAATCCATCGCCCCACACCCGCAACAAATATTTTCTATTTCAGATACCTATCTGACTAACCGGAGATGAGAGTCTGAATGGGCGGGCCTGTGCTTCACAATCAGATCTGGCTTTTGATCTTCCGGCGCGCCCAAGACGTCGGTGCCGCCGGACTTTGCCCCATGCCAGGCGTCAGGCGGTGGCGGATTAAGGCCACGGGATGCGCGCGCAGGGTCAGGCGCATAGAAACATAATCTTCCACCACCTCCTCCCCCTCTGTCATCTGCGGCAGATAGGCTGGATCCTCTGCAATGCTTTCCCCTTCAAGGTCTTGCGCAAAGAGCGGTAAAGGGCGTTCTGCGGTGAGTGCCTTGGCGGCCCAAAGCGCCTCGCGGCGCGACAACCCAAGGCTGTGAAACGCGTCCGCTTCCGCCAAGGCTTGGATCATTTTTGGACTCACACCGGCTTTACGCCAAACCGCTTCTACGTCCTGATACCCATTGCCGCGCGCGGCCGTCAGCCATGCAACATCTTCCTCACGCATCGCTTGAATTTGCCGAAACCCAAGCCGCAGGGCCAAGCCGCCAGGGCCATCGGGCTCCATCACATTGTCCCAATAGCTGGCGTTGACGCAAATGGGGCGCAGCTGCACCCCATGGGCGCGGGCATCACGGACAATCTGTGCCGGCGCATAAAACCCCATGGGCTGCGCATTCAACAACGCACAGGCAAAAATGCCCGGATGATGATATTTAAGCCAACTGGACGCATAGACCAAAAGCGCAAAACTGGCGGCATGGCTTTCAGGAAACCCATAGGCGCCAAAGCCTTCAATTTGCGAAAAACAGCGTGCGGCAAAATCCTCGTCATAGCCATTGCGCTGCATGCCGTTCATGAAGAGTGTTTTAAATTCACTGACATTGCCATGCTTTTTAAACGTCGCCAAAGATCGCCGCAGACGATCGGCTTGCTCTGGCGTAAAGCCCGCTCCCACGATTGCAATTTGCATGGCCTGTTCTTGAAATAAAGGTACGCCGAGAGTTTTGCCCAAAACCGCGCCCAAGGCATCAGAGGGAAAGCTCACCGGTTCCTCACCATTGCGGCGGCGGATATAGGGATGCACCATGTCCCCTTGAATGGGGCCCGGACGAATGATCGCCACCTCTATAACCAGATCATAAAAACAGCGCGGGCGCATGCGCGGTAAGAAATTCATCTGCGCCCGGCTTTCCACTTGAAATACGCCCAGGCTGTCCGCTCGGCATAGCATATCATAGACCACTGGATCCTCAGGAGGCAAGGTGGCCAATGTGTATTCCACACCGTAATGCGCCGAAATCAAATCAAAGGCCTTACGAATGCAAGTCAACATGCCCAAGGCGAGAACATCCACCTTTAAGATGCCCAGACTGTCGATATCATCCTTGTCCCAGCAAATGACCGTACGCCCTTCCATACTGGCGTTCTCAATCGGCACCAACTCATCCAGCCGGCCATCTGTGATGATAAAGCCCCCAACATGTTGAGACAAATGTCGTGGGAAGCCAATCACCTCATAGATCAAAGCCATCGTTTGGCGCAAACGCGGATCACTGGCATCCAGACCGATCTCAGCCATACGCTCCGCCTCCAAGCCTTTGGTAGAGAAAAACCCCCAAAGCTGCGAAGATAAGGCACCGATGGTATCTTCCGATAGGCCCATAGCGCGCCCCACCTCACGGATCGCCCGCTTGCCCCGGTAATGCACCACCGTAGCGCAAAGGCCTGCGCGGTGACGGCCATAGCGCTCATAAATATGTTGGATCACCTCTTCGCGGCGCTCATGCTCAAAATCCACGTCGATATCGGGTGGCTCATTGCGCGCCTCTGAGACAAAACGCTCAAACACCATCGTCCCAATCTCCGGGCTGACCGAGGTGACACCTAAGCAATAGCACACGACCGAGTTGGCTGCCGATCCACGCCCTTGGCACAAAATACCCCGGCTGCGGGCAAAGGTGACTATGTCATGTACAGTCAAGAAATAAGGTTCATAATTGAGCTTGGCGATCAGCTGCAACTCATGCTCGATGATCTTTTTTACCCGCGCAGTTGCACCACTTGGGTAGCGCCATGCGAGCCCCTCATAGGCCAAACGGCGTAACCGATCACTGGGGTTTTCTCCTGCGCTTAATTCCGAAGGATATTCATACCGCAACGCATCCAAAGAAAATGTAAGCTGCTCTAGAACCTCTGCCGTTTTGTGCAATGCCTCTGGATAGGCTTGAAACAGGATGGCGGCCTCCTCAGGAGAGCGCAGCCGTTGCTCTGCATTGACCTGCGCCGACCGACCCAAAGCATCCACCCGCACCCCAAGACGAATGGCGGTGAGCGTATCGGTCAAGCGGCGTCGCGCGCCATGATGCATGATGGGGGCGGCAGAGGCCACCAGTGGTAAGGAGTATCGCTGCGCCAGTGCGGCGATGCGGGCAAAATTCACCTCATCTTGCCCATCATAACAAGGGTATAAGAGCAGCATCACATCTTCAGCAAAGCGGCGCGTCAACCTCCGAAGATGTGACACCCATGAGGACGCGCCGGGCTGCACCTCTAAGGCAGGTGGCGCGTGCAGCAAAATCAGCTGATCACTGCCAAATTCCAACAGGTCATCAAATTCTAAGTCGCAACCACCTTTGTCCGCTCGCAAACGCCCACGGGAAATCAAACGACACAGCTGGCCCCAGCCCACACGCGTTTTGGGCAAAAGCGTTGCGGACAGACCCTCCCGTAAGACAATCTTAGCCGCCGGTAGCAAACGTGGTGTGTTGTAAATATGCGCCGAAGCGCTGCGCCGGAAGCCTGGCGGCGCAGGCGGGCCAATCAACCCAATGGTGCGGTCAAACTCTTGCCGCTCAGCCACCTGCCGAGCAATCTCCCGCGCTCGAGTATGTGCTCGCACGATGCCCGCCACAGAATTTACATCTGCGATAGCCACCGCCGACAACCCCAAGAACGCTGCACGATCCATATATTCCTCCGGGTGCGAGCCTCCGGCCAAAAAGGTGAAATTCGAACAGGCTTGCAGCTCCGCCCAAGCCAGACGGCGATGTGGAAAAGGAAGGACATCAGAACAGGACATAAGACCAGACTCAGCAACAGACTCCCATATGTTCACATTTTGTTCTTATTTGCAATTCCTATGCTCCCAGCCAAGCAGTCAAAGTTCTTTACGCGGCGGCACGTCCAAAAAAGCCTCTCTACTTTCATCAGATTTACTTTAGACTGAATGAAATGGAGGACAAAATGACAGATATCGTAATTCTTGGTGGCGCACGCACAGCTATTGGCACTTTTGGCGGCAGCCTCGCGGGTGTCAGCCCAATTGATCTAGGGGCAATCGCGGCCAAAGCCGCGCTCACCCGCGCGGAGGTTGCAGCCGAGCAAATCGGCCATGTCGCCTTTGGTCATGTCATCAACACCGAACCGCGCGATATGTATCTGTCCCGGGTCGCCGCCATGGAGGCTGGCATCTCTGACCAAACGCCTGCCATGAACGTCAATCGCCTTTGCGGATCGGGTCTGCAGGCCATCGTCTCTGTGGCGCAATCCTTGATGCTTGGCGATGCAGATTTTGGACTGGCTGGCGGCGCAGAGAATATGAGCCGCGCACCCTATATCATGCAGGCACAGCGTTGGGGCCAGAAGATGGGGGATGTCAAAACACTCGACATGATGCTTGGCGCATTGCACTGCCCCTTTGGCACAGGCCATATGGGAATCACCGCCGAAAATGTTGCACAAGAACATGCCGTCACCCGCGCCGATCAAGATGCCTTTGCTTTGGAAAGCCAGAACCGCGCCGCAGCGGCGATTGCAGACGGGCGCTTTGTCGACCAAATCACACCCGTGCCAATCAAAGTCAAACGCGATATGGTGGATTTCATCACCGATGAACATCCCAAAGCCACCAGCGCAGAGATTTTAGCCGGACTGCGGACGGTCTTCCAAAAAGAAGGAACCGTCACTGCTGGAAATGCCTCGGGCATAAATGACGGAGCTGCCGCAATTGTCTTGGCGCGCGCTGACGCAGCCGAACGCGCCCGCCTCACTCCAAAATTCCGCCTGCTCGGCTATGGTCACGCCGGTGTACGGCCGGAAGTGATGGGCATTGGGCCGGTGCCTGCGGTGGAAAACCTGATGGCGAAAACCGGATTGACCATCCATGATTTTGACGTTGTTGAGAGCAATGAAGCCTTCGCGGCACAGGCTGTCGCGGTTAATCGTGGCCTTGGCTTGGACCCTGCACGGGTCAACCCGAACGGCGGTGCAATTGCTCTGGGTCACCCAGTGGGGGCGACGGGCGCCATCATCATGGTGAAGCTCATAGCCGAATTGGAACGCAGCGGCGGCTCAAAGGGCCTCGCCACGATGTGCATCGGCGGCGGCCAAGGGATCGCCGTGGCAATTGAGCGGATTTAGAACCCAACACGGGGTGCCCCTGACAACAGCGGCGCCCCTCAAAAATCAAAACGTAGAACTCCTACTTGCTGCCGATACTATACAAATAAGCGTAAATATTACGCGCGTCTTCTTCCTTCCGCACTTTAAAGCTCATTTTCGCCCGAGCTTTTTTATCGTCGAGAAATACCTTTAAAAAATCCTTTGGATCTTGGACATAGGCCGAAAATGTCTCTTCTGTCCAAATCAAACCCAGCTCTACGCCAGCCTTCACCAAAGATTTTCCGTAACGGTAGCCCGGTACGGCACCTGCTATTGCACCAGCGATATTATACAGGTTTGGGCCAGATTTACTGTTGCGCCCCGCCAGCTTTTCGCCAGCATCCGTCACAACCACATGACAGGCAACACATTGCTTGTTAAAGGCCACCTCGCCTGCGGATGCGTCACCAGAGGCGCTGTGACCATCCGCCAAAGCCCCAGAGGCCAGAACCCCTGAGAATAATACAAAAATAAGCCTGTTCATATCATTCTCCCTTGAATTTCATGACGATCAAAACGGCGATTTAAAAACTGCGCTTTAGGCGGCCACATGGGACACAGCGCATTGTTTCCACAGCTCAGACAGGGCCGTAACCAAGTGATCCACATCAGCATCACTGTGCAAAGGCGAGGGTGTAAACCGCAGACGCTCTGTGCCTCTTGGAACGGTCGGGTAATTAATAGGCTGAACATAGATGCCAAAGCTATCCATCAAATAATCGGCCAACATTTTGGTTTTTACAGCATCTTTGATCATCACCGGCACGATATGGCTGTCATTTGCCAAATGTGGAATCCCGGCTTTATCCAGCCCAGCGCGCAGGCGCGCCACCTGTGCCCGTTGACCCATCCGCTCTACGAAGCTGGTTTTGAGATGCGCAATAGAGGTGCGCGCCGCGGCTGCAACCGCAGGAGGCAAAGCCGTGGTAAAAATGAATCCCGAGCCAAAAGACCGGATAAAATCGCACATCGCTTCTGAGCCGGTGATATAGCCACCAACACAGCCAAAGGCTTTGCCTAGGGTACCCTCAATGATGTCGATACGATGCGCCAAGCCTTCACGCTCACTGATGCCACCGCCACGCGGGCCATACATGCCAACCGCATGAACCTCATCAAGATAGGTGAGCGCCCCGTGTTTTTCACAAACATCCAAAATCGCGGCAATCGGTGCAATATCCCCATCCATAGAGTAGACGCTTTCAAAAGCGACAATCTTCGGCCGGTCTGCGCAAGCGGTCAACTTACGGTCGAGGTCTTCTACATCACTATGTGCCCAAATCATTTTTTCGGCTTTAGAATGACGAATGCCTTCAATCATCGACGCGTGGTTTTCGCTGTCTGACAAAATCACCGCATTGGGGATTTTGGCACCCAGCGTGGCCAATGTTGTCCAGTTGGACACATAGCCAGAGGTGAACAAAAGCGCGGCCTCTTTGCCGTGCAAATCCGCCAGCTCAGCCTCAAGCAGCAAGTGGTCGTGATTGGTTCCGCTTATATTGCGCGTGCCACCTGCGCCTGTACCGCAGCGCCCGACAGCCTCTTGCATCGCGGCAATCACTGCAGGATGCTGGCCCATGCCCAAATAATCGTTGGAACACCAAACCGTAACATCCCGAGTACCGCCCTCAAAATGATTGGTGGCCTGAGGAAACTTACCGGTTTTCCGTTCAAGATCGGCGAAATACCGATAATTGCCATCCTGTTTCAACTGCTCAAGTTGATTTTTGAAAAAGTGATCAAACGACATG
>Ga0209092_10002495_pt1 | contig 16871 bp, 28 predicted proteins | sample FraStrMetagenome_FD_187446 | JGI IMG/M metagenome (GOLD analysis project Ga0209092, IMG submission 187446) | Marine eukaryotic phytoplankton communities from Arctic Ocean - Fram Strait ARC3M Metagenome (SPAdes) (version 2) | ecosystem: Environmental > Aquatic > Marine > Oceanic | place: Fram...
GCTTGTATAACTTCTAACGCTCTAGGGTCTTTTTCGTTCAACAAATCGTTTAAAGCGTCTAGTTCAGCACTAGCTCTGTCTAAAGTAGCTTTTTGAGATGCTATATCGTACTCCTCTTGTATCCTCAGCTTAAGCTCACCCATTTCAACTAAGTGTTCTTCTTCCTCTTTTGTCAAAGCTCTACCAAGCTCTTGCTCTGACTGAATAATCATCTCGTCAAGCTTCTTACGAGCTTTAGAAGTAATATTAAATGACTTATCAAGAGTAGCTTGTTGATTAGCTAACTTAGCTTCATCGTTTTTAATACCTAGAGAAGCAGCGTCTAATCCTGCAGCATCAGTATTACCACTCTTAATCATATCCTTAAAAGCTTTCTTTCTAGCTTCTAATACAGCTTTAGTTTGCTTTATTTCTCTCTGTAAGTCTTTTCTATTGTCTCTCTCTTTTTCTTCTAGGTCAGTAACTCTCTTAGTTTGAGCCTTTACGAAAAGTTCTTGTTTAAGTTTAAGGTCTTCTCTAGCATATTTAGATTCTATCTCAAGACGTTTCACAACGTTCTTTTCCTGAGACATCTCTATATTTCTATCCATAGAAAGAATCTCTTTACTAAGGTCAAATATCATTTTCTTGAAGTTTCTAACACGCCTTCCTCTTGCTCCTCCTCCGTTTTTAGAGTCTTCACCGAATACTTGAGGTAAAAACTCTTGGTCTTTTGCAATATTATATATGTCGTCTATTTGTTTAAATATATCGTTCATATTGCCAAAAAGCTGTTGTGCCTGAGAAGATGCGATTGTCATAAAGTTACCTGATAAAGCTCCTTCTGCAAAACTAAGGGCTTGTTCCCACATAGACAAACTTCTTACGCCTTGTATAGACATAACCATAAGTTCTTTGTTCAAGTCCTGTATCAATTCAACAACTGCAGCAGCCTTTGCCATTTTAGAGAACTCTGTAGTCATAGCCTGTATGTTAGCTATACTATCTTGTGTAAGATTACCATTCTCATCTAAAGAAGCGTTAAGACCTTCCATCTCTTCGTTAGCTCTTCTGACCATTTCTTGTTTTTGGTCTAAAGCAACTTCACTATCGTTAGTAGCCTTAACAAGAAGACCAAGTTTTGTTGTAGCTGTAGTAATACCTTCTTCTGAAATGTCAGATAAAAGATTATTAGCCTGTCCTATTTTATCACTAAAAGCTTCTACTATAGCTATCACAGCCTGAAAAGCCAATAGTATACCTAGAGGTCCCATAAGAGATTTTGCTAGTCCGTTTATAGCTCCCCCAAAACCTATAGCTTTACCTGTAGCTTTGTCCGTTGTTTGAGCAGCTTGAGCCATTAAAGAACCTAACTGAGAAATGTTATTGGCAACACCTCGAATACCATAAGGGGCATCACTAAATACACGACCAAGTTCCATAGCAGAAGCAGCGTGTAATCCTGTAGCAGAAGTACCTTGTTGCATAGAAGCTGTTAACTGACGCATCTGAGCAGACCTCTGTTTAAATTTCGCACTACTCATATCCATAACGCTCATTTCTTGACGAAGAACGTTAATCTCTTGCTGTATTGCTGCTATAGAGTTTTTATGAACTGCAGAGTTTTGACCTACTAAAGTGGTATTTTCTTTAATCTCTTTATTTAGAAGTTTTTCAGTAGCAATAAGCTTGTTCTGAGTCTTTACGTATTCAGAATTAGTTATACCTGACTTCTTTAGAGTTGCATTAAGCTTATCTACCTCAGCCTGAAGCCTTTTTATTGAAGCTTCAGCAGCTTTAGACTCAATGTTTATTGAGAAGTTACTTTTTTTATTACCTGTAGCCATTATCTATTTCTTTTAATGTGGTTCTTAATTTCTTTTAGTTTTAAAGGTGCTTCGTACTTGCCCTTTGCTGTGTCGATGACTTCATCTCCAATGAAGAAGTCATCTGCTTTCAATATTTCTAATATTTCTTTTATCATTTTGTTTTATATTTGACCTCCGTCTGTTATTATCCATCCTCTACTTACCAAGTTAGCTCTGTTAGTTGCGGCTGAAGAATTGTAATTACTACTTCCCATACCTAAAGTAACATTGCTTCTTCCTGATGCGTCTAAAGCAGCTAAAAGGTTGTTATAATAGGATGTATTATATGTTATTCCTGTCATAAAGTCTTCCATATCTTGAATCACTGAAAAATCCCATCCACTTATGTCTTGATTGAAAGATGTTGCTCCCATAAACATCTCACTCATATCGTCTATAGAGCTCGTGTCCCATCCGCTTATGTCTTGGTTGAATGAAGTAGCACCTTTAAACATTCTATGAGCCCTTTCTATGTTTGAAGTGTTCCATCCTCCAATGTTCTTGTTAAATGAAGTTGCGTTTTCAAATATGCTAATAAAACTACTTACGTTAGGAAAAGTCCAACTACTTAACTCTTGATTAAAGTCAGATGCTCCACTAAAAATACTAATTATACTAGTAGCATTGATTAAGTTCCAACTATTAAGCGGTTGGTTAAAAGAATTAGCGTTTTTGAACATTGAGCTAAGACTAGATGCTCCTGAAACATCCCATCCATCAATATTTTTGTTAAAAGAAGTTGCTCCATTAAACGTATTTGAAAAACTACCAACACTAGAAACATCCCAAGTTGATAAAGACTGATTAAATGAACTTGAATTTCTAAACATACCTTGCATATTAGTTACGTTACTTACATTCCACTTAGAAATATTTTTATTGAACGATGTGTTATAACTAAACATTTCCATCATATTATTCACTTTTGAAACATTCCAATTAACTATTAGTTTGTTAAATGGTGTCTGTCTAAACATTCTGTACATATCAGTGACATTACTTACATCCCAAGAACCGATTTCTTGATTAAAAAAGGTTGAAAATGCGAACATTTCTGACATATTAGCTACTTTTCCTACATCCCAATTAGACAAAGGTTGGTTAAATAAAGCTGCACTACGAAACATTTGTTGCATATTGGTAACGTTAGAAACGTCCCAACTTCCAATAGACTGATTAAAACCGCTATTGCTATAGAAAGCTCTCTTCATATTAATAACGTTACTTGTATCCCAATTTTCTATTTGATTTACAGTTCCGTTATTGTCCTCTAATAGAGATTCGATACTAGAAAACGTTCTAAAGTTAGGTTTATCAGAAATACTAGACATATCAAGGTCATTTTCAAAGTCAATCAAGCTAAGTCTGTTTAAGCTAGAGTCAGGTCCGAAAGATATAAGTTCTGTATATGCAGTTTTGTTTATACCGTTAAAATTTAGCTCTCTAGCTTGACCATCTATATTTATTATATATTCACCTACTGTAGCGTAAGTATGTGTTCTTTCACTGTAAGCGTTAGGAGAGCTTTGTCCGTCACCCCAATCAATTAGACCATCGTAAGTTCCATTAGAAACATAAGGAAGCTCAACGTCTTCGTTAGATGAAGTTGTTACTATCCTAAAAGAAAGTAATCTTTCACTTCCATCATCAGTATCACCTTCGTAGACAGGAGTAAATTCACCTACAGCTCTCAATAAATTAAGCTTAGTCAAAGCTTTATTTATATTAACATCCATAGAGTCTATTATATAAGAAACGTTATTTATGACTATAGTGTCACTTAGTTTAAGTTTGGAAAATATTGCAGGAGGTAAATAAGATTTAACTTCTAATCTTCTTGAGAATTTAGAGTATATACCTTTTATGTACCTGCTGTGGAAGTTGTCAAATATAGAGTTAACGTTTATATTTCTATTCCACTCGTCAAACTCAGAATTAAAGTGAGTCGTGTTTTCTTCACTGTCATCTACATTTGAAGGAGCATTGTAATAGTCATTAGTGAAATTAGTTCCTTCACTCCATTCTATGCTTTCTGTTGCAGACAACTCTCTTCTGTTTATGTAATGAACCAATGGCTTTCCTATAGTTGGATTAGGAAAGTTATCACTCTTGTTGTCAGCCACAAACCATCCCCACTGAATATTAGTTAGCTCCTTAGAGTCAACATCAACTAATCTTTCAAACATCATCTTTTCAAACTTAGGCTGAACCTTATAAGTTCCTCCATCAAACAAAAATGAATTAGTGTTTTCGTTACCTTCTTCCTGAAAATTGTTTACGTTGAATTTAACGTTACCAAAATCGTCACCTGTTATCTCAGATTGATTTATTGCTAAAAACGTCTTAGGCTTAGTGTAATTGTACTCAATTTCTCTAAATGGAGATATTCTAGATACAGTACTAGAAGATATGTCTACATAGTTTGTTATGTCGTACTGAACCCCACTGTCTATATAGTCATCTAGAGATTTTATATTTATTAAATAAGAGTCATCATCTAATCTTTCTTCAAAAGCAACTAAATTGTAAGTCTTGAATATATCAGATAAAAAATCCATAACCTTCATCTTTGGCATAAGTCTCTGAGGATTTACGTAATCCAAGTTACTTATTGACGAAACAGTACTGCCTATAGCGTAAGTTGCATTCTGAGTAACTGTGTTCACTTGAAATATACCGTCATTCTCTACTCTTTGCTTAACTATAGCTAGAGAAGGTGTGTAAGACACTATATTAGTATCAGCTATTATTTTGGTTTCAATAGCAAATTGCTTTCCTATTTGGTAGAAGGGTGTACATACAGTAAATTGAAGACTAGAACCATCTCCTGTTGTTAAAGATTCTGTTTTTAAGTGCTTTTTTTCTGTACCTGCATATCCGATAACTCTAACTGTTACTTCAAGGGTAACATCTCCGTCACCTACAATATTATCTACGCTAATAGTTCCTGTGATTGTTGTTCTAAAATTGTTAGGTTCGTTTATTCCTGCAGCAGAACCTTCACTGTCATTAATAAGAGGTCTTAAGTCTGTTGAGCCAAGAGCGTGATTCCATTCACCATTCTCAGTTCCGTTTCCTTCTTCAATCAGTTGTCTTGTTATAGTCTTTCTCTCTATGCCTCCTGTTGTTGATTCGTAGCCCATATAACCCTTCCTATTGTGTAACCACATATAAAGGTCTTTAAGAGTTGAAGCATCCTCTACTGAAGACCCTTCAAATCCGTTTACTGTTGTAGATACTGTAAAAGCTATACCTGTGCTGTCCGTGTCAGTAAGAGTCGTTAGCTGTTCTACCCTAACTTCATTAGACTCTATAAAAACAATGTTTCCACCTCCAAATCCATCGCTTATTACAGCAGAAGTGTATCCTAGCAAAGAAGCTACAAAAGAAGATACTTGCTGAGCTACAGAGTCCTCGCTGCCTATAGATATGTTTATTTCGTGATTAGTTCCGTTAAGAGAAATAGTTATTACCCCTGCTGAAGTAGCACCTGAAGTGAAAGTTATCTCAGTAACCTGTTTCTTACCGACAACACCACCAAACATCCACTCTTTATTAAATTTTATAGTTGGGAACTGAGCTTCTATAGCATCGAATATAAGCTCAATTCTCATAGAAGGCTTTAGGTCTGCGAAATTAAGTCTATCCCCTGATACTACGGTATGATTACTGTCTCTCTCTTCTAGAGATAAAATCCTATGAAAACCGTCATCGTCATATTCAAAGCCTCTAGTGTGTGATAATAAGGTGTATTTAAAGTCTCCTTCTGAACTTTCCACTATATAAGGAGAAGAAGTGTTTGTCCCTTCAGGCTGACCCTGAATATTTGTAGTGGCTGTAGCTGAAACACCTGAAGATAGCACACCTATAGACATATCGGACTTGTTTCCTACTTCGTTAGCATCTATATATACAAAATCATCAAAGGTAGTGTAAGAAGAGAAACCTGACGCGTTTTGGTTTATGTATGAAGATATCTCTTCCTTAGTCTGAGTTACGGTTGAATTAGGGGAAAGTTCTATTGTATAGGTCAATCCGTCAAGAGTAACATTAAAACTGCCACCTGTAGTAGCTCCACTAATTACTTCTATTGAAGAAGTCTCTTGTACACCTGACAATATCTTTACATCAAAACCATTTTCGAAACCTATCTTTACATTCTCTAAGGTGTTCTCATAAGAAAATTTAGATAAGTAATAAAGGTCTTTTAGCTCAGTAGAGCCTATAGTGTCTTTTAGTGAAGTTATTTCACCAAAGAACTGAACGCTGTAAGAAACAGGAGAATTTTCCTTAACACTTACACTGTTTAACTTTACGTATCCTTTTTTAAAGTCAACTCCATTAAGCTTTATAATAGCATCGTACTTTCTTCTAGGGTCAAATCCATCTATAATATTGTTACTAGCGAATCTTTTAAATATCCTATTATTAGTCTTAGATGCAGGTAATTTAAATTGGTTAGTGTATGCAGCAAAAACCTTTCCAACATCCTTAGAGTCTTTTATTTTGTCCTTTACCGTTATATTAACGTCAGGGTTTATGTCAGCAGAAATCCAATTCTGAGATATAGTTCCGTCAGCATTTCTTAAATCAGTATTTATAAATAATTGTGGCTTAGTCATATTATCTTATTGAGTTTATCCAATCGTTAGCACCTTCAAATTTAAACGTGTAGTTTATAAGCTTGTCGTTAAGGTCTGTCTTTATATCTAAGTTTTTAGTTGTTAAGTGTACAGGCATAGTGTATATGCTGCTTTGTTTGGGAACAAATCCAACACCGAACTTAGAAGAGTCTACCTGTAACCAAATTTGCTCAGACATAATTAATTCTAGAAAAGTATCGTTTTCTTCTTCAGGAACCCATCCTGTGTTAAACTCTAAAGAAACCTTACCATTCTTGTTTAATATATACCTCTGATGTCTAAATTCATTGTAATTCCCACCATTTAAAATATTTCTAGTGTATTTTGTTTCTTCTGAAGCTATAGATATGTTAAACCTGCCTGTAAAGTGAACTTGTTGAATAACACCAAACCTATTAACAAAGTAAGCAGCAGTGTGTCCGTACTTGTTACAATCCTGATACTCTACATATATAACTTCGTCAGCTCCTGTAGAAAATTCTACAATTACTCTTTCAGCGTAACCACCTCCTTGAAAAGTATTTATGTAATATACAGCATCTTCAGTGCTGTCTAAAGGAGATATTCCTGACACAGTGTGAAAAGTATGCCATCCTGCTCCATTTGAAGTTTGTAATTTGTAACCTGTAAGCTCTTCCGCTAACACAGGTATTCTGTTGTTAGTTTCGTCATAAGACCTTATAACTTCAGTAGACATAAGGATTCTTTTGCTTATAGAGTAATTAGCTCCATCTGTAAAGGTTCCGTATCCGTCAAGACCTAAATAATACTCCTTGCTTTCAGTATCTGAACTTCCATCTGTGTAAAAAGAGGATAATATTGAAGAGACAAAAACTGCGTTACTCTCTTCTCCTGAATCACCAAAGCTAACCTCTACAAAATCTCTAGCTAGCTCTGATATATCAACAGAAGCTGTTCCGTTTAATGCAGTACTTTTTAGCTTTATAGTTACATCCGTAGGTTCATCTGCAAGGTCACCTATCCAAACCCTAAGATTTACTAGTATGTAAGACAGATTTTCGTCTGTTGAGGTAATCCAATAAGGAGAACGTAATAATATTTTGTTAGTTGGTAATGCCATTATATGTTATTTAATAAATTATCTACTTTGTTTTTCGCCCATAGTTCTATGTCATTTATAAGGTCTGTTCCAAATGAGCTGTTTTCGCTGAATATGGAAAGTATATCAGAACCTCTATATCCAAACCTAGTTATAGTACCTCTAGCTCTTATTGCTCTAGCTATAAGGAAAGCACTAGCCTTATAATCTCTTTCTGTAATAGTACCTTTAGCGAATCTAGGCCTAATACCTTTAGCCTTCATCCAACGTATAATACCTTCAGAACCTGAAACACTAATTCTTTGTCCTGCATTTAAACCTTCGTCTAATATATTTATAGAAGGGTCGAACTCAATTACTATGCCTCCACCTTTAATAGAGTATGATATAGAGTTTAAAGTATCTCCTGATGCGTGAGTGCGGTCACTAACAAGTCTAGCCTTTAAATCTTGTACAGCACGTTTACCGTACTTATTAATTAGTAATTTTAGTTCTTTATCCATTAACAAGCACTTATGTTCTTAGGCATTTGTACTGTTATGTCAATACCCCATCCTGTTAAAGAGTTCTCAAACTTCTCATAAAGTAGCTCAGCAGTAGGGTCTCCTACGAGAACATACTGCTTCTGTGCTAAATAACCTCTTCCACTTCTAAAAGCTTCTACTAAGTTGTTTATAACTGTAGATTGTGTGTTAAGCACATCCTGTAAGTTACTAGCTCCTTCAAATGAGTTGTCATACTCTTTAGGTTCGTTAACTACATCTAAAGCCATTACGCTTATAGTTAACTCTATAATGTTTTCATCATAAGTAATATCACTAATAGCAAAGTGTGATAATGGGAATAGAGTTTGTTTAGATAGGTCTGTTCCATCTAACTGTCCGAACACTACTGCATTAGTATTTTCTTCGTTGTTCTTAAAGTGTCTTTCAACAGCTCCTAATATATCATATACTTGTGTCATACTTAAAATGATTTTTTAATACTTTTTCTTTCTATTGCTATCTTTTCTTTCTCAAACTGTAACCACGTTAACGCTGAGTGAATAGGAAGCTTTGTTGTTCGTTCCAAGTCAAGAGCCTTTCCGTCAGCAAGGGCATAAATTTGTTGAAACCATCCATATCTTTCGCTAAAGCTTTCTCCTGCTCCTCCGATAGAGTTCCCTCCTGAAGAAACTTCTTCTCTATATAACTCTTCATAGCTGCTAACAATCTCGTCCCTAAACGATAAAAAAAAACCTTAGCTCCTAAGGCTACTCCTAATGGCATATCTAACATTGCCTCTGCATATTCTTCTGTTCCTTCATACTCAGCAATCCTATAAGCTTCTTTTCCTTTAAAGCTTTTATGTACAGGTCTGTATAATACAGCCATTGCTTTGTGTATAGTGTTCAAGTCATCTGCATAACTAGTTAAATCTATGTACTCACCTAAACTAATCTTATCTAAGTTAGGAATAAATCCAAAATCTATCTCTACACCATCTGAACCTGTCATAGAAAATCTCCTCTCTAAAGGAGTTTTCGATTGAAACACTTGATAAAAACTTTCTAGTGCTTCATTAAAATAATGTATAGGAACTTTAACAATATCTTTATACTCCATACCACAGAATATCTCTAGTACTTTAATATCTAGAAAATTGTTCTCTACTTCTTCATTTGCTTCATACACTTTCATAAACTTAACATAATCTCTTAATGAGATGTCGTTAATGCTTTCAGGTATAAATAATTTAATCTCTTCCATAAACAATTCTTATACATATAAGATAAAATAATAGGTAAAGTGTTCGCCTATAAATAAAACTTATTTTAATGTGCATAACTATCAGTAAATAGTATAGTAAGAGTGTATCTGTAGACGAACAAAAAGACTCTTTTCTTATTATATAGTATATAATTCAGGCAACAGTCCGTTAAAAGCCTTCAAGGACAAACTTTATGTGAGAGCATATTGGAACAGGCATACTCTCCTATGTCAATCTTGCTTTATCTTTTATAACTTTTGAGCTACCCAAGCAAACTCTTGAACATACGGTCGCTTAATTGCGATGATTTTCTTTTTATTTTAAAGTTGTTAGGGGGTAGCATATTCTAGAGCGAGGTAATCACTAGATATAGCTCTTACAATTTGTGATTGCCGAGCTTCGATTCGTACAAGATTCCCTCTTGTTAAAGATACTTATACTATACTCCTAAGGTGAGTGCTCCACAAGAGCAAACGAACCGTAACAAGTGTCTTCTAGCGAGGACTACTGAAAGCTCTCCCAATTTATGATTGTCCGAGCTTATAACTTAACTGTAAAAATATATATTTCTAAATTTAATATGTCCGTCTCAATCAAAAAGATATTTCACTTACTCCCTCTTGTTAAACAGACGCTTCTAGCACTCTCTCTTATTAAACAGAAGAAGCTCCCCTCTCTTGTTAAACAGATTGAAAACTCTACACTAGCTAACTCAACACCACCCCTATTCATATCACGTTAAACCGCCATATATAGCGATATAATTATATATGTGTACTAAATTTATATGTTGATAAGGAGTAAAAAGATGTTGATAAGTATGTTAGGATATGTTTGTATGGTGTGTATAAAGGTTGTTACAACTCATATTATTATTATTACTTATTATTATCCTGTTACATAACTGTTATAATATTATTGATACTTAGATATAGGGTACAAAAAAAGCCCTTATTATAGGGCTTGTATTGGCTGTTAATATGTGCGTGTTATACTGTTATCATATCTTTATTTATATATTGTTTAATGATATCTTTAATTGGTGTATTATTCTTTCCTGCTCCTTCTTATTTTCTTTGCATACCATTTCAATAATGTTAGGCAAATCTCTGAATAGTGTATCTATATTAAATACTATATGATTATTATTATCCCCATAGCCTATATATAATTCCCCATTGGATGCGTGTAAAGTATTTATTTCGTGTATATATGTTGTATCCATTGCTTTATTTGTTTATATTGCTTAACCTATATAATAGTTCTTTTTTATCAGTATAGAATAATTCAATAGCTTTGAATATTGGTATTGCCACTTCGCAATCTTCTCCCCATTCTTCAATATGCCAATAACATATGTGTATTGGCTCTTTATCATCCCCATTATCATAATATATATTTACACTTTCGTTATCTATTGCTAATTTTATGTTTTCAATATTGTATTCCATATCTTTATTTGTTTAGTTGTTTAACAGCATCCTTAAGGCTGTTTATTAATTCATAATGATACTTACTCATTTCATCTTTTGGGGTCACCTCTTTTATATAATAAATGCACTCTTTTAGACCGTTTATTACATTTGTACCTGTATAATAGTTAAATTTATCTTCCATTTTTTTACGCTTATTTATTTTTAATTAGTTTTAACATTTCTTCTTCTATTACAGCACTGATATAAAAATCGTTTTCTAATGCTATTATGTATTTATTGCTTATTAAATAATCAACTATTCTAATAGATGTCTTTTTTATGTCTTTTATTTTTTCCATATTTATTTATGTTTTGATATAAAATAATCTTTGTTAAATGTTTGTTTTTTACCTTTGTAATTATCGTTATACACTAAGGTCCCAAAACCAAAGTTGTTTTTATCAACCATTTGCACAGGTATGCACTCTTGATTTAATGATATGCACAATTTTTTAACTAATATTAAAGTACTTGTATAATCAGCTTCACTATCTAAACTTATAACTGCAGTTTGTTCGGGTATATTGTTATAAATCCCCTCTTGTTCGGTTATGTGGTAATCATTAAACCAATTTGCCCCTTTTAAATTATTTAATTGCTCAATTACTTTACCGTAAATATCACCTTCTAATCCTATGTTAATTATATATTTCATTTTATTATTGTTTTATGTTATTTATTAATTTAAGTCTATTAGTTTACCGTTCCATTCTTTGCTATCTAAATACCAAACCCAATTCTTTTGATATATTGGCTTTATGTTTAAACCGCTTAGTCTAATTACACCATTCAATCTTTCTTTTGTTGTATTTGACTCCCAACCGCAATTAGTTATTGATATAGTTTTTTTAGGGTCATTATATTTATAAGCTATTGCGTTTCCTTGATATTTTAATATAGTTACATTTGGCTCAACCTCAACACTCATATTTGATTTATTAAACTTTTTAGCGTTTAAAAACGCTTTTACTGATTCTATTGTTATTTGTCTCATTTTATTTATTATTTAGTTTATTATATATTCTTAAAAGTTCGTTTCTCTTATTAGGTGATAAATTTGTTTTTAACTTACCTAATATTTGCTTTTTAGTTGTCATATAAGTCAATATTAAAATCTATATTCATTTCTTCGAAATCTAAATTATTATAATTGTCTTCGATTGCGTTAATTGTGTTTATATATGTATTCATTTTATTTATTTTATGTAATTAATTAGCTTTTCTATTTTTTCAACTGTTTCGAAGTTGTGATAATCTCTTTTAAAATCTAACTTTATTTTATATTCATTTAATGCGGTCAATACTATTTCTTTATTTGTCATATTATTATTGTTTATAGGTTATTCAATTCTACTTGTTCTATTACTGCAATTACTAAGCTAATAATAAGAGGTAAATGTATTGTTAAAAATATTACTGCTCCAATTCTGTTTAATTGTAATGATGTTAATTTGTTTAATGTCTTCATAATGTTTAATTTAATGTTATTATTTGTTTTTGTTTGATGTTGTAAAGATAACTCTTTTTTTATAAAAGTTATCATATATATATTTAATAGAGTACTCTTGTTTTTTTACACTCTTGTTTAATGTTAATGGCACTTGTATTTTTAGATTTTTCATTTTATTTATTTTTATTTGTTATTAATTAGTAATGTAAAGTACTACCTTTTATTAATATTTCATTAATTAAGATTGCTACTAATGGCAGTAAAACTGTTGCTACAAATGTCAATCCTGCTTTTGTGATTGTGTCTAATTTTTTTAATGTTTTCATAATATTGTTTTTAATTATAGTACAAATATAAAACGTTTTTAGACAATCCACAAATTTATTTCAATTTATTTGCTATTTATATTCATTCTAAATAAGTTACATTTTTAAATTGCTATATTAAGGAACGCGCGCGCGTATACATAAACTTTTTTAATATACAAAATTTTTGCTATAGTTTTTTAACTATTATTTACGTATAATTGCAACTTGTTAACGCATACAAAATTAATTTTAATAAACCAAACAAATATGAATAAAATAATGAATAAAAATAATTTTAATTATCCTAATAATTTAACAGTTATTTATGAAGTAATTATTAACAACCAAAATGACGAATCAGAAACCCCCTCTTGTTAAACAGACCCCCTCTTGTTAAACATACGTAATTTTTTCACACATATACAAATTTTTTCACACTATGAAGCATACATTAGTAATACGAGCAAATAAAAATATCGAAAAGTGGTTATTAAATACAAACGTCAGCCCTGAAGTGACTGACGCTTTTATAAATAAGATTTTGGACAAATACCACCCTGAAGATTGGTGGATTGACGAAGGTTGGGATGACTCCCTCTTGTTAAACAGACCCCCTCTTGTTGAACAGCTTACTTAATATTATATACTCCTTTATTTTTACCTTGAGCAAGGTGCATAACAGCATATCTAAGTGCATCTAAGAAGTGATTGTACTTATCAATAGGTACAGACCCTTTTTCTTTCCAAGTATAATGATTTAGTTCCCTTATTATACCGTGAGACTTAGGGTCAACTATTATTTTATAGTCTTGTAACAGGGCAATCCCTGATAGGATTGACCCCTTAACTTGTTTAGCTCCCTGTATATTACAGCCACCATCTTTAAGCTCTTTTATAAGTCTAGGCTCGTGATTATCTGCAATAACTAGTCCTAAACCTGCGTGTAAGCGATTCTTACGTGATATCTGAGACGTATTCATACCTGCCTTACCGAAACACTCCTTAACAAATATCTCTCTCTTAAAATCATCTACAGAGACTTTTACTAGGGTAGTCAAATCCTCAGACCAACCAAAATCCTGTCCATAGCAAGTCTTATTAAGCTCTACGTAGTTACCTTTCTCCCAATTAGAATAGACTGTACCTGACATCTTCTCAAGCCAACCACCTAATACCTGATGCTCGTACTTATCAATGTTCTTTAGCTTCATATCATAGATGCTATCTAAGAAACTATCAGGTAAGTTCTCTTTGTTATCCTTGTAAGTTGTGTGAATGTACGTTACATTGCCTTTAACACCGTTAAAACCTGCTTCTACTCCTGCATCCTGAAAGAACCTTTTGTATATCCAATGCTCTTTAGTGGCAGGGTTAAGTATAAGTATAACTCTATTCTGAACCTTTTGACTACGTACAGACAAATCAATCTTATCAAATGTATTCTCGTCATTAAGCTCTTCTGCCTCATCAACAACAAATGTACTAACACCTGCTAACGACTTTAAGGCTGCAGTCTGATTACCTGATGCAGTCTTAATCCCTTTAAATATAATAGATGATTCTGTAGTTACGTTTATTATCTCAGCCTTATTAACTCTGAAGTCATCGTGTATGCTCATTGTCTCAATCTTCTCAACGAACTCAGGTATAATAGATGTATGAGCTGATGACATTGTATAACGAGTGAAAAGCACTTTGTGGTGCTTTCCATAAGTTAGATTGTTTAAGAACAAACCAACGCCATAAGACTTACCTGAACCACGACCTCCTGTGATTATATAGTACCTAGTAGTTCCTTCAAATAAAGGAATGTATTTAGGATTTAGAGTTACTTTACTCATTCTTCTTCGTGTGTTATATCAAGAGTATCTTCTTTTGGCTGTGGCACGTTAAACTGAATAACAGGAGCTTTAGTAGCTACCTGTCTCTCCTCTTTACGTTCTCCTGACTTACCATACTGATACTCCATTATCTTCTCCATAGCCTTCATATTGCCTTCCATAGCCATCTCAGCTAACTTATCCCATATACCGTCTTCTGAGCCAAATATGTTCTTAATAGCTTTGCTAGATAACTTCTTAGCTCTATCTTTCTTGGCCTTAGTAACTATAGGTGCAGGTAAGCTCTTGTCAGGTATAACTTTAACTCTAACCTTACGCTTGTTACTACGTCTACCATCGTTGGGTCTTTTATTGTTGTTATTCATACTATATAATAAAATTTAGTCTGTTTTGTTCAATTGCTTATACTTATGTAGGTATAGCTCCCTAATCTTTTCGTATAATTCGTCTCCTTGATTATAGAGCACGTCACCTGTTCTTATGAGCTTACCTTGTTTAAATTGTATCTTAACTTTAGGAATAACTTTAAGAGCCTTAGACTGACCTTCAACGACAACAGGATAGAAGTAACAACCTCTATCCCAACAGTCTCTAATAGCGTCTATAAGTTCAGGGTCAAAAAGATGGTCTGTGCTTATCTTTTTAGCCATACTATAATGCTATATTGTTATCTATTATCTCTATAAGATGTCTTAATTGACTTCTTTCAAACTGACCTATAGTCACTCCTTCTATCATTAAAAGGTAGTGGTCTTTCTTTGTTTCTATTATCTTTGTATCTCTCATATTAAAATAAATCATTCATTACACAATCGTAGATAAAACCATCTACATCATTTAGTTCGTCTAACTGCTCTACAGTCATCTCTTCACCTTTATACTCCGCATAGCTTATATAAGCATCAGAAAAGTCAGGATAATCAGCGAAGTCTACTCCACCTAGTTCAATACTTTCTACATAATTTAAGTCAAAATTCATGTCTTTAGTTTTAGTTATTATAAGTTACACATTCCCAACCAATCACTTCGTAATCGTTGTTATACACTTCTACTGTTTCGTCACACTCAGGCACACAGCTTAACAATGTCAAGGCTATTATGCAGAGTATTATTGCTGCTGTTATTTTATCTTGTAAATCCATATTAGTTACTGCTTATTCCTACGTTTATAGTTTCAAATGTAGAGTTATATTCTTTCCACTCAAAGCCTTTTAATATTAATGAAACTCTCTCATCGTAAACAGACTTTTGAGAGTCTGTTAACTTTCTATAAGCTATCTCATTCTTAGTTAATCCTGCATTATTAATCTTCTCCATTCTTTTAGTATCAGCTATCTGTCTAAGCCTTGTAAGACTAGTCATAGAAGACTCTACTTTATTTTCTATACCAAAGAACTCATTATAAGCCTCCTGTATGTGCTTTTTACTCATAGTGTAGTCAAATAGATTGGTCCTAGCGTGTATAAGCGTAGAATAATCTCTATTAACTAATTTAGCTATCTCTGTAGTGGATGCTAAAGTATAATCTAATGACATTTTAAAGTATAACACTCTTAAATCTACATAGTGATTACTTCTTACTTTATCCGCTATGTTTACTCTAAACTTCTCGTTAATAAAGTCATATACTTCTTTAAGTTCTTTGTCGTAGCTTTTTATCTTCTGTCTTCCCATTTTATTTAGTTTTAGTTATTGTTCTGCAAACATACGAAAATTATTTCATATATACAAGTCCTGAGGGTTATTTTTATAAAAATTAATAGCTTTCTTTATTCCCTCAGCTATCTCATATTCTTCTAACTCCACTTGCTTAGCGAGTTCACGCTCACAATACTCTATACTATAATCTTTTGTCATTAGATTAAAATAAAACATTGCGAACGAGTTATCTATTCTTTCTTCTATTGTATCTCCTTTGTGAAAGTCCATACTAAAATACATCTAGTTTAAGGAGTAGATATGTCCTGATTAACTTCTCACGACCTTTACTCTTATAAAGTTCCTTATACAAGCTTAAAACGACTCTCATCATACCAAACTCACTAAGACCTTTAAGGTTTTTCTCACACCACTTAGCACCATAACCCTTACACACTAAAACATTATCAGCTCTATCACCAACAACCATCTGCTCCCAAAAGTTATAAAGAGCCTCTTCCTTTGAAGTGTAATCAAACTCTCTCTTCCTGTAATTAAACATAGTCCCTTGAAACTGCTTATAGTCTTTATCTACAGAAACTATTACAGATTTATCAGGACCTAAATGCTTATAAAACTTAGCCACCAAGTCATCAGTCTCGATACCTCTACGAGATTGAACATCTAAATTATCTTTAACGTGCTGTATAAGCTCATCAAAATGCTCAGGCTTAGGACTGCCTGCTCTATTCATCTTGTAATTAGAATCAACTACTTTACGGTAGTTGTTTCTACAGAATCCTACAGGAATCATCTCTACATTATTATACTTCATTTGTAAATGGTACTCTGCATCATTA
>Ga0209092_10002496_pt1 | contig 16869 bp, 17 predicted proteins | sample FraStrMetagenome_FD_187446 | JGI IMG/M metagenome (GOLD analysis project Ga0209092, IMG submission 187446) | Marine eukaryotic phytoplankton communities from Arctic Ocean - Fram Strait ARC3M Metagenome (SPAdes) (version 2) | ecosystem: Environmental > Aquatic > Marine > Oceanic | place: Fram...
ATATTTTGGATCCAAGTACTTTGGAGGGTTCTCCGGGTCGTACCTGTCCATTCCTCTTCCTCCTCCGCGTCCGAATTTTTTCATCTTTTCTGGATGAATCAACCGACTTTCCTCTAACTTTTCTAGACTATGATTAAGAGATGCGTTAACACTCTTTACAATGTTCTATATTACACTTTGAATGCCTTCCTGACTTTCTTGTTGCGGCTAAAACGGTTTTTCACCATGTAGTAAAAACAACAACTTTTCGTAGAATCACGTAGACTCTAGTATTCAACCTATTAAAAGGGCCTTACGAATTTATAGTTCCGTAAAAAACTTCTTGCGTGGTAAAAGTTTGATTGTCTGGATCATATTTGTCATATTTTGCTATTTCAATTGCATCAGGGGTAAAAAGGATAAAGAAAAGTTGCATAAGTCAACAATGACTTCATGAAGCCATATGCCTTACTGGCTTTATCAGGCCTGTAGACTGCCGTGAACATGGTATCGGAATTCCAAATTTCATCGATAGTAGCAAATATTCTGAATTCGTCATCATTATTGCGTTTATTAATTATGATGTCACGTACAGTTGTTGTATTGTTTCCAATCTTTTCATCCAGGTTGATAATCTGCGTGCAATCGCACATTCCTATCTGGTTCATCATAGCACGATGTTTTGAGACCATATAACGATATTTTTGCTTCGTATCTGTGCCCATTTATTGATGAAATTAATTCATCATCCTAAACTTTAGTCCCAGAGTCCATCGTTCTTAGAAGAAAGAGGTCGTAGCAATCTTTTTACTCTGGTCGCAATCTCTTCTTGTGCGTCAACATGCATAGCACGTAATATATCTTTTTATCCACTTTACTCTGTCCATTAAGAACTCGCTAAGTCAATCCGAGTTGGAATTGCTGTTGATTCGTCTTGTTATGTACAGTATTATATAATTGGGTAATTGCTCTTGGCACCATTTGCTTTGATTCATAGTACGTGTCATACAAGCTAGCCATCCGCATGATCTTACATTTGGGTGTTGAACTGAACATTCATAAAAACGCATGGATTTGTTCTTACAGTATCCCAATATCTTCCATTAGGATATAGATACTCTCCATCACAATATCAAGGTCTTGGATCATTAGATGTCAAAGTGAAACAATTTATCAAAGAATTAAAAATATTCATGATGCACAGAATCACAGTTAGGAATTTCCATTCAACTTATGTTAGAAAATATTAATATAATGATTGACCAACAAATCTTTCAAGTTTCATACAAAAAAATTGGATGCTCATCAGAAATAGGCCGGATACAACAATTATGGACTTCTTCTCAGAGATACAACATCAAAATTTGAGGTACATATGCAACATCAACAATGAATAGAGTCAATGATTATGCACTAATGGAAGAAGTCATAACATCAGACCTTCATAATGATGATATTAGAAGTATTAATCTATGTTGGATTTATCTTCACGTTCAAAACCTATCAGACATTGTTAATGGAGCAGGCGATAATATTTCAGATTCGGCGAGGAATCATATAAGAGACGTTCATCGGAAAACTAGTTATAGATGGCCAAACTAACCCAAACAAACCAAACATGATTTGGAGGTATGGGATGACGCAATTTTACATGTGTGGTCTAATTCAGAATCATATCAGATAAAACCATCATTGGGTCCTTGGATCAACATAACGTTTACTTCATCATGGCAATATTCTCCTATCAATGAATTACTATATTATTGAGCATCTTCCCAAACATACAACATGTATACCAAGCCAATGCGAAGGATTAGAAGAGGCAAAAAAACCTTTAATTTTTATGCTACCACACAGTCATTGCCTATTGATACAATCCCAGCAATAGTTGATAGGACAGATCCTTTCCAACCACTATTGGAATCAACAGTTTCTCTACATGAAAATCAACAAATTAATGCAGAAATCCAACATCATTCCAACCTAATGTTCAACCAAATGCCCATTCTGTCACAAGTAGATGATCTAATTAACCAAATCATCAATGGTATTGCAATCGCAGTTTCTGATGCATCCTTATCTCCGCATACGAATATAGCAGCATCTTCATTTGTTATAACTACCAATAACCTTCAAACTTCATGTAGTGGATCACACGGAGTACCTCCAGGCATATATTTGATAGACTCATATGGAGCTAAACTATATGGTGTTTACACAATTATGGTATACCTTCAACACATCATAGAAAAAAAACATAACGAAAGGTCAAATACTAATTGCAACAAGGCAAGCATCAATAATGCCTTCCAATATCCAGATAAAGTATCGGCAAAGCAAGGCAATTTCGACATATTATGAGCCATCAAGAAAATTCAAAGTGATATGCCGATTTCCATAAAATATCAACATGTTAAAGGTGATCAAGACAACAAAAAAGACCGCTGACACTATTAGAAACATTCAACTACATTATGGACAAATGTGCTGGACAATATCGTGAATACATTGAAATGTCATCCCAGTATGAATATCCGAAATTATATTGGCTCACAAATTGGAGATGTAATATTAATTCAAAATGTGTAACCTCCAATTTTGAATATCACCTAAAAGATCAAATATACAAGAACCAAATGAAATATTATCTCATAACAAAGAAGAACTACTCATCTGAGAGCATCAAAGACATTGATTAGTTTGCTATTGGTAAGGCTGCTTCCTCAATTTTCATGAGAAGAAGAATAGGAGTGACAAAATTTGTATCAGGCTTCTATGCAAATGAAAAAAAGATGAAAGAACGAGGTGAATGGAGTAGCAATTTATGTCCCCTGTGCACGTTGAAACTACATCACATTTAATGTGTTGCAATAATGAAAGAGCTCGCGAACAATATCATGACCCCGTTAAAACAATTTCCTCCATTAGACTAAAACGCATACACATCCGTCAATACAAGCTTTCCTCTTGGAGATTCAGTTTTGCCCACGGTTGGATGTAAATTGTGAGGAGGTGGATGATGTCATAGACCTTGGTATAGATTTCACGTAGCACGCGGACATACTTTTTCGAGATTTATTGCCCAGCTGTCAATTGTTAGGGACTTCAATGAATTGCTGTACTAACTTGTAGATCTCAGGGGTTCACTTTTCGGCTTTACTAATTATTAATACCTTATTGTGATAATGAATTTGTGTTGAAATTTTCAATTTGCTTCAAATTCGGCTTCTGATTGGCTTTTAAGATGTGGTTAATTTTTTGCTGTTGACTAAGATTTGCGTAGTATTACGTGGTACTTGGTATATATTTGCTTATTTTTAGGCTTATTGGTTCGAGACTTTTTGGAGAAGTGAAAAAAATTCAGGACATTTTTTAAGGTTGAAATGAATGCCACCTTGGTATCCCTCTCAATTGTCTCCACTATGCAGATCATTGTCGAAGAATCCAATTTGTAGTCTTAAAGGGTACATCATTTATGATTTCAAATATGACAACATAAATTCTTTTCAGAATCAAACTGAAGTTAAATGTATTTGTAGGTGGGGCTAGTTTGCAGCATCTTGATAAGGATGATTCATTTACTTAACATTAAGGTAACTGACTATTAAAGTCCTAGTATGTTGCGAATATATGTGCGGTATATATACTGTGACGTGGATTTTAAATGCAACAAGAAGTAATCCGTCATAGTATAGTGGCTAGTATCCCCGCCTGTCACGCGGGAGACCGGGGTTCGATTCCCCGTGACGGAGTAGTTTTGTCCGAATACCTCTTTTTGCTGTACCTTTTTCGCAACATGCATACAGCAGACCAAACAGCATTTTGTAAAAGCACCTAGGTTGAACCTTAGAAGACCACAGTTACTATCCATAGAGTTGAATTTTAATGTTCTAGATGTAGCTTATGCTACCATAACATGGTAATGATGTCTACAAAAGAGAACAAATTGTTGACACTCGAATTATTGAAGGGAGATCATTTTTCTTTATTGTAATATGCACTTCATTATTTTCAATATGAACATGTAATGTTAGGATGCGTATTTTATTTATTGTTTGATGTTTTGATATTTTACCCTCACAAGTTATCATCACAAAAATGTGATAATCCAAGATTCAAAATAATCAATGATTTTGGTTTAATACTTTAGTTACAGGCTAAGCAGTTTTTTGCTTGTTGGAAGACATATGAAACAAACCAACAATACAGGCGAGTACGATTCCACTTGCAAAGCCTAACGTAGGACTTGTACACGCAGTAGCAGCAGCAGTGCCCCAACCAACAAGGTATTCACCAGGTCTCTTCATGGCTATTAAATCCTTCGGACGGAGAACTCCTTTAATGACTGCACTTACAATAACCGCACTTAGAGCGGCTTTTGGAGTGGGTGTCATAATGCTCATGTATGGAAGAAAGCATATCCAACACATTGCAGTTACCATGCAACCAAATTGCGATGTAGTACCGGCCATTCTGCTTACTAGTGATCTACTGAGTGAACCGGAAACAGGTGCTGATCCAGTAATACCTGCTACTCCACATGCAACGCCTTGAGATATCAATTCACGAGATGGTGTCCATGGGACATTATTTTCTGTTTCGAAGCCCGAAGCAATACCGACAATAGATAGGAAGTTGATAGCTGAAAAAATGCATGCAGTAATGAATAAAAACAAATAGGAATCATTGAAGCGAGATGCTATAGGTACGTCAAAGAGGAGATGTTTGTATGATTGGATTTCAATAGGAAGCTGGATTGCTCCGTTGAAAAGGGACATTCCAGAATCTGGATCAAGAGTTGGAATTTCACCTACAGTGCCATATTCGCCAGAGTAGTTAGTGTACATACTAAAAGCTGTGGCTGCCACAGTTGCAATAATAACTTCAGTTCCAGGAGGACAAGCTTTTGGTAGGTAAGATTTTCCGTACATGACAAAAACTGTGCAAAGGAAGAATAGCATTGTTGGAATGATTGCCCAAACATTTGGGTGAGTCAACACGAAGAAGATTTTTGTAAGAGTCCCTGCACCAGCTGCAAACGGGAAATTTTGATGTATATAGGAAAGAGATGCTGCAAGAGATTCGTTTGATTTGACGTGTTGCTTAATTGTAGACGATCCATGTGCTAAAATAGCATTTGGAAGGGCTGAGTTCAATACACCAAGTGCGCACCCCCACTATTAGTTTTCGTAAAGTATTTTGAGAATAACAACATAAGTAAACATATTATTACATGTAGTATGAATAAGAATAGTAGAATGAAAGAAAAAATAGATTCAGTCAACTTACCTTGAATCCAGCTCTCACAGGCTTTGGCACCTTTGATGCAAGTTTTCCAAAACCAACTAAACCAAGAAATGCACTCGCGATGCAAACGTATAGAGAGTAGGAAGAAACAAGCTCCACATATTTTTCTTCTCCAAATTCATTTACATAATCTTCTCCATTCAAGTCTGCTTTTGCCATGAGAGCAGTCAAAGAAGTAACTCCACAATTCATCCACGGCGATCCAGTCACAAACGAAAATGCGAGCAAAGAAGGTCCTGCTGTTGCGAGACCTCTATAACCCGCGTATCCTACAGTTTCAGCATAAGCTATTAGCTGTGGCACAGATGTGCAAGCCATGATGATCCCTGCAATAGTATCTCTCACCGGGCTGTTTCATTTGATAGACGTTTTAATAATATTAGCTTTCATGTTTTTTGAAATGACTCATGTTTTCATTTTGTTTGTCCTACCTAAACTTTGGAACGCCCTGTTGTGAACTCATTTTTGCTGATCGAAATAATAATACTGCTATGCAACTTTCTTGTTCTTTGAACACAATTTGCAGAAAAAATGTGCCAAATCATAAAAGTGAAAAGTCTGTCGGCAAGGATTTTGAATTTGTCCTTACGTCACGAGTGGATCTATTCTGTTTGGCTACTGGAACCTCGAATCGACAAGAAATGAAAGTTACGCGTGGTGATTCATAAGTTTTTTGGTTGGTGCAACCATTCGAAATTTATTCCAGCCCTATTTTCATGCAAATTTGGTTTGGGCATTGAAATTCTAATCTTATGCAAGTACGTGCGTACCTATGATAGAGTGCCAACAAGAACCCTCCAGCATAAATTCGATCTTGTAATAAAGCTTCCACGCGGATTTTCTTCTGTTGTATAGATTAATGTAAAATTATTCTATGAAAAATACGCACGAAAAGCTGAAGTTCGTTTGCCTATAGCAGCTATATAGTCACGATTTATGAAGAGATGAAAGCCACCCAAAACAAACCAGCTATGTTGAACTTAACGTCAGCACGTGAGCATCCAGTACAACACCATTTAATTACTGATCATCTATATTCCAATTAGAGCCTTTAAACACCTACCGTACAATTAGAACGGATCATGAAAAAATGTTTAAGAACAAATATATATCCCATCCTTGAAACTATCATTACTTCACTCACTTAAAACCTCCAGTACAACAGAACACCAATAAACATGTTTTTCCAAAAAGGAGCGTTTCTATTTCTGCTTGCCCGCACAGCGGTTGCTTTCAACACTTTCACACCACAAAATGCCTTAGTTTCCAACAATGTTGCATTCACTGTACAACCATCAAATGTTTTTGCTTTGTCAAAGCCTAAATCTTTGAATGTTCTTTTCAGCGAAGTTTCAGACGAAGTTTCAGACGAAGCTACGGAAGTTACGGAAGATGTTGTCGAGGAAATCGCGTCCGAGGAGGCTGAATCTGAGGAGGCAGAATCTGAGGAGGCTGCATCTGAGGAAGAAGATTTTAAGATCTATATTGGAAACTTGAGCTATGGTATGTCGCTCACACTTTCGAATCAGAACAACAGTCTAATTAATTTCGATTCCAAATGCTAATTTATATTCTTTTTTAATTGCAAATAATAGATTTCGAGCAAGATCAGATTGAAGCTCTTTTTGCACCATTTGGTACAATTAAAGAATCATTTGTTCCAACGGACAAATGGAGTGGAAAACCCCGTGGATTCGCCTTTATCACTATGGCTGGACGTACAGTTGGTGAAGCTGCCGTTGAAGGTCTTCACAATACCCAGGTTGGAGGACGCACAATAAAGGTTAACGAGCAATTATCAAAGGAAGAACTTGCTAGCCGTCCCAAGAGAGAAAATAAGAGAGGTGAGTTCTTATCTTGCTGAGTTGCCATAATTGCTCTCATTATATTTAATTGTTGTAGAGCTAAAACCTGTGACCTAAACCAATTCTATTGTTCTGAATAAAAAAGTCAAAGAAGAAGGAACAAAGATTTATATTGGAAACCTTCCATTTGATACTGAACGAGATGAATTGAATTCGATGTTCTCTCAATACGGAGCTGTAACTGACTGCTTCCTTCCAACTGACCGTGAAACTGGAAGGCCTCGTGGATTTGCTTTTATTCAAATGTCCGAAGACGATGCCAAATCTGCTATTGATGCATTGGATGGATCTGATTTTGGTGGTCGTAGAATCGTTGTTAACATTTCCTTACCAAAGGGCCAAGCTGCGCCACCAAGTAAGTAGGCATATCGAATATCTGCCCAGAATTGAGAAAATGATTACTCACATTTCCATTTTTTCATCTACATTTCGATAACACAATTTACCCACAGGAGCCAAAAGAGTTAAACTTTATGTTGGAAATCTTGCGTTCAGCACTGAGGAAGATGAAGTTCTTTCCCTATTCAGTGAATATGGAGATGTGATTGATTGCTACATGCCAAGAGATCGCGAAACTGATCGTCCACGTGGTTTTGCCTTTGTTACAATGGGCGAAGAAGACGCACTTGCTGCTGAAGCTGACTGTGATGGATTTGAAATGGATGGAAGAGCACTCCGTGTAAACCAAGCCCAACCCAAGGGAAGTGGCGACGGTGGATTTCAAAGTAATAATGAGGACAGTGGAAGTCAAGAAGGATTCTATGATACCGGAGCTGGATCAACTTGGGAAGATGGTTACTAAATAAGCAAAATATGAAGTAATATAATTATAACTAGAGTTTTTGGGATGCTTTGATATTATCATTTAGCAATTCTTTTGGTGGCAAATGGGTCTTTACAGAATTTAATGGAAAAATATAAAATAAACAAGATTCAGACAAATGCTGACGAGTCAATTAATCACACCAATGATTATTTTCGTCTTTACATTCAGAAGAAAAATTACATTGAGGAAATCTATGTTAATTCAATATGTCTCTTCATCCATCCATGAAAATCAACTTGCTCACACATCTCTAAACCCCACTTGCATTATAAACCTCATGATTCCTTCCAAAAAACAATTTAAATACTTTATTGAGATTATTTATTACTTGTCTTGTAATTTGTAAATTAATAATTTCTAGCCAGAGAGTGCCGTACTGCAAATTTTACAAGTGGTAAGGTGTACAACAAAAATTTCATGCAATTAATAAATTTGCATCCAACATTGCTTATTTCGTAAGCATTAACTCAATGCATGATTTTTTATCTGCTTTTGGAAAAAATTTCGTGATTTTGGGTTTGTTTCCATAGACGTAAGTTCAAAAGTTATTTTTGTGCCGCGCTGATGATTTTCGTCAGAACTAATTTGCTGCTGTTGTGGATTCGCGTGGTAAGTTCAACAATAGGGATCCTTGGATGAGGGTATCTTGAAGGGAAAAATGGCATCAAGATATCTCTGAGTTTAGATTCAAATACAAGTATGACTCAAGATAGTGTGCTTGCAATCGCACCCAAATTTTATTCAAAACATACTGAAGCTACGTACGGAGAAAAATGACTTTACAAATCTTACGTCATAATATTGCCACGAATGGAAACAAGGCGGAAAATTTTTCATGAAAGTTAAACATCAACACGTCCATTAAGTGCAATATTCTGGTCGAGAAAATTGACACCATCTTAGGAGTTCATTGAGCAAGATTAGGTGAGTGACACCATTTCTGATTCGGCATAGCATCAGATCTCTAATGGGAATAAAATCAGTTATTCCTGACCTTTTTATTGTTGACGCATGTGTTTGTGATTGGAAACAAAACACAATCTTCATAATGCTCACTTTTCGATAATCTCCACTTATGCAAATAATCCAAATTAAGCTGAACAAAACACGAAAAAAATAAACATGAAATTCTCCAATATTATATTCCTATCATCTACTTTAGCAATTTTAACTGGATTTCCAATTGAAAGTAATGCTTTTGCTTTTCAACCTCTTAACTCAATTGCGCAACCAACCAAATCACCATTTTTACAAGCGTCAAAGTTACATTTTTATGACAACCATTTCAAATCACCTTCATCTTCATCAACAATTCGAACAAAATTATACACAACCCAGGATGATCAAGATGACCAGGATAATGAAATAGAACGGTTGAAGGCGATGGCAGCACAGTTGAGGTCCGAAGCTGCGAAACTTGAGGTTAGTGTGTACAAATATTGTTATCGTAAATGTGTATTATGTTCTCGCTTACTTACAAACCAATCTTGTCTTTTGCACATTTTTCTCTATTAAAAGGTTGAAAAAGCTGAATCATTGGCTAAAGCAGCAGAAAAAGCATTTCAATCCTTTGACACTAATAATGATGGACAGATTAGTTTATCCGAATTGAAAGCTGGACTTGAGAAAGCATTTAAGGTGAGTTGAGACTAAAAGGAATTGAATACACTTGTAGAAGTATTCCATTAATGCTAAGATTCTTTCTGGTTTATATTTTAAGGTGGAACTTTCTGATAAACGCGTGGAGGAACTTATGCAAGCATTTGACATATCTGGTGATGGAGCTTTACAACTTGATGAATTTGTAACTGAATCTGTCTTCAGAAGCAAACTTGAAGCGCTAGTGCGCGAAGAAAAAGAAGTTGCGGCAGAAAAAGAAACAGAAGCTAAACTTGCCGCAGAAGCCCAAGCTCTGGCAGAAGCAAGACTCAATTTTTTGAATGAAAAACCACCAACAACATCAGACAAGCTTGTCTCTATTATACCATATTTATTTCCTCTTATGGACGGTTTGCAATATGGAAGATTCATTTTTACACAAGAACAGAGTAATCCATTTGTGATCGCTTTGGCCGTACTTTATGCATTATATCGCAGCATTCCTTTCTCTGGTTTCGCTGCTTTCCTCGCTTTGAATTTTCTCTCTAATAATCCGAAACTGAATCGTTTAGTGCGATTCAATATGCAGCAAGCTATTTTTGTGGATATTGCTCTATTCTTCCCAGGTCTGTTGTCAGGACTATATGGATTGATTTTAAAAGGAATTGGGGTTGAAACTGCGCCGGGTTTTACAGAAATCTTTTCAGATGCCATTTTTGCAACTCTACTTTTATCACTTGCATACTGTACAGCAAGTTCTTTATTTGGCGTTGAACCGGATAAGCTTCCACTTATTTCTGAATCCGTGACAAAAAGGATGCCTACCATAGACATGTTTGACGAAGAGGGAAGATTCGTACCACGTGAATTTAGAGATGAAGAAGAGGAAAACAAAGATGATAAAAAAAATTAGAAGAATAAAATACACCAGGGAATCATAAAGAAATTCTATTAAATCAATTTAAACCATATTACATAAAACCCTTCGCTAAACTGGTATGAGTGCATGTTGTATTTTATCTGTCGACAGAAAAAAGTTCATTGAGTTCAGAATTTCTTTTTAGCATTCCTCAGAAATAATTTACATTAAGAAAATCTTATGGAGTCTTGATGTATGTTCAATTAATTAATAAATAGTATGGAGCTATGGTTTTTGTTCTTAATGAAGACCACACTTGAGTAGAGAAAGCATATTTTCCTTCTTGGGTTAAGTAACTGAATTTGAATTATTTATTCTTATTTTTCTTTTTGATTATGTTTATCACATTAAAGAACTCTCTAGAAGTTTCGTTTGTTGATCCAAACGACCTACTTTTTTTGCTTCGACTTTCATTTTTTACCATCAACGACAGCGATTTCATGTTTACTTTCTTTTCCTAATTTCGAAGGATACATCCGATGCTGGGAAACTTGTTGATGCTATAGCTTTGGTTGCATGCAATGATGGAGGGACGATCGATTCACCATTTGGAAACTGGACATCGAAATCCAATAAAACTGTTGCAATTATGTATTTAATCTCCATCAATGCAAAACGTCTACCTGGACACATTGAAATACCGTTACCAAATGGATTGACAGGTCTTGCGACAATACGGCCATTTTTTGTAAATCTAGTTTGAGAGACAAACCTATCCCATTGGAATTCCAACGGATTTTGAAAAATTTCACCATCTCGATGTAGTAATGTGGTACTTGACATGAATTTGGTGTCTTTTTTCACATGAAATCTTACATCTTTTTTGTCTTTTCCGGGAAGAGGAAGCTGAACTTCAAAGTCTTTACTAGCAAATCGAACGCGTAACGCTTTTTGAGTTGTGATTAGACGAATTGTTTCCATTAGAAGAGAATCCAAGTGGGTCATACGATCAATGTCTTCGAGTGAGAACATCTTTTGACCATTTTTCTTGGTTTTTATCTCGTCATAAATAGAAGAGACTTCTTTCACGATAGTCAAATACGCTTCTTTGCTTGAGAGTAGATGAAAGACAGTCCAAAAAAGAGTAGGTAAAGCATTGGTATATGATGCCCAATGTAAGGATAATTGACGAAGGGAAAGATCTTCTTCACTTAGTTTTCCTTTGTACAAGTTTTTGAGATCTTGTGTCATTGGAGTAGGAGCATCTGCAGAAACAGCATTTTCATCATTCTCGGTTTTAGGTATTGATTCAAAAGTCGATAGCATCTTTTTAATGAGCTCGTTGCGTGCATGATACCCTTTTGGATATTTCATTGCTTGTTTATCAATGGGAGTCTTAGCAAAATTAATTGCAGACTTATCAAAATTCATTGCATGGTCAAAAAATTCATCAGTTGCCATACTACTAGAACCAAATAAGACTTGTGTGTTTGAAAGATAAAGTAATCTACCAAAAAATTGTAGAATCTTTTGCGATGACCATTCTTCATTTTTAGATTCATTGCAACTCATCAATTTTGGTAGAAACTTCTCTTGGATGACAACTTGAAAACCCATAAGGACATCATTCAAATTTTCTTTCTTCAGCAAATGCTTTTCTAAAATCGCATGTTCCTCCATATTCTCTGCTATGACTTTAGAACCTTCTTCGCTCACTGTCATTACATTTCTAACAATCTTGAATCGAAGGTCCTTCCATGCTAACTCAGGAATGCGCCCACTTGTATAGTAATTGATCAAGTAGGGATCTTGAATAAAAACAAAAGATTGACCAGCGATATACGCTGAAAAGATGGGGCTTTGAAAGTGACGACACCATTTCGAGATAAATGCATGAGGATCTTTTTTGAAAGATAAAGCTGATCCTAAGAATGGCAGTGTATAAGGGACAAATGGCGGCTGACGTGGATCATAATATGCTTTATGTGAAAGCCAAGAGAGTTTTTGAATGATTTTTGCTGCAACAAAGAATAGGAGAAGATAATATGCGATGGGAGAAGAGAAAGAATTGAAAAAGTCCATCATTGTAATATGTAGTATTTGAGCGCAAGAAGGAATTTAAATATTCCCTTGAATTCGGAATTATGATCCATGCATGAGAAGTTTAACATAATTATTGGCTATACAAAAGTAACCAAATTACGCATAAGGCATTCAATTTTGTGTTCTCATTTCTGATTCATTGCAAAATTCTCTAAACACACGAATTTGTTATAAGTAAATTGACGGAAGATTGGCATGTAGTTGTAATTATTGGAGAACATGTTAACCGTATTCTCAGCATAAATAAATACATAAGCCACAACGATTTTTAATTATTTATATCAAAGGAGTCTGTCATTGAGCAACGCCGATGTCATCAATATAGCTATACACCATAAAGAACATCATAATTGCAAACGATATGACGCGTTTTCATTTTTCGCCAGATTTCACAATTTGCCATAGGTCTATCCGCTGGAATGGACTTCGTCACTCACACGGCCCAAACTCAAGTAGAACGCTACATAACTAAACATCCAACCTCACAGACACCCCCTTCCTGTGCACTACTTATCCTTGACCTAGTAAATATGTCAATAGTGTGAGCATGGTTAGAGCACGCAAAATTATTTACAAAGAATTCAAACATCTACTTCCCCTCTTTGATATGCTTTATTACCATGAGACTCACTGCTACTACAGAGACATAATGTGTAGTGATTATTTTGCTTTATTGCAAATAATGGGAAGAGGTTTAATGTACTTTTTACAATTTTCCCATACCTTGATGTATCAATATATCAGAAAAAATTGGAGTAAAGAGGTCCCAAAAATTACGGACTTCAGCTTTCAGATGTTTTTGTCCTCTACATAAGGACAATTATGTAGTTTATGACAATTTTTTGAAACAACGTGTTGTTCCATTTTTCATTAGAAAGAATGATGGATGTAAAAACATCCATATACAAAAGCCATCACAATGTGATGATGTCAATACCATGAACATTAGAAATTTTTATAGGCATAGTAGACCACAAAATTTGTACTGATGGTTGTTTAGACCATCTAGCAACCAAGTGTTATCTATGAGTTTCTTGTTTAATGTTACTAAAGAACAAAGATGAGATTATTAGTGACAACAACTGGATGTAAGTTCCTTTTTGAACAATTGATACCGCGTTAATAATTTCAATGCATACGACCAGGACTATATTGGCAATAAGTTGATCGGATTTTATAAAAAAGATCTGTGAATGGTTTGAATTCGTAGAAAATGAGTGCCCAAAGAATCAAATACAGAATAAATTATTTAATATTTATGACGTCAGCATTATATTTTAAGATTAAATTTTGACTGTTTTGCTCTCATCTCAGCAGTATTTATTAGCAAATTCAAACCTTTTGACATCAAGTTATTTTACGCCTACATCATTTCTGAATATTTCATTGAGCACAACAAAAAGCCTTTGGTTATGTCGTGTCATCTTCGGGTTTTCCCTCGATTGATGTCCTTATATCAAAAGAAAAGAATGGCGGGTTGGATTCAAAATTCAAGTTTAATTCAAGGCATAACACAACTTTCTACTTCATCCTCGGCAACATCTGTACCATTGAAAAAGTCTCGACATCCCAGAAACCGACGAAATAATCGACAATCATATACTGAACCAAAACCATTTAATCATTCAAGAAGGCCTGTGTTTTATGGAATTTCTAAAACTCGAGTTACTGTGAACATGAATACCGACAGCAAAAGTCCTCTTTTCCCTCATACGTACACCTGTCTATCCGAATTAAGTTACCATAAACAAAATCAAGAAAAACCAGAAACCGGATTTTCTGTGGCCTTTCTTGGAACTGCAGGAAATATCCCTACAATGGATCGAAATACTAGCTCCACATGTTTAAGATTAGGCGGAAAAATGTTTTTATTTGATGCCGGAGAAGGACTACAGCGACAATTCAATTTTACGTCCTTTGGAAATGTGAATGTGAAATCGATCTTCATAACACATATGCATGCAGATCATGTTAATGGTTTAACAGGATTTATTTTGAGTATTCAAAACACATTAAATGCAAGCCGATCTGACTTGTTAAGAAATAGTAAAGGCAAAAAACCAAACTCAAGGATTTCGAGACGAAAGGAAGAAGTACAACAAAAACATTTGGATATATATGGTCCTCCTGGCTTATATCAATATTTAGGAAACGCTTTGAAATTGACCCATTCCAAACTAAATCTGCAAATTACAGTTCATGAATTGCAAGGATCTAACGCTCAGCAGCATTCGAAAGCAAATCAATTGCTTTCAAAGGAACCTCCGTTCTTCTATCAAAATCTTCACTATCGAGAGATCCATCCAAAACCTAAATTTCCTGTATCGATATCAAAAGGTGAAAAAATAGGTGTGGGCAATCATAAAAATGCTGGGTTTCGTACGAAAATAAGTGAATATTGGACACTCATGGAAGCGAAATCATCATTTGGAGTCACTCGGGATAGCCGAAAACGCGAATTTTATGTATATGCCACTGAAATTTTACATTCTGATGGAGTACCAACCTTTGGATACATAGTAGAAGAACCCCCACATTGTCCTCCAATTGATCCCGAAAAAGCGATTGCATTAGGAGTTTATCCTGGAACTAAATATAATACATTGAAAGCTGGTGTGCCTGTAGAAAGCGACGATGAACCAGGAAAAATTGTACGTCCAGAACAAGTTTTAAAATTGGAGGATCAGAAACAAGGGAGAAAGGTTGTTTTCCTCGGAGATAACAGAGGAGTGACACCAGATTCAACACTATTGAAGCTAGGGAAGGGATGTGACATCTTAGTGAATGAATGTACTGCCAACGATCGAGACGATTGGGTAAGAATTATCTCCTGAACTTACACGCATATGAACTGCAATTTTTGAATGCTTTGTCCTTATTTTTATATTTTTATTTATATTCTATATTTATTCTCAAAACTATAGAAAGCGTCATCTCGAGGACATTCAACAGCTGAAATGACGGGAAGATTGGCTAAAAGTCTAGACGCTAAAGTATGCATTCTAAATCATTTGAACGTTCACGAACAGGAGACTATGCATAACAAAGTCAGACGAGTGGCCGCTGCCGCCTCAAGCGGTGGACGCATAAAAAAAGATTCAAGCGCAATGCATTCTCCAATTGTAGTACCTGCATTTGATTTTATGGAGGTAATTATTCCAGCTGGCGGATTTGATTTCGAAAACGATTCTTCAAATTAATAGGAACAAAAAAACCTACAAAAATGGGAAATATTATGAGATGAGTATGATAAAGTCGACAACACAAAATAATGAAACTATAAATTTATTTCTTGTGCTACAATATCATTCTTAAACCTATAGATATTTACAAGCAATTTGTACAGCATGAGCAAGCTAAAGTTGGATCATCCCCATCGCAATCTGCTGTTAAATCCCTTATTTTTAACGCACAAATATACTCTGGAACCGTACCAACTAAGTCAGTTCCGTGAAGACTCATTTCGGAAAGTCTTGAAAAGTTTCGAAAGCTGTCTGGAATAGTGCCGCTTAACAAAGTTTCAGATAACAAAATGGTCTCTAATGGTGAAGAAGATGTATTGAAATCAGGCAATGTTCCAGTCAAAGAATTTTTTGCAAATCCTATTTCTCTTGCAATGGGAAGTTGGTAGAGTGTTGGAGAAATAGTTCCCGTCAAAAGGTTTTCCATTAAGTAAAAGACTTTCAAGTCAGAATGATCTTCAAAACTTGAGGGAATAGTACCATTGAGCTTATTAGTGTGCACTTGCAAATCTTCTAAGAACATGATTTTTCCAAGCTCCGATGGAATTGTTCCCTTCAAGTTGTTTGAACTTAAATTGAGTTCACGTAAGAGTCTCAACTTTGCCAGTTCCGAAGGAATTGTACCTGTAAATCTATTGTGATTTAAAAACAAACCCGTAAGTCGACTTAATTTTCCTACAAAGGCAGGAATGGTCCCTTCCAAAAGATTATTATGTAGACGTAACACTTCAAGAGCTCTTATATTGGTGAATTCTTCTGGTAGTTTTCCTGTCAACGAAGTATGAACGACTCGAAATATATCCAAAAACCGAAGTTGACCTATTTCTGATGGAATGCTTCCTCCCAGCTGAGGGTTATGCATCCAACTAATCGTTTTCATTCGCGTCAAATAACCTATTTCAGTTGCCATTTTCCCATTAAGATTGAAGTTATCAAAGAGTAATGCGGCAACATCTTGTGAAGAACATTCAACACCTGACCAAGTACATTCATCTGTTCTTGAACCAAAACCAGTGTTCTTAGTCCACCCCTCTCCGTTTGTTTCATAAAATAACACCATCATTACATAACGCTGTACTATATTCGAGC
>Ga0209092_10002498_pt1 | contig 16863 bp, 17 predicted proteins | sample FraStrMetagenome_FD_187446 | JGI IMG/M metagenome (GOLD analysis project Ga0209092, IMG submission 187446) | Marine eukaryotic phytoplankton communities from Arctic Ocean - Fram Strait ARC3M Metagenome (SPAdes) (version 2) | ecosystem: Environmental > Aquatic > Marine > Oceanic | place: Fram...
ATTTGTATGAAATAGAAATTATGCCTGGTATAAAAGGTATTATAGCATTGGGCAATGTTAAGTATGGATTTTCGGAAAAAAACATATTATATATCCCAGTCTATCTGATAGAGGATGACGAAATAACAGTTCAAATAGGAGTATATGAATTTGGTTCATCGCAATATCCAAATTTATTGGACGAAGATAATGATTTTGATATATCAAAATTATCCAATTCGATACCATTATTTTATAGTTTTACCAACAAGGAATTTTTGTTAAAAAATGGTGCATCTGAAGGAAGTTTAGAGGATGAGGGAGATATTGATACTGGAGATAAAGAAGATTTCGCTCCCCCCGAAGAAGAAACCAAACCGGAAGACAATACTAGTTTAGAAAACCTTAGTTCAACATTAAAAGAATTATTAAAAAATTTCCGCGAAGAAGACACAGACGTGCTGGATGACGTTGATCCTACAATGAATTTAGATATGGCGGAAAGAAGAAAATTTAAAAAACTAGCAACAACAACATGGATTCAAAATTTTATGAAGAATAAATTATACAGTATTGTTGATAACGAAGGAGGTGGTGATTGTTTATTTGCCACAATCCGCGATGGATTTAAATCACTTGATAAAAATATTAGTATCAAAGATTTAAGAGGCGTTGTAAGTGAAAAGGCGACTACCAAAAATTTCAGTGATTTTAGGGAACAATATACGATGTATAAAAATGCTATTATTGAAACAAGAGGTACAATGAAAAAATTGGCGGAGGAAGTAGATGCTTTAAAAGTGGAAAAAAGGACAGAAAAGGATAGAAACAAACAAAGGGCTATTGTCGATATAGCAAAGGTAAAAATAGCAGATTTTAAAAGAGCTCAAAGAGAGAAAAAGCACGCTGAGACTTTATTTAGTGATTTCAAATGGTTGGAAGGCATTGATAATATGGAAAAATTCAGATCCAAAATTAGAACTTGTAAATTTTGGGCGGATGCTTGGGCTATAAACTTATTAGAAGTTGCTTTAAACATAAAACTTATAATTTTATCGAGTGAAAATTATAAAGAAAAAGATTTGGGGAACGTGTTATTATGTGACCGTGGTTTTGTAGACGAATCAATAGAGAAAACTGGAATATTTAACCCCAAATACTATTTCATTTTGGATTACACAGGTAATCATTATAAATTAATAACTTATAGTGAAAAACAGATTTTCACATTTGGAGATATTCCGTACTCAATAAAAATGTTAGTTGTTGAAAAATGCATGGAGAAGAACGCAGGTATATTTAATTTTATACCAAAATTTAAAAAATTGAAGGAACAATTAATAGGTGATAAACCAGAAGAAAAAAACAAAATGGAAGAAGTCAATACAAATCCCGAATTATTTGACCCAACAACTGTATTTCAGTTTTACTCGAAATCATCTGATAAACCAATGCCTGGTAAAGGCGCTGGTGAATCAATCAAGTCTGAAAACGTATCTAAATTTTCTGAATTAGCAGCAATAAAAGGGTGGAGAAAAGTTTTGTCCAATTTCTTTATTGCTCCATTTAATCTAGATGGTCATAAATGGAATTCGGTCGAACATTATTATCATGCTTCCAAATTTAAAAAAAATAATCCAGAATTTTCTTTACAATTTTCCGATGATTCGGGAAGTCAATTATCAAAAGATCCTATACTGTCCAAATCTTATGGGGGGAAAACGGGAAAATACAAAGGCAAACTTGTTAGACCGAAAAATATAAAAGTTGACCCAGATTTCTTTGGTCCTGGTGGGCGAGGTAAAAAGGAAATGGAAGACGCTCATATGGCGAAATATACACAAAACGAGGAATCAAGGAAAGTTTTACTCTTGACCAAAGACGCGAAGTTGCTTCATTATTCAAGAGGCTCTCCACCGATTGTATTTGAAAATACAATGAGAGTCAGAAACAAGATCAAATTAGATCCCAATTTGAATAACAGGGAATAATATTTAAATTAACATTATATAAATAATATTTGTAATTATTATATAATGTTTACTATTGAATCACATAAATTGATAAATGAGATAAGTCCGTATATACAAAGTCTTAATGATAATAAGAATTTTATAAAAAAACGCATAGTTAATAACACTGTTAAATACATATATAACGAGATTATTTCTGCAGAGAGAGAAGTATATTCTTTGTTAAAAAATAATAAAATAACTCAAACATTCGAAATGTTCGATAATAAAAAAGATAAGAAATTTCCATCGGTTTTTTCAAGTCATTTTGTCCCCGATTATATACGAAAATATACCAAAGAACATATCTTTGGTTATTCTAAAATTTTTTTTGATTTTTTCGGACACAAAATAACTTTGAAATTTGCTTTATTAAATGAAGATGATATACATAAAAACGTGCTTGGAAATAATTTAATTATCAATTCTCTTATATGGTTATATATAGCATCTAAACACAGTAAAAAACATTGCGCAGAGACTTTAGATATTTTTTGTTATTTAACGCCATTTAAAAAAAATTTACCGATGAATAATTATAATGTTTTATCGCCAGAAAATTGCAATAGTGCCGTTACAACAACATGTACAAAAAACGGGGAAATTTGTATATATCGAAAGGAAGAGTTTTTAAAAGTTTTAATACATGAATCGTTTCATATTTTTGGTTTGGATTTTTCATCAATGCCCACTTTGAGATTAAAAAAAAAAATAATGGGAATATTCCCAATTCAAAGTGATATGGAGATTTCCGAATCATATGCCGAAACTTGGGCTACAATTATGAATTCTTTTTTGTGTGCTTATAATTTATTAGATAACTTATTGGTAGAAAATTCGTTTGAAGAATTTCTAATACATGCTGATTATTGTATCCGCATAGAACAAATTTTTTCTTTGTTTCAAACAGTCAAAATTTTAAACTTTATGAACATGAATTATAACAATCTTTATGATTCAGACCAAATATCTATTTCAGCTCGGAGATATTTATATAAAGAAAATACAAATGTATTCCCGTATTATATTTTGAAGACATTGTTTTTGTGCAATATAGACAAATTCTTGGGTTGGTGTTTAAAAGAAAACAATAATAATATATTCAACTTTAACAAAACACCGACTTCCATTGATAATTTTGGAAAATTCATTGAAGAATTATACAAAAAAAAATCCTTTTTAAAACAAATAAAAAAAGCGGAATCCATAGAAAATGCTAATATATCACCAACTATCATCAACACTACCAGAATGACTTTATTTGAAATAAATTGAAAAATAAATATTTCATGTTAATATCAACATATACGTGAACAACATGGGTATTCATCTACTAAACCGATTTCTACGAAGTAAAAACCCCAAGGGGATAAATGAAATTAGCTTGTCTGAGTTAAATGGAAAAAAAATAGCAATAGACATATCTATTTATATTTATAGATATGTCTCTCAAGAGGCATTGTTACCAAATATTCAAAAAATGGTTGAAACTTTCCAAACTCATAATATTAGACCACTCTTTGTATTTGATGGGAAGAAAACTGAAAAAAAGTCAGAGACATTGAATAAGCGTCGAGAAGATAAAAACAAGGCTTATAAAAATTATCAAGAAATAAAAAATGGAAACAATCCATTTTCTACAAAAAACAAACGTTTGATGCGTGAACTCAAGAGGAAATCCACTTTTATTAATATTGATATGATAAATGGTGTAAAAAAATTATTTGATACTTGCAATATCTCATATATCACAGCCAAAGGCGAGGCCGATATTTTGTGTGCTGCTCTAGCAAATTCAAAAAAGGTTTACGCTGTTCTATCGGAAGATACGGATATGTTTGCATATGGTGTTCCAATCGTTTTGAAATATTTTAGCTTTGTAAAACACACTGTTGTTAGATATAATACTAAAGATATTTTGTATAATTTGAATATTACATATGAAGAATTTCTCACGATATGTATTTTGTCGGGCACAGATTACAATAAAGGGGTGGGAAATTTTTTCGATATTTACAATGCTATTTTGAAATATAAAACACGGGATGTTTATTTGAACAATGATGCGAAATTTGACGAATGGTTAAATACAAATAATTATGACCATATTGATAATATTGATAACATATTAGTATCTAGAAACAATTATTATTTAGATAGTAAAAATATTCTGAAAGGATATCCATTTATTGTGATTAGAAATACAACATGTGTACATTAATCAATACAACTAAAATATTTAATATATTTTTTTTTTATTTATTAAATTGAACTTTATTATATTGTATTATATTTGTTTAAATTAAACAATTATGAGTGACCTTCCAGAATTAAATTCAAATAAATGGGGCGAAGATTATTGGAACATCTGTCTTAAAGAAATGGCGGATACGATAACTAAATTAGAATTGTGGGACTGGTTTTGTAATGAAACCCCTCCAGAAGATCAAGGGTATCAATGGTGGGACCATGATAATATTAATAAAATTTCAGATAATCTTCCACATAATGACCACAGCGGTTCTAGTTTTGCATGCGCGTTAAGAAATATGGAATTTATAGCAAAAAATGGATTTACAGAATGGCTAAAAAAAAAATGATGGTCCATCATAATAAAATTCAAACAGAATCTTTAACAATAATATATTTTTTTATTTTATAATAAAAAATAATATCTTATTATACTAAATATGAATACAGGTTCCAATTCAACACCCGCATCAAAATCATCTTCATCAACTACGCCAGTAACATCGTCGCCATCACCACGACCTCCGCTGTCCGTGTCTCCATCGCCACGATCTTCCCCACCCGTGTCTCCTCCACCACGAACTTCGCGACCCTTGTCTCCGTCACCTGGATTACAAAATTCCGCGGCGGGATTAGCTGCTGGTGTAACAACAGAACCTGTTTCACCACCACCGGCTTCGGTCGCCAGGCCATTGACTTTGCAAAGACAAATAGGGGGTCCTGTCGAAACAACCATAAGTTCTACCTCTGAGACGAGTAATGACGATCTTGAGGACAAGATAGATAACATCATGAAATTATTAGATACATACTCAAAAAAATTGGAGGATGTTTATAAAACAGTAAATAAAAAAACTGAAGAAAAAACTCCAAATACGCCTCCATCGTCGGACGACGAAGAAGACGACGATAATGTTTCAGAACAAGAGAGGAGAATCATTGATGAAGTTATGGAACCCGGTTACGTCTCTCCTGGTTCTGGAACGTCGAGACCGTCTGCTGCAACGACTGCTGCTTCGAGACCGTCTGCTGCAACGACTGCTGCTTCGAGACCGTCTGCTGCAACGACTGCTGCTTCGAGACCGTCTGCTGCAACGACTTCTTCTGAAAATTCGTCAACCAATGTGGGAGGGTCAAAAAAAAGGAAAAAGAAAAAGACTAGATCAAAAACACGTAAAAAAAAACGCAAACAACGAAAAAAATAAACAAGCTTAAATTGAAATAATATAAACCTAATATATTATTTTAATTAAATAATTAATGACTAAACTTGTTATTGTGGAATCTCCAGCGAAATGTAAAAAAATAGAAAAATTCCTTGGTCCAGGATATAAATGTGCGGCCAGTTTCGGGCATATTCGTGATTTAGACGGTGGATTAAAAGCTATTGATATTTCAAATAATTTTGAACCGTCTTTTAAAACGTTAAAGGCTAAGATGAAATATATTTTAAAACTAAGAACTCTTGTAAAAAATTCAACTGAAGTAATATTGGCGACGGATGACGACAGGGAAGGCGAAGCAATTGCTTGGCATTTGTGTAAAGTATTCAAACTACCAGTATTAACCACCAAGCGAATTATATTTCATGAAATAACAAAATCTGCTGTTTTAAAAGCTATAAACAATCCCAAAATTGTCGATATGGATATGGTACATGCTCAACAATCTAGGCAAATTCTCGATATTATGGTTGGATTCACAATCTCTCCTATTTTGTGGAAAAATATTAGTCGAAATACAAAAACGGGCTTATCAGCGGGCAGATGTCAGACACCTGCGCTTCGTATTATATATGACCGACAAAAAGAGATAGAAACTAATCCAGGAAAAAAAGTATATGAAACAACTGGTTATTTTACAGAAAAGAATATTGAATTTAAATTAAATAAATTATATGAAAAGGAAGACGATATGGAAGAATTTCTTGTAAAAAGTTGTGAATTTTCCCACGAATATAATGTATCAAAATCAAAAATAGTAAAGAAAAAACCCCCATTGCCTTTTACAACAAGTGTTCTTCAACAAAAAGCCAGCAATGAAATGAATTTCTCTCCCAAACAAACAATGAAATTAGCACAGACTCTTTATGAAAATGGATATATTACTTATATGAGAACGGATAGTAAAACTTATAGTAAAGAATTTATTGGTAAAGCAAAGGATTTCATAAAAGAAATATACGGGGGTGAATATATTAATCCATCGATTGACGTATTATCAAATACCCATACACCTATTAAAACTGAGAAAAAGGGAAAAAAGAAAAAGAAAAAAAAAGAAAAGGAAAATAACGCACAAGAGGCTCATGAAGCAATTCGTCCAACAGAGATACACCGACAAGAATTAAGTGATAAAATAGATTCAAGAGGTAAAAGATTATATAATTTAATACGAAGAAACACATTGGAAAGCTGTATGTCTGATGCGAGGTATAATAGTATAACAGCAACTATTAGTGCACCCGAATCAAATGTATATAGATATACCGCCGAACTGGTTGAATTTCCTGGTTGGAAAATTGTGGGCGGATATGATGAAAAAAATCCCATTTATACATTTCTTAAAAAAACCAAAGACTCTGTATTGGAGTATAAAAAATTATATTCAAAATTAACGTTGAAAGAGCTGAAAACGCGTTATACCGAGGCTAGATTGATTCAGCAATTGGAGAAATTGGGAATAGGTAGACCATCGACATTTTCTAGTATTATATCTAAAATACAGGAGAGAAATTATGTAGCAAAGGGGAATATTGAAGGCAAGACGCATTCATGTATAGATTACCAGTTGATTGGAGAGAATTTAGATGAGTTAGAAATAAGCAGGACTTTTGGTGCTGAAAAAAACAAATTGTGTATCCAACCAATAGGAATTATAGTAATCGAGTTCTTAATAAAGCACTTCGATTCATTGTTTATGTATGGGTATACAAAAGATATGGAAGATTCATTGGATAGTGTTTCGAAAGGAACAAAGACAAGAAAAAGTGTTTGTGAAGAGTGTTATAGTGAAATTAATAGATTGTCGAGTAAAATCCAAACCTCCAATCGCGAATTAATCAAAATAGACGAACATCACTCGTATGTGATTGCAAAGTATGGACCAGTGATAAAATGCGATAAGGATGGTGTAACTACGTGGAAAAAAATAAAAGAAGGTATCACGTTAGATAATATTAGAGGAGGTTCTCTTAAAATAGAAGATATTGTGGAAACTGGAAAAACTTTTACTGGTATTAATTTGGGTTCATATAAAAAGAATGATGTGATTTTAAAAAAGGGTAAATTTGGATTATATGTAAATTGGAATAAAAAAAATTATTCGGTTGGATTTTTAAAAAAAACAGAGAAAAATATTATGCTGGAAGATGTGATAGAAGTTCTTTCTGGGAAGAAAAGTTGTAATCCAAATGTGTTGAAAATTGTTACAGACGATATTTCGATTAGAAAAGGTAAATACGGACCTTATATATTTTACAAGAATGGTAATATGAAAAAACCAAGATTCTTGAAACTAAAAAATTTGATATGGACCAATCTCTCTTCTGCTGCTATATTAACTTGGATTAAGGAGGAATATAATATTTAAGAAAACATATATGACGGCGGTACAATTACATTCATTGTTTTGACTTGTTCATCACGCAATACATTGAATTCTATAACAAATGATATAGGCATACATTTAAAATCAACTAATCTACCATCATGATATCTAAATTTAAATTTAAATCTTTTTACACGCGCCAATGGTGGAGTATAAAATGATACGTTTGATAAAATATTTCTATTTTTTACAAATCCACTTGAAAAGGCATTGTTTTCAACCGGTATTTTAGCAAAGGCACTGTTTACTTTTCCATTATAGTCATTATTAAACCACCCACTAGTATTTGTAGAATATGGACGGATCTCATCAATAGTGTTGTGTTTTTCAACTTCCATGTAAATCCAATCTTCGCCCAGTATATTCATGGTGCATGGGTTTTTGCTAATATCAACAATTAAATTATCTGAGTCTGCCGTATCGGGTTGACTCAACCAGTGTCCACTAGCTTGATCTGATGAACCTGTATCTTTTATTTCATAACTAAATCCAAATGCGTCTCCTTGGACTCTACCGTTAAAGTATGGATTGGATGGGGTTGGTGTAGAAATATATTTTTTCTTTTCATAACCTAAATAAAACGGAAGTCCCCATTTAGCGTAATTTTCCCAAACTTCGGTTGAATTACAATCAACAATATAAGACATTTTTTTTTGAAAATTTAAGGAAAACTTTCTTATAACTGTTTGATTTGGCGTTGGAGTGGGTGTATTTGTATGACCAAGTAAACCAAACCAAAATGTATTTTTAATTTTATTATATTTACATCTAAAAAATTCTTGGGTCGATATTTGACTATAAGTAGATGCATTTTTTTCTACAATTTTAAAATTCATAATATTAGCTATTTCCAATGCTAATTCGTCTGGTGTATACGAACCTTCTGATATTTCTACAATATGTTCTTGAATTTCGCCTTGTAAATCTATCGAAAAGCTAAATTTAGTATTTTGATATTTATTGCTGAAAACGTATTGATTGGAAGGCAACGAAACACTCACCAATCTCATCGACTGTACTTGAGACAAAGACTCGGGCAATTCAATCTGAAATATATTTGTTTTTGGCCATTGTTTAATATCTCTATCTTCTGAGTGAAATGAAATTAATTTTTTTTCCAATACATAATTTTGTTGACGAGGTATCAATGGATGTGTTTGATTTACATTAAATCTACTCATTTAATGTAAATATAGATAATATTTTTTATTATATAAAGTAATATGTTTATTACATTTAGTAATTTAATTCTTTGCTATATATAATATTATGCCAAGAACAAAAAATCGACAAAAAAAAATGCGAGGTGGAAATGTTCCCATACAAGAGCCTGTTAAGCCAACCATTAGTACTAAATCAATGAAAGGTGCTGCCTTGCAATGGTTTACTATTTCAAAATGGTTGATGTTAGCTAAAATGTTTTTTTTGATAGGTATTATAATATTTTTAATAACAACGTTTTCTGGTGCTAAAGGTGGTATGATAGCATCGTATTCGTGGATGACTATAGGAGTGTTTGTTACAATGTATATGGTTTCAATGATGGTTTCAATGGATCTAGGAAAAGATTCGAGTATATTGGATATTATTAAGAGCATCGCGCCTCTACTCGCACCGGGAGGGTTTTTACTGCTACCATTGGCGTTTTTGATATTTGTATTTTATAGATTGGGTCCCATTATTGATAAAGATGTATCCATATTGCCTTACATATTTTATCAGATAAATTTCGCAGCATTTTTCTTTATAGTAATACAAGCTTACCTTTTAATCAAATTTTATGGAGACGAGATGAAATCAATGATGGATGGTACAGTTAATACAAAGAAATGGATTTATATACCAGGATTGATCTTGACCAGTATTATCACTGGTGCTATTTCTGTTCAATTATATGTTATAATTAATTCTTTTATAACAGATGGGTAAAAAAAAACCGAAATGTAATACCGTATTCGTTTTTATTATGCCATATTCCTGAAATTTTAAGCAATATATTTAATTCGTCAAATTTTTTTTTGTATTGGTCTAATTCAGAAAAAATTTTTATAAAATTATTTGATAATTGTTCTTCTATTCTATATACATTTTTGTTGTTATTATTGAGAGAACCTAAAATTTTTTTTTCAATATTTTTCAAATAATTAATAACAACTGTATTACTATTATAATCAAAAGTGCATTTTACTTTATTAAAATACGGTTCAATTAATACCCTTTTAAGTTTAAAATTAATAAATATACCATTCAAAGACATATTTTTATCCGAATAGTATATTCTATAAAAATCTCCATTCGCTAATATTGTATTTTTTGTCTTTTCTGAGAAAATAATATTATTTTCTTCAAATTGTTCTGGGGTTAGTGATAATAACATTGTTATATAATATTATTATCGTTTTAAGTTTGTAGTTAAATATTTCTAATATTATTTTTTAATATCAAAAGTGTTATTATAGTTTCTATCTCAAAATCGTCATTTGTTTGAATATTATCAATAAATGTGTTGCATTCGTCCATGGCGTCTTCAAAATTTTTTTTTTTTATTATTATATATTTTTCCCATAAATTTGATAAATTTGGATGTGTATGCGAAAGACGTCCAAATTTATTTTTTAAAAGTAAAAAATTGTTGTCCATTAGTTAAAAGTTTTAAATATTTTTTAAGTAATAAAGGGAGAGAAATATAATATAACAATGAAATTCTTAGAAACAAACTTTGTTGATTATATAAATAAGTGTGAAGAAAATAATTTACATAAGGAAATAACACCAATATTTAACTTGTTTGATGCTTCGACTAATGAAAAATGTAATATAATTTTTTATGGTCCGAAGGGGACTGGGAAATATACACAAGCGCTAAATTTCATAAAGACATTTAGTCCAACAAATTTGAAATATGAGCGCAAAATTAATTTTGATTTTAATAAAAAAATAGAATATGTATTTAAAATAAGCGATGTTCATTTTGAAATAGATATGGAACTATTGGGATGCCACGCAAAAATATTATGGAATGATATTTTTCATAGGATATTGGACATTGTTTCTACGCAAAAAAAACCTCAAGCATTTATTTTATGTAAAAATTTTCATACAATTCATAGCGAACTGTTGGATATATTTTATAGTTATATGCAATCATTGGAACATAAAAATATTAATTTAAATTATATTCTAATTAGTGAACAAGTTGGGTTTATACCCAATAATATTTTACATAGATGTAAAATAGTTCCAATTAAAAGACCAACAAAAAAACAATATTCAACTATTACGAATATTAAATTAGACAAATCAATTGATTTATACAAAATTAACAATATAAAAGATATATTTTTAAAAGAAAGCCAATTAATGGATCCAAATAAGGTTGTATGTGATAGTGTAATAAATATTATAAGAAATTATGATTCTTTGAATTTTTTGGAATTAAGAGATAAATTATATAATATTTTTATATATCATTTGGACTTGAATGACTGTATGTGGGATATATTTTCTCAAATAATAATTGAGTTTAAAATACCACAAGAACGCGTTTCATACTTATTAAGCGAAATGTATAAATTTTATAAATTCTATAATAATAATTATAGACCAATTTATCATTTAGAGAAAATCATACTAATCTTATGTAAGGAAGCGCATGGATTATAAATCTGCTTGTAAAACATTAAAATTAAAAAAAAATTTTGATATTAAAACGCTGAAACGCCATTATTATAAAGCGGCGCTTCTTTATCACCCCGATAAAAATAAAGAAGTCGATGCAGAAATAAAATTTCAAGAAATAAACGCCGCGTATGAATATTTACAGAAGTATTTAAATGTTGTTGTTGAAGATACGTCATCTAATTATTTTACAATTATAAAAAAATGTGTTAGTAATTTATTTCCCACTGTTCCATGGAATGATATGTTCATCGATAGTACTTTGAACGGTATAATAACCAATTGTAAGAAAGCTTCGTTGAAGATTTTTTCTGATATTAATAAAGATAAAGCGTTTGAAGTTTATACATTTCTCTCTGAAAACAAAGAAATATTCAACGTATCTGAAGATACATTGAAAGAAATGTATCATATTTTACAAAAAAAATTAAACGAAGATTATATTATTATTTTAAATCCAACGATAGAAGATTTGTTAGACGATAAAATTTATAAACTAAATATTTATAATCACGAATATTTGGTTCCATTATGGAACTACGAAGTTTGTTTTGATATTTCTGGTGCGGATTTAATAGTTAAATCTATTCCTGATTTGGACGATTATGTTACAATTGATAACAATAACAACATAATATGTAAATTCCAAGGCAAAATACAGGATGTATTGGATAAAGAGAAAATTACTATAAAGCTTGGGAGTAAATTTTTCACAATTGAAGGAGAGAAATTATCAATAAAACAGGAACAAACCTTTGTTTTCAGAAACAAGGGTTTGTTAAAAATAGACGAAGAAGATTTATATTCAACAACGGAGCGCGGGAATATTTATGTGGATATAAAATTAATTTAAAATAAATAGTTATATTTATACAATGATTGTAAATATCGGTATAAGTGACCGCAATACGGGGAAGACGATACCTCATACGACCAGAAAAATAGACGCGTCTACTACTACAACTACGTCGCAAATACATCGAAAATCATTAAGAAGGTCCGCGATGTCCACGCATGATATTGAAAAAATACATGAAGCAAATTATTTAAAAAACGTTATAGTTGAAAATTATCTTACCACAAAACCCGACCTGTTTGATGTTATTTTAAATGAAGACATATTTAATTTTTCATTAGCAAAGACTAGTGTTGACGAAGTAGTTGATAAGTTAGATAAAAAGAAAAAAACCAAGAAAGAGGGGATATGGGCTTATTGCAAGGGTTCATGTGTTGATAAATTAAAATCATTAATAAAGAGAGAAATTCATTCAACAGCATATATGTTGAGATTTTTATCGAATAGTACCATAGATATAACAGATGGACAACATCCGTTGAAGTTTTCATATAATAATCCCAATAACAAACCAATAACAGGCGAATGGGAAAATGATAAAGAATTGTTTGATTTAACGCCTTTGGATTTGACGAACGGAAACGCTCGTTTCATTGCTGGATTGGGTCCCAGCGCAGCTGGGAAAACATATTGGGCTAAAAATATCATAACACTGTTGGGTCAAGCAGAGGGAAATTTTCCAAAATCATTTTTATCAATAGACGGCGGAGCGACTCGTGAATTTTCAGTCGTCTACCAAGATATAATCAAAGCATTGGGTCAACATCCGAAAATAGCAGGATTAAATAATTTGGTAAGTGCTGGTTGGGATCCAATCCACACGTCATTATTCAAAGCTGGTAAAATAAAGAAAAGTGTTATCAAATATTTGCAGGAACAAAAACAAAAACATGGAAGAAGTTTGGTTAGCCTGTATGTCCCAGAAACTTTAGGTAGCCCAATGGAGAAATCTCATAAAAAAATAAGTAAATTCGTAGACATAACAAATGACTTGAAATGGATTGGATTGTATATATGGCAGCATAGGACAGCAGCAGAGTGTACCTTTCCAGATAATCTTAAATGTATATCAACAACAGTTAGTGGTAAAAGTAGAGAATTAACCGAAGGGAAAAAATATAGTAGTAAAGCATATAATTTTTCAAAAAAACATGGTATAGCCGAAATTAAAAAAGCTCCTGGTGCTAGAATAGATATTCATAATAGCGGAGGTAAGAAATTAAATGGTGTTTTTAACAAATCAACAGTAACAGAATACCCCAATGCGGAAGGTCATCGAATATTAAACCAAACTTTATTAGATCCTTTTAATTCTATATATAAGCAAGGAACATATAAGAAAAAAGGCGGTAATAAAACAAGGAAATGCAGAAAAAGAAAAACTAGAAAAAGAAAAACACACAAAAAGAGAAAAAGAAAAACTAGAAAAAGAAGGAGATGATTTCAAAATTTTTTCGAGATATTATACCACGTATGTAGTGCGTGATTCAAAAACTTATAAAAATTAAAAAAATTGATTTAAAAGAATGGTCGTATATTAACTCATAAAAACAAATCATGTCTAGCACTCAAGAACTCATCACAAAAGCAAAAAACTTTACAGCTTCCAAGGTCGCTTACCGACCAGCGAAGGTTAATTCTCGCGGAGGAAAAAATGTTGCCCTTCAAGTTAATGGAAATCCTCTAGTAATTCAGTTTCCCCTCATGCTTACATGGGGTGTTAATGAACGAGTAGACGAACAGAGTGGACGAGTATCATATGATATGGCTCTTCAATTCGGTTCAGGAATCGCAAGCGTTGAGAAGTTTCAAATGGCTCTGAAAGAGCTAGAAAATAAGATTCTGGACGACGCTACTACTTCTAAGTGTAAGGAGTGGTTTGGAAAGAGTAAAATGAGCAGAGAGGTTGCTGAAGCAATGATGTATCCAATTCTGAAGTATCCTAAGGTAAAGGACGGTCCTAACAAGGGTGAACCAGATTATGAGCGTTATCCTACTTTAAAGCTAAAGCTTCCTTACTGGGAACAGAAGTTCAACGTAGAGCTTTATAATATGGATCGCAAGGCAATCTTTCCAGATTCAGAAAACAGTCGCACTCCAATGGACCTTGTTCCAAAGGCGAGCTATGTGAAAGGTCTTCTGGCCTGCACTGGTATCTGGATGGCGGGCGGTCGATTCGGTGTTACTTGGAAGCTCGTCCAGGCAGCAGTTCGCCCCCCAACTCGTCTAGTTGGAACTGGAACATGTCATATTGACGATGATTCCGATGACGAGGACGCTCTTGACCAACTCAAAAATCGCGAGGCAAAAGCAAATCCTCATTCGGCTGCTGCTGAGGAGGAAGAAGACTTGGGTCCAACATTTGATGACGATGATGAAGATGAGGAAGCCGAACCAGAGGAGGAGGTCGCAGAGCCAGAGCCAGTGAAGAAGAAGAAGAAGAAAGTAGTTCGTCGCAAAAAGAAAGCAGCTACTTCGACAGAGTAGAAAATTAATTAAATAAAAAAATATTATTAATATTATTTTTTATTGGAAAGATATTCAAAAACTAATTAAATATTATAGATTAAATATTTTTAATGTATGATGGTTTTCAAGAAATATTTACAATTGTTATTTTACATTTAATAATTATAATTTCTATATTGAGTTTTTGTTTATTTATTTTTTGTTATATTGTAGCATATAAAAAACAACAGCGTTTAAAATGTATAATCGCACCGGAAGACAATACCATACACGTTAACCCTATGCGAATTAAACAAGAAAAAATAATGCGGATTATATAAAATTTAAAAATATAAAAATATTATCGTAATAAATTATATATAATATGTTATTACGAAAATTCTCTTCCGTGTCTGCATTTCCCATAACAATATCCAAAAATGCTTGGGATAAAATGACACATATTCTATCAAAAAATAATAAATCGGCTTTTGTATTTTTCGCAACCGGGGGTGGATGCAATGGATTTAATTATAAACTCGAATCCATTGATATAAAAAAACTTAATGAATTAACGACAGAACACGACCGTCTCGTCACAGTTGCAAATTCATCAACGCGTGTAATCATCGAACCCATGTCGGAGATGTTATTGTTGGGGACTAACATTGATTTTGTAGAAGAAGATTACAATAAAAATATTTTTGAGAGTAGGTTTATTTTCACACCTAAAAAAGATTTCGCCACATCTTGTGGATGCGGTGTTTCATTTTCTCCAAAATAATATTAATAAAAATTTATAAAATACCTACAAGATTGAAATACTAATTAACAGATAAATAAAAGAAAAAGATTTAAACTTATTTAGCAATAGTATATATCACGAATGAGTAATAATAATCAAAGAATCTCTCCCAGACAGTGGTTGAAAAACAATTTATATGAAAAATCAAATTTTAAAAAACCCGATAAACGGAATAAAATATCGAATGATAATTTTATTATACCAGAAGTTAAAGATTGGCAGCTGATGACGGAGATTAATTATAATTGTTCTCAATTAAAAAAGATAGCAAAATATTACAAACAAAAGGTGTCTGGGAATAAAAATGAACTAGTTTTTCGCATTGCTAATTTTTTAAAATTTTCACAGCATGCAATCGTCATCCAAAAGCACTGGAGAGGTAATATGCGCCGTCAATACAATGTGTTAAAAGGAACGGCGTGTTTTAATAGAAGGTGTACAAATGAGACAGATTTTTTATCATTTACGAAGTTACAGAATATAGAATATTCACAATTTTTTAGCTATAAAGACGATGATGACTTTGTTTATGGTTTTGATGTGAAATCCATTTATAATTTATTTAAACAACAAGGTGAATTAAAAAACCCTTATAATAGAAAACCATTTCCCAAAAATATAGTAGACAATATAACAAAAATTATTAGATTATCTCCATTATTGAAAGAACAAGTTCAAATTAAATTAGTAGACGATACTACGCATTTATCAAAAAAAAAAATAATGGAATTAAAAGCAATATCGCTATTTCATAAAATAGATACATTTGGACATATCACGGATATTGCATGGTTTACAAGTTTGGATAAAATTAGATCAATCAAATATATCAAAGAACTTTATGATATATGGAATTACAGAGCACAGTTGTCGAATCATATCAAATTTTCCATCTGTCCCCCAAATGGAAACCCATTTCAAAACATATCTATTCAAAATTTACATATAAAATCAGAACCATCTTTAAAAAAGACGATTTTACGGATTATAGAAAATATGATTTCTAAATCACAAAATACAGAACACCAATCTTTAGGAGCTTTTTATGTTTTGGGTGCTTTTACGCTAGTAAACAATTTCGCAGCACAATCATTGCCGTGGTTGTATCAATCCGTCCATTATTCTTAAAAACCTCGTTTGGAGATATATTTTGGCGGCATTAAGCAGTCAAAATATATATTTATTATCCTAAACAACTTAAAAGGAATTCGAGTTAATAAATTATA
>Ga0209092_10002499_pt1 | contig 16863 bp, 8 predicted proteins | sample FraStrMetagenome_FD_187446 | JGI IMG/M metagenome (GOLD analysis project Ga0209092, IMG submission 187446) | Marine eukaryotic phytoplankton communities from Arctic Ocean - Fram Strait ARC3M Metagenome (SPAdes) (version 2) | ecosystem: Environmental > Aquatic > Marine > Oceanic | place: Fram...
TATACCATTCTTCAATCGAGACATAATTGCCGTTGTTGATACCTGCTAAATGGTGAGTGGTCGTGTTTTCTTGGATGAGTAACGATAGTTTCCCAGTTTCCTTCATATTGTCGGATAATAGGAGTTGGTTGATCTTATTTAAGAGTAGGTAAGCCTGGTCTTTTCCAGTGATATCCGCTATGTTGATCCAAATTCTCTTTAACAATTCTTCAATCCAGTTATTGGTATCGTTTCTAAATTTCGCAACTTTTCCATTTGGGCAGAAGTGAGTGTAATGTCTTCTGTTGCCTCTTTTAATTGTGATGCTGTCTTTGCTATTCGTTTCTCTGCACTCAGGACAGGCTAGAATATGTGGGTGTTTCTTTAGCAGATTCTTGGTTAATAAGAGCTCATAGAATCTCTCATTGGCGTTTCCTTTTTTGCATTGTTCTTCCTCCATTATGTTCAAGGCTAGGTATTGCTTGCATTTATAGCAGGCTCTAGAATGTGTTGATGTTAGATTAGTTAGATACCTTCTGTGACTTGATGTTCTAGCCATATCTCTAGGTGTGAGGGTGGTATGGGGAGCTAATCTAGCTATCAGGCCTTGAAATTCCCTTTGCTGTAGCCGATCTATGCGTTCCTTTGTTAGAAGGTTTTCGATGAAGTCGCTTTGATTTTTATCAATCATTTTTCCATTGTATGTTACATGGAATCTGAGATTGTTATGGGGGAATTGAAGATTATCAGGTAGGTTGTATATGTTATTTTGATGATCCTTATTTTCTTTGCATTTTCTTATGGCTAAACTGGCTCCTTCATCCGCCCAATGATTTGCATTAAGCAAGGCTAAATTAGGTGATAGGGAGTCGAATCTTTTGTTCACATTTTTTATGTTATTTCCTGCTTTGTTTAGTTGGTGAGAGTCTACTTCGATAATTGTACGCATAATGTTATTGTCGTTGTAATGTGGTTTCCAAGAAGATTGAGGGTTGGATACAGCGTCTTTCATTATGGATATAAATTCTGAATTTCTTCTGAAAAGGGATTTGAATATTATGGAGTTAGTTTTGGATGTATCGTTTGGATATATTTGTGGTATGTTGAGTGATGTTAGATCATCCTGGGTGGGGCTTTTATCCTTCCATTTATTTACGTGGTACGAGGCTCTGGACATGAGTGTTTTGCCAAGTCCTCCATAGAGTTTTCTGATTTCGTATCTATCTGATTCTGCTTTGTTGTCTCTAATTTCCAACATCCTTTTCCTCACTGAGTCAGAGTCCATTACTACAATTCTTGGAATATCCGAAGGTAGGCATTCCTCTTGCATGCAGAAAGCTAATAATTCTGCATGACCGATGTCTATAGAGGTTGAGCCAAGCTGTCTTGGGAGGATGCAAGTTCGTTGCAATAATGGTATAGTCTCTCTATTTTGCCATTCCCCGGATGAAATGGATTCATTTGGGAGAATTTTTAAAAGACACCATGTGATTGATGCAGAGGCCCACGTATTGTTATTCTCGGTAGATTTGGATAGTCCTCCATCCGTTGCTATAATAAGAGGGCTTTTTGAGTGAAGTATTTTCAATAGGACTGACCCATGTGTACCGATTGGGGTAATTTTACCTTTCTCCCAAGATGTGTACGCTGAAGGACTTATTGTGATTTTCTCCTTCATTTTTAACCAGATGTTATTAAACGATTCTGGTCTTATATTTTCTAATGGCTCCTTGGTACTGTGTCTGATATTTGTCCATTTTGAGCTTATTATAGGATTTATGTCTCCTGGAGAGAAGATCCATTCTTGAAAATGGAACATACTATAACAGTCTTTTGACATTTGAATTGAGGCTTTATCCCATATCGTATTTAGAAAGGTGATGGTATTCTTCGATTTCTTGCTTTTTGTAAGCTTTCGGAAATCCTTGATTCTGCCTTCTTTTTTATAGATAACATAATCTTTTATAAAGCGATGTATTTTCCCACCGTATATAAAATCGATTAGTTCAGGGTGTTTCTCCCCCAAATATGGTTCCTTATTGCTACAGAATTTATCTGTTCCAATTGGAGTTTTATTCGTCCAGATTCTCACTTCCTCGATAAGGTAGTTTATTATGCCATCCTTAAAATCTCGAAGAAATAACCCAAAATGGCCTAATTTGACAACCGCATCAGAGACATGATTAAAGGTAGGACTTTTCTTTTTCTGTATGTCAAATAGGGATAAATGAGCGGTTAATCTACCTCTTGTACCTTCCGAATCTAGACCATTGGCGTTTAACACTACTTCCATTTCTCTAGATATAGCAAGGATGTAAGTGTCCACAAAAGATTTGATTCCGAATCCAAATTTATTCTCCGGAATGAAAAAGTGGATTGTTGTATCATGTTTTGATAATCCTTTTTTTCTTCTGAGATTTTGGATTAGTAGTTTGTCGCAGTTTCTCAGTTCCTGTATATTTAAGTTACTTGGTAGGGTGGCATATGAATGGAGGGAGTTTAAAAGCATATTGCAGCTATGACGCTGTGGATTATCTTTTAAGTTTTTGATATTGAGACTGGCAATTTTGGCCTTAATGTTCTTTATTATGTTTTTCGCTGAACAGGCTGTATCTCCTTGCGTATTCATCGTTAAGCCCAGATGCTTCAGGTCAGTGAAGTTGTCCATTGTTTCCACTATGATCTCTCCCTCTGGGCCATATGTAACTTGTACTGGTCCATCTATATTCATATCTATATTTAACTTAGCGGCGTCCTCTTCTTTTAAGTATATTATGATTTTAATTTCCTCTCTCATCGGTTTATCCTCTGCAAAACTCCATGCTATGCTGAAGAATTTTATTATCTTCTTTGCTTCTTCTGCCGGGATATTGAATAAATAGATTATGCACTTGGATCCTTTTCTTCCTAGTTTGCAAACTATCGAGAAATCACCTGTCATGTCCAATTTCTTTTGTATAATTGCTATCAACTCTCTGGTATTTTTGTCCCATACAAGCACTAGATTATCGTCACTATATCCGGCTTCTCCTACTTCTACTGGGCCGTCCTCTGCATCCGTTATAGCGAACTTATAATTTGTGTTGTGGTTGGTTGCTTTCTTCCACATATTATGAATATTCATAATTACTAAATTTGCGGCTCTAGGAGAATCGGGATTACCCTGTTCCAGGCCGCACTCAAAAGAAGAAAGTATTGTGCCTTTTATAGTTTGAATAAGTACCTTTTTGAAGGACATGCTCGATCCCTTGAACTCAACATATCCAAGATCAGGAAATCCAGCTTTTATCATTGCATTCAAAATTACTTCTGTAGTCAAGCGATCGAAAAATTTTTCTATATCTTCCATGATTAAAGCACATATTTGCCCTGATTCTACACAGTCCTCCCTTGCTGCTAACTCAATAGAGACAAGAGATGAACATCCCTTTCCTTTTCTATATGCCGTAACAGCATCATGGAGATATTTTGCTCTTTCTGTTGCAGCTGCCGCTTGTTTGTTGAAAATGCCGTTCACGAAGCAGAAGAGGTCGTCGCATACCGATAACGGCCTATACTCGTTTGGTTTCTCCGGTTTGGGAATAGGTATTCTTGACAATATATTGATATTTTTAGGGATAATTCTTGTAACCATAATGAGTTTGGCTAGCAGTAATAGCGACTCCGCCCAGCTTTTATGCATTCTTCCTACTACCGCTATATAATAGTTATCGTGTCTTGCTTTGGTTGGAATGCAGTGAATTGCCTTCCAGAAGTCCTGTTCGATAAATTTATTATTTAAGTCTCCTTTATTATTTATAAAGTAGAATGGATAATTGAATTCCTTGTTGTGTTGATTTGGGGGTCTAAATTCTTCAGCCGTGTGTGGTCCGTGAGCTTTTATAATTCTTTGTATTATCTCTTCACTGAGAGTCTCATGTGGAAATATTACATCTTTGATGTCCTTTCGTTTGAAGATTTTATCTGGGAAATTTTTTATGCCACGAATACCTAAAGATCCTTCAGTGATAAGCTCAGCGAAAAAGCAGGATTTCTTTGCTTTAGAGGGCTTCATCCACTTGTCATGATATTCTTTAGTTGCTTGAAGCTGTTCTTTTACATTTATGCATTGACGGTATTTTTTGCTATTTGTATCGAATATGATGTCGTGTACTGCTGGGGCCTCCCGTACTTTGGGTTTCAATGTACTAGTAAGAGCACTCATGTTGTTTACTTCGCAAAAATAGTTGAGTTTGTCATGTTTGTAAACTCTTTGTTTCCAGGATAAGTGTCTGCGAAGTTTTCTTAAATTTATTAAGGCTTCCGTTATTGCAATCGGCATCTGAGCTAACTGAGATTCGTCGGCCGTATTGATTCTTCCAGCCCAGTTTTTACATTGTTTAAGGCTATCCTTCCAACTTCTTGAGTATTTAACTATGGACTTAGGATCGCATGGGTTACCTCCGTCTTCCGAGCAGCGCATAAATAGTTGCTTGTAGTTGGAATCTTTCATGAAATCATTTAGTTTATCGATATCTTCCGGATCCGCGTACATAAGGAAATCGCCTCCTTTAGTGTGGAGCGTGTGGCCATAAGTTTTGTCGGTTGCGAGATCTCCTTTATCTCTAACATGTTTAATTGCTTCAGTGTGTTTTATCCAACCCTCATACTCTAGATCCATTTCATTTGTAATTCTTTGAATTTTATTTTCTATTGTCTTTGAATTGATGAGGTTTATTATTTTTCTCTCTATATTTGGGATACTATCGATATTCTTCTTTTTCTTTGATTTTTTTCCTGGTTTAATTGATTCTCTTGACAAGTTGGAGTTGTTGTTATCCTTTTCAGAATGAAAGTTTGTGTCGTTTATTCTTGCATTCGTATTTAAGATTGGGGGAACATTCGGGGGTGGTATTGTATTGTCTATTGTGTATCGTATATTATTTTCAAGCGTGATATCTTGCTGGATGTTTTTCAATCGTTGGATCGTTCTGTTGACTATTTTTATGGATAGTCTCAATTTCGAAGTTATCGGGAGGGTATTAAAAGGTTTGGTGCATCCCGATTTTTTAATATTGTTCCTGTTAGTTTGTATTGATCTCGTGTTGTTTACCTCTGAATCTAATTCCAAGGATTGCATCATGTTGATTATTGATGATTTGAACTGAACCGAAATTTCCTCGATGAAATCGGCATCTTTTTCATTCATTTTTAAAATGTTATTATTTCGACCGTCTTTTCCTAATTTGACGCTTTTATTCCAAATCCTATGTATAAAATTGGTAATCAGTTTGTCTATTTTCGGTTTATGCTCTTTGGAAAATTGACTTTCTGGACTGGTTAGCTTTTGTATTTTATTGTAGAGTATTTCTTGTGCATCTAGTTTCTCGCATTTGAATTTTGATTTGTCGAATTCGCTGTTTTGTTCAAAGGCGCCTGAGCAACGAAGAGGAATATTGTAGATTTCGTCATATCTAAAATGTTTTCTATTGCTGCAGAGAATTGTTTCGTTGGGAGTATATCTAATAAAAGAGGAAGTTAGTAGACAATGGTCCGAATTATAAAATAATTTTCCTAAGTCAGACTCCATGTAGCCATTAAATTCCCAGACTGTGTTGTTGGCGGAGTTAGGTATTAGAATATGATCAATACCTCTTGCGCCAAGCCTTCCCTGTCTGGTCCAATAGTGTTGTTGGGATTCTTCTCTACTTTGTCTCACCACCGAGTAATGCGAATCCATAAATTCATTTAAGACGCCATTTTCATCTATATCTTTTCTATACTTTCCAAGATTGTCTAAATTAGTTTTGGACCAGGTTTCTTGAAGATCTCCAATAATAGAAATGATAATGCCTGGGTATTTTTTTATCCAGATGTCGTAGATTTCTCTAGCTTTCTTTGCAGTATTGATTCTTATTTTTGTTTTATGCGACCCGTCTGCTAAGACCTCGTCCCCAGAAGTAATTGCATATATTGAAATAATTCCTAACATTTGGGTGTCAGATAATTTAAAAGGTAGAGCGAGAATCCTGCCCTCTTGAAAACATTGTATGGGTTCTAAATTTCTGCCTCCCCATTTTTCTTCGTCTATGATAAGTACTTGGTGTTTAGACTCAAAGGCTTTGAAATAAGCTGAGTTGAGGTTAGAAACCCTATACGCGTTCCAGGCTTTGTTGTTGGTAGTGAACGAGGCAAATGGTTCTTGTATAGCTAATAACGATAGGTTTGCCTTTAGCATCAGTTCCGCGGAACATTCATGTGAGTACTGCTTGTTTATATTATACGTTCCTATTGTGTCTATGACAAATCGTAATTGTGAATCATCCTCTGAGATAATGGACTGGGATGATATTTGCGAACTATCTTTATTTTTTCCCCCATTTTCATCATTTTCTTCATTATCTACTGTGGAGATAGAAGAGAGACTATCTAAGGACCACTTGTCGCTGTCATAAGAAGAGTATGATGAGTGAGTTGTGATCGAGGAATAGGACATGTCGCTGGATACATAGCTATCATTGTTTGAATCTTCGTTTGTTGTGGACGTTTCGCTTTCCTGGTAGCTGCTGGAGGATTGGAGGTTGTAGATGGGGTTTTTTTCCGGAGATGGATACTTGTGGTGTGTATTATACCTATTTATATCTACCACCACTTTATTGCCAACTATATCTGTATTATCTTCTTTTTCATCGTCCAAGTATTCAAAGGACATATCGCTATCTGACGAATCTCCATTTGTTTTGGTAGTACAGCAGGAGCCGTTATCAGAGTTGCTATTGTTTATATCCTCTGTACATTTGTGGTCGAAAGAGTTGAAATCTGCATTATTTCTTAATGATGGTTCATTACTAGAAACAATATATTCGAAAGACATATTACTGTCTACTAATTGTCTTGTTGGGTTGTTTGTTGCCCATTGCCCTGCGATTGGGTTGTCGTAGAAATCTGGTTCCTTTTTAGACATGCTTCGTTCGAAATTGTGTATTGGTGAGTTGCGTTTGTTAATTGAAAATACTGTCTAATTCTAAATCCGGATTGGCAAAATCTATGCAAGGATCAAATTCTATTTCCGGTAGTAGATCAGGTACCGAGGTGATTGTGCTTAATAAGTCTATATCTTCCGTAGAGGTAGAAGAGTCTTCTGATATAGATGATATTGAAGACGGATTTGTCTCGATTATGATATTGAAGTCTTCCGTGGATCGTGGTTGCGCTGGTGATGGTTGTAAGGATTCACGTTTGATGATAAATTGTGCAATTTCGTAGTATTTTTTTATGGCAATTCCTAGGTTTGGGAAGTTGTTGCACTCTTCCACTAATCTGTTTAGCGTGTGTATGCAGATTTGTGGCTCGTGGGAAAAGTAGATGATAGCGTTGGTAAATGTGATGATAGTAGCTATTGATTGCACTATTTTTTGGCTTGCGTTGTTTAGGTTTGTCTCTGAAGGAGTGGAAAGGATGGATTTGTGTATTAGATTTAGATCGATGAAGAATTGAAAAATATCAAAATGTTCTTTCAACGCATGTGTTTTGTAGCAATCCCACAAATCTATTGCTTCTTGTTGCAAGAAATTTATCGTTGGTAAGAAGGTGCTCGAAGCAATAGCTCCAGGAAATCGTTGTAATCTGAAAAATAGCTTCGCTAATTTTTTATCCTTGCTGAAGGTGAAGATTATATTTGGTGTAGGGTTTTGGAAAGATGGGATGGTGTTTAAAATGGTCATAAAAAAAGAAAGAAGTAAAATGATAAAAAAAAGGAGGTGCAGATGTTAAATGAGGCTCTGGATGTTTTTCTCTCTTTTTTTTTTATATATAGATAAATATATAGATAAATATGTAAACAATGATGAAGTTACACCACTTTTTCCTTAGAGCTCGACACTCTTTTATATTAGTGTGTGTACTGTTGAAATTGCAATTTTTTCCTTAGAATTCGACGAGGTCTTCTAGGTTGTGGATGTGTATATCCGCCAAAAAATAAGATAGGGCCACTCTTACTCTTTTGTCTTTCTTTATGGCTGCTTCTACCCAAGGATTCTCTGATGCAGGAAGGAGGAGAAGTTCGCCTGCCAGTTCCAATGTTTGACAAATATTCTGGAATTCCTTTGAGAGCGCAAGTCTGCTTGTTATTTCTTCCAATACCCAGAAAGAATTCTTTGAGTTTTCCTGGAGGATTTGGAAGTATTTTTCGATATTTTGCAAAAGATATACTGATTCTATTTTTCTCAGCAGTGCCAGGTGGTGCGTTTGAAGGTGTAGGATCAGGTCTCTCCAAATGTTTCTGATTATGCTACACAGAAAATTGTAAGTTCCTCTGCAATTGTATCCAGCTATAGTCTGTTCGGCAAAATATAAAAGGTTGCAGAGTTTAACTAATTGCTCGTCTTGTTCAAACAATGTGATTCTATTGGACCAAAGTTGAATTTCTTCTTCGTCTAAAATGATATGCATTTAGAAACAGAAAGGCTTATCTATTTCTTCCCCAGGTTGGATAGGTTGGGGGATTCCACGATGGTTGTGGAGGTACTTCTGATGTCCAATTTCTTCTTCCCCACGAAGGATACGAAGGTCTTGTCCAGTTCCTGTTGATAGGGGGTCTTGGGGGGGGTGGTTCTTCTGGTATCGTATGAGTGACGTTGTAGTATAACTCTCTTGATATAGTTGTGTTGGATATGGGAATTCTTCTTGTAAATTTAAATGGAGAAAGGATGTGATTGTTGAGGAATTTCTTTAAATTTTTTGAATTGGAGATGTCAGAATTTGTAAAATCTTCTGGGTTTTCTATGATTATCTCGGTGATCAATTGAGGAAAGTCACGATATTTTATTAGGACGTTGTCTAGGATGTCTAATTTTTCTTGGTGTAGACTCTTATAATTACTCAAAAGCCAAATCGAGTTAATAAGAGTATTTGCGAACTTTAATTGGTCGTAACGGATAGCAATTAGTTTTCCTTTATCGTAGTTTTTTTCTTCTTGTTGGTCGTTTGATTCAATTACGCGTAGGTTTAAGAGGCAGATGTATAATTTGAAAAACCTATACTTTACTGTGTCGCTCCAGTTGAGGTACAATAGATTCGCTGTCTTATTTTCTTCGTATTTGCGTCTTATGGGTAGGTCTTCCGGGTAAAAGAAATCGTTTTTGCGTAATTGACCTAAGTTTTTTTCCGCTTGCTTAGGAAATTGAACTGCTAAATATTCGCCAATTTGAGAGAGAATTGTATTATGACCAGGCATGCACTTTTTGGAAGTTACGAAAAGTTGAAGGATTTTTGTGGGACTTGGAGCGGTCTTGCGTGCGTGTGTTGAATTAAAAGCAATCTCGGAAAGATATTTTTCTGAAGTGCGTAAGTCGAATGATTCCCTAAGTATCTATTTTTTTTTGCAGCTGTCAGAGATCTACTTAGAAAAAACCAGATTTTAATCGTACAAAGTGAAGGGGGACTTTCTGAAGTGAATCGGATGGAATCTTGGTGAAAGTGCGCGGGAGATAGAATTATAAAACGATCCGTAGAACTTCGTAGGATCAGGTACTTGAGGGACGATTGAAATAAAGGTATCTTTTTTGGCGGTCTTTTTGAAAGGAAGTAAGGTCAAAATGGCGGAATTGATAACGAGTTGCGGTCGATGTTGTATTCCAAAAATCTGATAGGCCTTGTGATGTCCTTTGATTGTCCTGAAGAGTATGCTTGAGGAGTTATTCGATTGGAAGTTTTGATTTACGGTCAGTGATAAGGATTGAAGATGCAGTTTTTCAGTGATCGGGGAAAGGTAGGCGAAAATGGCCAAAAAATTATTGATCGTGAAATAACTTTTGAGTTGTTCGAAGGATTTGTTTGAAACTTCACAGTCTGTCTCGTCTGAAAAAAAGGAAACCAAAGTGATGTTGAATGTAAGAATTGGAGATCGGTAGCTTAAGATGTGCCGTCGATGTGATTTTTCGCCATGGAGGGGGGTTGAAATTCCTTAGCGCGTGGTTTTTTTTTTTACATTGTCGATCGTATTGGTGTAAACACAAAACGATGAAGATGAATTGTATCAGGATCTACAATACTGTGTATATAAATGAAACATTTTCTCTTCTCAATCTCTTCAATGCAATATTCTATATCAAATAGGCTTTTGCTATGCAGAAAACGCAACTCATGGCTAAAGGTAGTAATGAGTCCGAAGTGCACAAAGCACCGGCATTTGCCGTCGGGACTATAGTAGAATTTAGCGAGAAAAGTAGAGAGCATGTTGGACGAATCACAGCAGTAGAATACAAATCAAATGGAGGTGCTCGTTATTCTGTTACGGATGATCTTGGTAAGGTCTTTCATATTGCAGATAAATCTGTAGCTTTTGGCCTATCAGCCCCCAATACACCTGGTGCAGCGGAGAGGCTCTTTAACGACTTCTCGGAAGCACATCTAATTTCAGAGATGGAATTAAGGGGCAAATTGGAAGTCACTCCGGATTTGTTAGAGATGGCATGGGAGGAGTGTAGCGAGGATTCAATTGATTTGACTCCTAAAAACTTTATTGAGTTGTTGCATGCACATGCAGCATCCGCCATAGAAACATACATGGCATGGAGATTGTTGAAGGCAGATATTTCCCATGTGTTTTTCAAGGATTTAAAGCACAATGGAAGAATCGTTGCCTTTAAAGCAAAGGCCAGAAAAGGAGTTGACGCTGCAAAGCAAGCTTTTTGTTCGAACCCCGATCATTCAGACGAATCAGACTTCTGTTTTGTCTGAATTCATTCATGATTGTTGTAAATACTCAGTATCGATACTATAGGTACATTTGAATGCACAATATCAAATCGCTGATAGAAGACATTAAATTTAAAAAACGGTTCTACAAACTGAGCAGCAAAACGCATTTTCTTGTTTTCATCTTATTTTTAAAGATTTATCCTAATACGCTTTCCAGAAGTTTTACTGCCCCCACCAATCATACAAACCCCCTCTTCTTCAAATTTATCTTTTTGATGAGATTCTAATTCCCCAATGACACAAGCATATCCCCCGTTTTCGGGCTTCCTTAATTCACGAATAAATTCGTCACAGAAATCAGATGAGACAAAAAAAAGTAAACCTCCAGCTGTTTGTGGATCATAAATCAAAGGATAAAGGTACGGTGAAGCTTGTGCGGCTTCTGTATGATTGATAACAGCTCGCCTAGTTCTAGAGTTTTCGCGCTGCAGTGAAGAATATATTCCTCTTTTCGATGCATCAATAGCTCCTTTGTAAAACGGGATATGATTCAAATCCAAAGCTGCTTCAATACAATCATTTTGATCATCTGCGTCATTGGCTGTGAGCATTTCTAAAAGATGACCAGCAAGGCCAAACCCAGTAATGTCTGTGCAAGCATGTATTCCTTTGTTTCCATTCTCTTCAATGTATGACATTGCAACACGACTAGCTGGACCACTACTTTGAGTCATCCTTTCTAGTGCTTCTTCTACAAATACACTTTTTGACTGAGCTCTCATATCAGCAGCAAAAATAGCACCAGTACCAATAGGTTTCGTGATAACAATTTTATCTCCAATTCGTCCTCCATTCTTTCTCAGAAGCTTAGCTGCATCATCTATATAACCATTTACAGAGAATCCTAGAGCAAGCTCTGCTCCTTCGCACGTATGCCCACCCACAAGCTCGCAATTATCAAACGTCAAAACATCACTTGCACCTGAAAGCATAGAAATTAAAGTATCTTCTGTGATAGCTTCCTCCGCAGAATAAGGAACAACTGCAAGAGCAAGACAGTTCTGAGTCATGGCTCCCATTGCATGGCAATCACTCATCGCATGTATCGCTGCAATTTTTCCAAACACAAAAGGATCCGATATGAAAGAACGGAAAAAGTCAATAGTATGAATAGCACATCCTCCGCCTTTTTCCGGCAATGGAACAACAGCTGCATCATCTGCATCAAAATATTCGTGTGTCTCAGAGGCCGAGGACATGGATTTTCCTGATCCGAAATGTTGTAGAAAGGATCCTATTCCATGAAATGAAGTTTGTGAATTTATTGATTTATTCAACGACAATTCTCTCCGTTGTTGGGAGGAACGTTGTCGAACTGTTTTTAAAACTCGCGATACTGTTGTAGCACCAACTTTTGCACCGCAACCTCCACATCTCATGGGGGCTGCTGCAAATGCAATCATCGCATCTGATCCTTGAGCAACCACATTCGCTGGTATTTTTTCTTTTTTATCCATTATAGGTAAATTTTTGAATTTATTCATAAAACTAATGTCAATGGTATCCTTCAGTGTCCAAAAATAAGATCCTTCAAACGCAAATGATCCTCGACATGCAACAGCATATTTATCCCCGGTTGAGATAAGGCTTAAAAATGTCTTTTGTGGTGAGAATGATTCTAGTTTTTTGTTCAGAAGGTAGTTAAAAAGGTTCTTCAATAAAGTTGGTCCGGCACGAACAGCGAATACTCCAGCTGACAAGAGCACGTGCACATTCAGTAAAGTTCAATGAAAAAGGTGAGACTAACATAAAGCAAAAAAAAATTGACTTTCTCTGGTTCTGAATGTTAACCATACCTTTTGGTCTAGGATGACGAACATTATGGCAACAATCTCCTGCGGCAAAAATGCCAGGATGATCAAGACACTCATATGTATCGTTGATTTTCACAAATCCGTCATCAGTTGTTTGCAAAGGTGTATGAGATTTAAGCCAAGTAGGAGCACCGGCAGAGGTACACCAAAGACATTCATGGAATAATATATCATTGTCATCCCTATTAAGAATCGATGAAGATGATTCAGCCATCAAGATTCGATAAAGGGGTAATTTATCATTGCTTTTGGATGATACTGTACTTTTATCGTCATAAGTTTCCATTCCTGTAATATTAGCACCGAAAAATAATTCTACATTTCTTTCTTTTAATATTCTTTGAAAAATATTACGAACTTTTCTGTTATGACTTAAAAGAACAGAGGTACCTCTAGTCGCTAGAGACACCTTTGAGAATTGCAAATTATAAGTAAGGAAATAGAGATTTCTTGTAATTGTGCAAAGCGGAACGAAAAGAACAAGAAAGTGTTAAGATTGGGCCTTACCTTTATAGCTTCGACATCTGCACCAACTTTTCGAAAAATTTCAGTTAAATTATATTGTGCTGATAATACCAGCTCGATACCACCTTTACAAAATAAATGAGAGAAACAATATTAGACATGCCCAGACTAAAATTTTGTACGTGTCATCTCGAAACTATGTATTTACCTGCACCACCTCCAACCACCAGCAACTTAAATGGAGATTCTTTAGTGTAATTTTTAGCACATTTTTCCAAACGACGTAAAAGATTTGCGTATCTGGTTGCAAATCCTGCGATAGGCTTAACTGGTGTAAGCCCATCTTCACTTATTTCTTGAGCGCTACCACCCCAACCAGAAGGACGGCTTCCAATGTCAATGCTTAATGCATCATAACGGACAGGTGGTCTATTATCATTGCAATAAACCAATCCTCCACCTCCCCTACGTGTCGTTGAGGGTTTTTTTTCTGGAACTATCTTTGATGCTGCAGCATGAATAAGTCGAATTCCTGCAAAACTGCACAGTCGATTGAGATCGATATGAATCTGGTCAAATGTGTAGTGCCCAGATATATATCCTGGTAGCATACCTGAATAAGGTGTCATAATATCTCGAGCAATAAGAGTTACTCGAATTCCATTATTGGCGAGGATGGAGCGGTAAGGTTCCATTCCACACATTTTTATAACGTGAACTTGAGCATGACCACCACCGATGAGAACTAGGTCCGACACCAATGGGTTGGTGGATGGACTTTCCTTTCTCATATTTCGATGTATGTTGTCAACCTTCAGCTATAATTATTTTTTTCAATAATAATCAATCACAATATTATTGTAGGTATGTCAATTTCCTCTTGAGTCACACAAAGAAAACGTAAGGAATAGATTTCCTATTCGGTTTTCTATGTATGATGTTATCGTCGTTGTTCCCTACGTAGCAAACAAACATAATCTTTGGATTAAACTGAGGATAATATAAATTCTCCACGTGGAATGTTTTTATTGCACGTGAACCTAATTTTCAAGTTACCTTTTTCATGGAAGAACACATAATTCTAGAGAGTTGTTTTTCAATGATCTTCTGAATAGTTTCTGTAGTGGCGAATGTTCTAATAATGTTGGAAATGATTCCTACCTTTTCCGACTAATTTTCAAGTCAAAACATATTCCTGAATGAATACAAGACAGTAGGGAAAAATTCTCTTCCTTTGACTTGTTAGATAACATCTCATTGCTTAAACCAGGCGAATAAATGTAAATAGGATCAGACTATTAAATGTACACTACCAGTACGATACTTGGAAGAAAAAATATCCATACTAACTTATGAACTTTCACTGAAGTTTGGGTGACATTTTTGAAGGATTTATCAATATCCAAGTGTCAAGACAAAAACACCTTCAATAATAATTGCATCAATGATCCAACGTTCGGGTTTGAAATCAATCAACAAGAATAAAAACGAGAACTGAAAAATGAGAACCATAACATAGTCAATGCGACTAGCATGGGTTAGGTTACTTACTAACAGTTGCAAAGAGTTTTTTATGCTTCTTCCCACTTTGGTTTGTAACACTAAAAATACAGGAGTTATCGTAATGAAGAAGTATTTTCACATTGTTGCAAATAGATTTAATGGATTTCAATGGATGGGATCAGTGCAAAGCTCCATCAATTACCAACCTTTATTTCCGGTTTAAAAATATATGGGAAATCAAGTACTATACATGAAAACAGGGCTTGTTGCTAATGAGTAAAGTATTGCTTCAATGGCTCTATGTAAAAAATATAATGCTTCAATTTGAAGCTACATATATCAAAACTAACGTAATAATTCATTATTTGAGAAAACGATACTAACCATGTTTGACTTCCTCAAAAAACAAAGCAATGTTCTTTTGTTAAAGTAGAGGATGCAAAAGCATATCTTAGTTATGAAAAAGGAGAAATATTGAATGATAATGATACACGCAAACCATAACAACACACAAGAAAGCATGCAAGCAAACGCAAATATCAATGCCATTTTCGATTATGATTCGGCACGTTGATGAAGAGAATGATCACGTCAGTATAAATTTTCAATTTTGAACAAATAACAATCCTTTAGTTTCTCAAGAAACAATGGATAAGAATGGTATTAGAAAGTTCTTAAGAATCTCTTTTTGCATAAAGTAATATAAGCCATCAGTCCACCGTTTCACAATACATTTATCTATAATTTGTATTTGTCCAAAAGAAACTGTCGTCACACACAACACTGAAACCACACTTTATTATTTGAGTCTAATAGTGACGCTTCCTTTCGTTTATTGCCTCCAGTTCTGCTGTAAATGCATCTTTTTCTTTCTTTAGCAAAACGTATAAGAACGTGATTAATCTCAATTTTATTATCAAGGATTGGATTATATACTCCACCATTCGAATCATTCAATCATGCTTTGTATACATGCATTTTGTTCCCATGCTCAAAAATACCCATCTATAGTTGGTTCCCTTATACTTCCTGCATTTATGTTCACACCATATAATTGTGCATTCAACATAATGATGGTTGCAAAGGAAAAAGGGCCAAATTTCTGAATGAAATGAAAAAGAGATTTTTCTGGAATAATCAATCACCTAATTAATATATCTTGAGTGGTCCTTCTTATTTTCATCTCAAGCTCTTAGAGAAAACTTTCATAAACGGATAAATGAATCAAGATACTTAAAGCATTTATGCTTGATTGAATACGGGAATTAATCGTAATTACATTAAACAAGGTTTTTTGAAACCGTCTCTTTTTCACTTGAACCCTGTCACTTAAATGGATAGGTAATATTACTTAATCAATGAGAATTTATTTATTTATACATTCATGTGCAATACAACAATTTTTGTGTATGTATATCCAACGCAAAACGACAATGTTAAAAAATGAGGTGGGGACACAGGAAGTGTGAACACAAGACTGTCTTGATTCATTGAAGAGTTGAACTATTGAAATATCGTCACAATCAACAAGGAATTGAACATCAACCATCACCATAATGAGAAAACCGTCCTTCATGCCGGTTCTATTGTGTTTGATTTTTCTGTAAGTATCAACTATCAGGATGAAATATGATTGTAAATAACTTTGCTATCTAAACATTTACTTGAATACCCCTTCACGAATATTTGAAGAACGGCACCTATACAATCCCTAGAAGTACCAGATAATCACTCATCAACGTTGCGATCCTTACAGCTTTCAGACACTCTCGGGACCTTGACAGAAACTATACAAAAAGCCTTCAATTCGGCATGGTCCGCCATTGCCAATATCGTCCCCTTTATCCCTGCCCCCCCAACACCAGCACCTACACCACAACCCACCATCACCCCTTCAATCGCACCTACCTTCAATCCAACAGCAGGATCCAAAAAGACGCAACCACCGGTTCTACCCCCAAATCCTGATTCGGCTTTGTTGAATGCGGTGGCAGCTCCCAATTCGCCACCCAAAATCCCTCCCAAAACAACGATTCCTACCAAAGTTGCAACTAACATGCCTACAGGAATCCCCACAAAAATGTCGAATGTCATATCTGGCACATCAATGAGTCCCCCAAATATGGATCCGCCCACCATGGCAGAGACGAGTAGTTCTACAGCTTCTGAACCCGTTTCCATTGGCGTTACTTCTATCAATACACCTGTGGAAGAAGAAACCATGAATGAATTGGAACCTGTGGAAGAAGAAACCATGAATGAATTGGAACCTGTTCAAGAAGAAACCATGACTGAAATGGAACCTGTTCAAGAGGAAACCATGACTGAAATGGAACCTGTTCAAGAGGAAACCATGACTGAA
>Ga0209092_10002500_pt1 | contig 16862 bp, 15 predicted proteins | sample FraStrMetagenome_FD_187446 | JGI IMG/M metagenome (GOLD analysis project Ga0209092, IMG submission 187446) | Marine eukaryotic phytoplankton communities from Arctic Ocean - Fram Strait ARC3M Metagenome (SPAdes) (version 2) | ecosystem: Environmental > Aquatic > Marine > Oceanic | place: Fram...
GACCTTTTGCCCAGATCAAGGAACGTCACCTTTTGCTGTTTTTTCAGGGTGACTTATTTTGCTGTCTACGGTAATCACATATTAAATATTCACTCAAGCGGTTAAATTTGGGAGACGTTCATGAAAAGTTTTTGTTCTCGCAACGCTTTTGTTATCACATTTTGGATTCGGCAAAGCCTTAGTTTACGGATGGGTGACACGTTGGAAAATGGCGTAGAAGTACCATTTATATCTTTTGGTTTGAGCAATAATGATGTGTTACTTTCCGTTAGCAGTGCGTTACAGGAGCACAAAGAAAATATTGAATGCTCCTTACGGAACATGGGCCAATCATACTGGATAGCCCGTGAAGCTGAGCTGATGTTGCATGGTAAAATTTTGGACGCTTCACTGTCATCTAAAATTGAAAAGCGAATTGAACGGTTAGGCACATTACTAGACGAAGATTACCTTCATATGGAAACCTCTCTTTTAGCACCTGTGAATCTTACTTTGGCCTTGCCAAACCCTATCACAGACAAAGTTTCTACTTACGGAGAAATTTTTGAACATGAGATCTCATCATATGACTCAATCTTAAATGTCGTTGCGCATGTTGTTCGTGATTGGAGCTCAATAGGTGAACGTAGACACTATCAGTGGTGCCTTATTCAACTGTTATCATTGTATAATGAAAGGGCAGGGGTAAAGATATTGGTCCCCGGATCGGGTCTAGGTAGATTGGCATTTGATATTGCCCGTGAAGGATTTTTCGTTGAAGCCAATGAGTGCTCAGTAGTTATGGCTACAGCATCGTGCAATATCATTAGTGGAAAGGCGACGGGAACACTGCATCCTTGGTGCTATGATTCATTCTTGAATGAAATCAAATCCGAAGCCCGGTATGATGCCCTAAAGTATCCTGACATTAGTCCTCCAGAGACATTTCATGCTTCACCAACAAATCTTTCGTACACAGTGGGTGATTTTGTCTCATCATATTCATCTAGTTCGCGATATAGCTCATTTGACTCCGTAGTGACTTGTTTCTTCATCGATACGGCTTCAAATTTCTATGAATATGTTTCCGTGATTGATCATGTTCTTAAAGATGGTGGAATGTGGATTAATTATGGCCCATTACAATGGCATAAAAACGCATTGATTACTCCTTCCAGTGATGAGATGTTTGACTTTTTAAAGGATTTTGGCTTTGAAATAAGAAAATGGGATGTGGATAGACGACTTTTGAACTACAGGAACTTCGAGGAAGATATACCTCGGTATACAAAGACAGAAGGATATAATTCACTTATGTTTGTAGCTATGAAGAGTTCGATTAATCGAAGCGACAGAATGCCAACAAAGAACTTGAATGAAATCATCGCGTTGACGAAAGTTGAAGTGAGAAAACTCGTCGATGGTGGAGCTACTCCCTCCCCCTCCTTCCCCTCAAACGTTACATTGAAGATGTGAGTTCATGGGCAAGAATAGTTGCGCGACGAATGAAAAAGAAGTAAATGTAATTGTCAAAAATCAGAAGATATACATCGAATCTAGATATGAAGGGAAATATTAAAATCGAAGCGCAATCATGACAATGAGAACTGATGAGGCTGATCGCAGAACTTTAAGGTCAAGTATTGATTCATCAGACTTTTGTACTTATTTACGCACCTGCCCGACATAATGCAATTTGCCCAGGCCTTGATATGATGGGACTGAGTCTGTGAGCTGATTCCAATTAAGAAGGTCCAGCATTGTTTAAGTTGTATTTTGTTCGCTGTTAGTGCCTCGAAATTCTGCTCAAGATATGATCCTTTAATTGACCCGCATGGGCATTATGCTGAGCCATCTATCATTGCTTTGTCGTCTTCAGGACAACGAGAGGAAAGGTCACTCCAACTTCTATGTTACCATTAACGCTATCGGTAAGCATATTGGCCGAAAGAACAGATTTCGACCCCGTCCCTTCCCTTTAGACATGAACTCCTCGCTAACAGCTACCTTATTGGTCCGCTGAATCGATGTTGGTCCCGATCATTTTCTCTCAGGAAAGGCGAAAATGAAGACTTTGCAGAATTACAACGACGAATCGAACGCTAGAGAGAGCATCTCAATCTATACAAATTGCGACTGTGCTTACATTCGTTAAATTAAGCATATTGCTTTATAACTCTCATTGTTCACTTAATCACATTTTAAAAATAAAAGTAAAAGTTCGATCTGGAGGTAGGATTAAATAGTAGTCATATGTCATATAGGTTGTGTATACAGGATACAGGCGATCTATCTTCATGTCATCATTGTGTTTTCAGAAGATCTGCCTTTATGTCGTTTAGTGTTAAATGTTTGCTGATACGAATTGTGCTCATACAGGTGATAGCAGGTAATCTATCCTCCTATCATTGTGTGTACAGGTAATGTATCTTCATAACATTCTTCGAAAAATGTAGGTATTCCAAAGATTGAAAATAGGAATTCCAGCAAATTCAGCATTACCGGTATTGTGTGTGTTCGAAGTTCGGATATGAATCGTGTTGGAAATTGGAAGATTCCAAAACACGGCAACACCAAAGTTCGGTGTAGCTTCCAATTCAATGTCATAATGACTAATGACTAATGACTAACACACAAAACGGCAATACCGGTATCGTAACTAACTAAGCAGTGTACTAATCTTGGTTCGTTTACCGGTACAGAGTATTCGCTGTCCTGCCGTACGACGCATGTTAACAGCCTTACATGGATTTTTCTATACTTTATACCTCACTCTTACTTTTTGGTAAACTGGAATAATTAGGAAGCAGTGGTAGAGAGTAGAGATTGAAAGCTATTAGTCATTGGCAAAACTGCTACAGTATTAGTAAGTTCTTTCTATTTTACCTTTGCAGCAGAGATCACACTGCCTTCAACTTCAAAGTAGTAAAGAGAGGAATTGTTCCATTCATTCGTTTCGTTCCACTGTTTTTTGGTGGAGCGGCATTGCATTTTGATTGCCCATCATCATCGTCATCATAATCGTCGCTTGCCAGAGGAAAAGCGGATAAATTTTGGATAAATTGAAAATAACCATTTAGAAAAGAAAAATGACTGAGACAGTTGACCTTTTGGAACTTGCATCGACTGCCGTTGCGTCGTCAATCTCAGCAGGGACAATTATTCGTCAGTACGCCAAACAATTTGATGAACAAATTTATCAATGCAGCGTCGATAAAAATCAGAACAATAGAGACGACGTTAAATTTATGGGCTCAACTAGAGCAAAAGCAGACGGTACTCTTGTTACAGATGCCGATTCTGCTGCTCAATTTATAATTGTAGGCGCACTACGACAAATTAGCAAGTCCATAAGAATCGTTAGTGAAGAAGATCGTGAAAATTCAGGGCGGTATCAAGGTTTTAGTCAGTGTTCATTGGCAAACATTTCGCAAGAAGTTTATCATACAATTGATAGCACTAGAAGAGAGGCAAATATTGCTCAATATAATAATGAAGAAATTTTAGTCGAACCCTCAAGAATAAGTGTCTTCGTAGACCCCTTAGACGGGACAAATCAGTACGCAAAGGGAAATTATGGAAGTGTTTCTACCTTGGTTGGCATCGTCGTGGATAATGTGCCAATATTTGGAGTTATATGTAAACCATTTGGCCAGGAATCTAGTATATTTACTGGAGGAAATCGGAACTCCGACGAGGTTTTTACTCTTTATGGTGGAATATTGACCAAAGGTGTTCATGTCTACGGACATGAAGAAAAAGTAAGTGAATCTATGTTCCATTTTTGAAATGAGAATCACTTACTGAACATTGTTCAATGTTTTCTTATGTTCGATGTAGGTCCCGAAAAGAAAGATCGAGACTCCCAAAGCGGTTATATCTTCATCTCGAAGCAATGGTATAGTGAGGCAGTGTATAGATTTTCTTCACGAACAAGGATCACTTGCGAAGGATCCTGCGTTGGTGAGTGGAGCTGGAGAAAAGGGACTTCGGCTAGTTATCGGGGGTTTTGATGAAGCTGCATGGTTATTCCCGCTTCCTGGAACTTCTTTATGGGACGTTGCTGCATCAGTAAGTGACAGATGATTGTTGTTAAATATTGTTAATTGTTTCCCGATGTAGATATATCTCATACGCAATTGTGTAAATTTGGTATAGGATGCAATATTGTCTGCAATTGGCGGCAAATTGACGAATAGACTAGGTGAAAACATTGATTACTCTCCAGATCGCAAAAATACTGATAATAATTATGGAATCGTTGCGGCATCGACGGTAGAACTCCATGCATTATGCCTGAAAGCATATCAATCTGTTACGATGACAGCATCGTAACGGTGAAAGAATATATACGACTCTCTATGTATCGAATTGTTATGACTTAGGGCTTTGTTTCGCCTTCTCACACGGGTACCCGTGGTATTACTGGCGTTCCTTTCGAAATATAGGAGTTTGTAAATCTGCTTGTTAATTTAGTCTTTTACTAATGCGTCGACTCTACAAACCAAAAAGATTAAATATTTCACTTTCAAAGATAGAATATATTCAAGAATACATACAGAACACCAAGACTAATACACTATGCAATTATAGTAATCACGGTTTATTTTAAACATTTGCAACTTTTAAGTCATTTATCGTAATAGCCTTCAAGCACATCTGTTCTGTTAAAAAGTTGGATAGCCACTGCTACAGGTGCATCGATTCCGATTTAATGTGCCCACCCCTTGCACCGTCCTTTGCTCTCTTGAGTTGATCTGGCTCCAAATTTGCAGCTAGCCATGAATGGGTAAGGGCCTGGTCGGCTGTATAACGATATTCTGTATTATAGCTGAGTAATGTTGAGACGAATGCCATTGCTTCGTCTGATACGTCACGAAATAATTCGTGTGGGAAAGTATATTCACCATTTACAATAGATGCCTTAATAGCCTCATCCGTTCGGCCATAAAACGGAGGTGCTCCACTTAAAAGCATGTACACAATAACACCGAGTGACCAAAGATCGCACGCTTCCGTGTAAGATTTTTTCAGAACTTCCGGGGCAACATAATAGGAAGATCCTACAACACGTGACAATCTTTTTCCAGGAGTGAAGTGGGTCGATAAGCCAAAGTCAATCAGTTTCAATGGCGACCACACATCCTTTCCACTCTCGAGCACCCAGTTTTCTAGTTTGACATCTCGATGGCATATGTTACGAGAATGCAAAAAGGCTACAGCTGACAACATCTGTGCCACAGTTTTCGCAGCATATGCTTCAGTCACACCATGCTTCGGATGAGTGGTGAGTAGATGGAACAGATCTCCTCCACGTCCCAATTCCGTTATTATAAAAAGCTCATTATCCACGCAGAAAACATCGTATAATCGAATAATATTCTCATGACCTCGCAGCTTTTTATCACAAACGTTCAAAAGTTAGAAAGAAGTTCAAAATATGTGATCTAAACAAGCAATCCAACACGAATAACATTCTACATGAAACCTACCTCTCGCAGAACATTAACTTCTTCCTGCAACTTAGCAATATATTTAGGATCACTCCTCAACATGACACATTTACACGCAAACTTCTTTCGTTTCCCACTCTTTCCTCCTTCCGCTTCACCTCTACTTGCAATGCAAACCTGTCCATAACTTCCCCTACCAATAACCAGATCACGGTGTAACAAATATGCAGGTCGCCTGTGTTGCTGGTAACCAGCAGATGCACCTCCAGAACTAGTCACTGACCCATTGAACGGATTTTGCGAGTTAACAGGAGGCTGTATCTGTTCCGGTCGGTAATTTCCTCCTGCCCCTCCTCCCATTACCCGATGCGTCGGAGGCACACCCGACGACGCGTTGTTTCCATTACCCGCACTTCCACCACCTTGCTGCTGCTGTCTCATTGCAATGTTACGTAACGAAGCTTGACTAGGTCTACGAGAGCTCGTAGTCCCCGTGGGTTGTTTACGATCATGTCCATGGTGCGGATGTGAGACTACCATCATTTCCTCCGGCCGATTACTGCTCGAACGCCGACTGGCACTTTTCCGTTCGGATTCTTCTGCGTTGTTTGAATACATGCGGTGATTTTGATGATATAACATGTCGTCCACCGCAACCATAATATTGCAAACACTGCGTTAGAAGGGAAAAATGGCAGTTGTGGTGTGTGTGCGGAGGAACAAATAAATAAGAATAGATTTGTTTATACTGTTCTGGCACGTTTCTGTCCGCTTATGCTTCAGTTGAGATGAAAAAAGTAGAATTTGGTAGAAAGTCAAGTGAAAATTTTCAGGTTGGGCGTGCAATGACGGCACGAAATTAGCCTTTCGTGTGTCTAGCGATCTCAATGCTGATGTCGTGAGAGAAAATATGTTCCGAAGAGAAATGTAATTTGAGCCTTGATGGAGTTTCAAATGAATAAACCTCTAATGAACGCAAGCAGATGGACGATGAAGAAGATATATTATGTTGTTAGTTTTTGGTTTTGAATTCGATTTTAGTTTACTCTGTGTAGTAATACTCTCTTTCATTCGAAGTTGATATTGGCAGCGCGAAAGGGGAATAGAATGTAAGTAAAACCCATGACGGATGTAAGTTATGGTTACGAATATTTCTAGCGATGTCTAAAGCTATTTATCGAGCATGACATCACCGATATGACCCAATGCGATGTCCTAGTTCATGTGCATCCTATAAAATTTGTATATTCTCTTGAGAAGGATTAAAATGTATCTTTCGCTAAATTGCTGAAATTTTACCTCTATGGTGTATATATATCGCTGTGATTATCTCTTATCAAGCTCAGAAAGTCGCCAATTGTATTCTGATTTATAGAGCATATGTAATAAATCGACAAAATCGATTCCGAACTAGGTTTTACCTGAGTTTTACTAATTTTTTTGCGAGAATCTGTAGACATTTTCTCTTACCGTAGACATTAGTAGAGCACAGTGTACGCTCCGACTGTTAATTTTGTGAAGGGATCAATCAGCGCTGGTAAGCAGGTGAATAATGTGAATAATGCTTATTATTGAATAACATTATTAATACATCTACTTTATACGAGCGTAGTATGAATACTAATAATACACATATGAATCTACGTTAACAAGTTAATACAGTGCATCATCACTTCTCATTGCTGAACCGGAATCTCTCCATATCCCACGATTACACATTTTCGCATGAATGCACATGTACAGCATTGTAGATTGATGTGTTACATCTTTTTTTAAGCCAATGAGATTTGCATGTGTGTAAAAGGGACCCTCTTGGACTCTTGGATCTGCACAAAAGAGATTTGGGATTGAGAAAATCCACGTTCTGGTATCCACGTTCTGGTTGATTTTGAGCTGACATTTTCTTCGAAGTCTATTTATTGAATTCACCATAAGTAATTATTTAATTTCGCTATCCTCATCTCACTTTTTTCGCTCTATAATTGACAAAATTACAAATTTATAAAAGCACGAATGATTTCCAATACTTATTGCAAAGACGTTTTAGTCGTGTCATTGTTGAACACTCACAATACAACCTTTGGTTCACATGCTCAAACACACAAATCGCCAAATATAAAGAAAAAAAATCGACACCCAACCATCAGCTCAACGCATCTCGAGTGCTCATTTTCATTCAAAATAACCTCCTCACCATCCACCAATTACACTCAAACATATTCAATCGCTATTTTGACGTGGTTGAATGTGTGTTTTCTTCATGAAAGTCGATTTTCTTACCAGTATAAAGGGAAATGGGTGTTACAGGTCTCTCAAAGAAGATCAGGCCAAGAAACGGTGCGACCAATAACAGCTTTGAAGAACTTACAAAATCTGACGAGACGAAGACAATAATGGTGTTGATGCAAATGCAATCATTAAGCCACGCTTAAAGGGATCGAAGTTTGCAGTTGAAAGACTTCATTGTAAACCAAAAGTCCCTTTACCATCAGTGCCTGCTTGTCTTGCTGCTAAGATTCGTCCAATGATAGATGCCGGATTCTCCGTAGTCTTAGTTTATGATGGAATTGACAGTCCTCTCAAGCGCTCGACACATACAAAGCGGTATGGAGATAGAGAATTAAAGCGAAAAGAATTGGAGGATTTATACGAGATCCATGGGAAACTTCTCAATGAGGACGAATTGAAGAGATTACAAGGGTCGCAGCAATCTCTTCTTTCTCTTTCAGGTCATATATTTTTCGAAATAAAAATTTCCTTGAGAAAGTTTATCCTGGGAAAGTGAGCCATATCGGGGCACCATGCGAAGATGATCACCAGTTGGCCGCTTTATTTCATCAGGGAATAATTGACTAGTGAGATGAGGGTAGCGAACATGAAAACTTACTTATGGTAAATTTAATTAATAGACTCCGAAGAAAAATGTCAGCTCAAAATCAACCAGAACGTGGATTTTGCATCAAAAATAAACCAGAACGTGGATTTTCTCTTCGGGATTCCTCTCCCGCCCAAAATTTAATACCGGTACCTTCTCTTTTTTTCTTTGACCAATGCTACGTACTTGCATGGTTTTTATGAATCTCTACAGCATTGGAAGGACAATCTTTTTAACATGTATTAATAAGATTATATTCATAAAAACTTTACCTATACATCTAAAAGAGTATTGAATTTTACAGATTGAGTATACCCTATCAGCCTCTAAGTTTTCTATTTGCATTCCGTTGCTTTAAGTGAAAAATGGATAAAACAATTTCTGCGGTATTCGTCCTGTGTTGGTGACTTTGCGTGGATGCCCTTTCCAAAATACACACACCCTAAATTGCGTTACTTGATATAAAACCTGCTGATACCATTTCCACTCTGTTTATTCTTGAGCCTAAATTGTGTCTCTGACCACAAACTCTGGTCCCACTCCATATTCAATTACACAAAATACCTGGTACAAGAGTAGAAGTTAATAAAATAAAAGCATACAGTTTAAAAAAAAAAAAATGTAAAGTATCGAAGATTATCCATGTCAAAGCGACATCTCTCTTATTCAACCGTACCTACTAAGTTTTATGAAAAGTGTTTAGACTATGGTGCGTTGCGGAAGGAATAGTAATGACAGGTAATGGGTAGTAGCGTTGCTTATGTTTCATGTTAAAATTACAAGGTTCACTAATACAAGCTTCAGTCTTTTCAAATCGGATCGTTAAGATCTTGTTTGTGCATGGTAAAAGGCTCGCACAAAGGCTTCTGTTGACAAAGATCATCAAGATTTCATACACCTCTACAATAAATCGTCAAATCTTAACTTAGAAATTCAATTCATAGACACTGCTCGACCATTCCATCGAATGAACATTCATGAGATTAGCTCGCATTAAACTAGGATGTAGATATCATTACCCACAAAAATGGGGTGGTCAACTTTGATTCCAAGTTCCCCTAATTCCAAAACTGGAGTTGAGAGACTTAAATAGCAGCAAAATCTTCTGTTCGGAGATTGTATTCTATGCAAAATTACAGTGCAGCAGGTTGAAAATTTACAACGCCATGAGAACTGAGTCGGTTGGAGGTATCGTTAGACGTGCTGATAATTCGTGATGGTGCCTGAGTAGGGATATCTTGAGCTCCACATCCAACTTGCGGTTTGGCAATGGATGTTGACCGCTGACCGTCAATTGAATAGACCTTTCGTTCCTTCAAAGGAATGTTCTCGGCATCCTTCAAAGAAACCTTGCCCATTGATATTAATCGAACGAGCTGGAGTGACGTCGACACTCGTGGCAAAGGGACAGAGTTTGTGTGAGGCTTCACACAAACAAGTTCCGGTTTCGGTTCGTCACCGTCTCGACTTATATCTCTTACAGGCCAAAACACATCTTTCATAGAATCGAGAAACTCAATCCACTCAGACCAATGGTTCTTGTTTACATACGCAAGAGGTAACGAACCCCTGCAATCTGTAATATTTATGAGCCGTCGATCAGCCTTTAGAACAGCCTCAACAATCTTAAAGAAAGGCTTCGGAGTCCAACATGCGTCGTGTAAAGGAGTACGCCCAAAGTCGTCTGTTATTTGCATCGACGCCCCTGCGTTCGTTAACACATCTAACAATCTATGATCTCCCCGTCTACAAACCATATGTACTATAGATTCTCCGAAGTTATTGCATGGGTTCGGACTTAAACCCATATCCATGAACCTTTGCATCGCGTCAACATCACTCTTACGTACTGCTTCCACTACTTTAATCCCATGACTCGCTACTTGGAGCCTTGTGGGCCGACAGTGGTACCCTCCCTTGAGCGAACAAAATCGTTCCACCGAGTATCCCCGTTCTCGAAACAATTTGTCAATGTATTCTTGCGGATTCTGTGCAGGAGGTGGGGCCGGCGATTGCAGTTGGTTTAATTGTTGATATAATTTCTGTGAAGAACAGAGTGGCGGAGCCTGTACTATTTTCGTCTTGGTCTAAAACGTATCACGAAATCACAAAAACGAAAAAGTTTAGAATACGCAACGAAAAACCACTCCGGTAGTAACACGGCATCATTTAGCATGCCACACCAAATTTCAAATGACCACGCACAGGTCCAGATGTCGTTTCAACCGAATACGAATAATACTTACATTCATCATCCTCTCTTGTATAGTCGCCACAGCGGACTTCACATTTATGGTACCTCCCGTCACACTCGTGCACGACATACTCAAAGGACGTTTATTATTCGAATTCACGTATTGATATATTTTGCTACTACTGCTGTTCAAGGGATTACTATTTGAAATGGCACGAACTGGAACCGATGGATCCCCACTACCACGAATACTAACGTTTGTACTAATGGCCTTACTACCACTTCTGCCGTTCGACACGGATGAAGATGTTGCTATATGTTTATGATTCTCATTCGATATCGCCGCACACTGTTGGCCTTGGACAGGTGAACGAAGTGATGATATCATATCAATATCTCTTGAAGGAGGAGGAGGAGGATATACTTCTTCCAATTCTTCCGTCTCTCCAGTGAAGTGGCGTTGTTTATGATGAATGAAGGATGAAGGATGTAGAATCGCGAACACGCACTATGAGGCATCTATGTAGTGTGCGTAGTACTTGGCAGTATAGGTGTTGTGATGTTGTGATTCGCGAATGGTTTTCGCCACTTTCGACTGGCTGAACTAAAAGGTTCGGTCGACAGCTTGCCGAAATGGGTGTGCAAGGCGCCAAATGATGTGGCGTCAGTTTGAAAATTGCCACGTCAACACGTTAATCGTGGTCCGTGGTAACCGTCTAGGTTGACGTTCTAGGATTGAGTTGAAGGTAAGGCGTATTATATGCGAACTTCAGCTGTTATTTGGAAAGTGTACCGTATACGAGTTGATCTCCATTATTGTTCTTGGGTGTTTGTTTCAGAAGGACCGTCATGTAGGATGCTGTGGTATGTTTTATTTATAAAAAAAGGTGGAACAATTCGAAAGAAAAGGCGTCGAAATCTTCTAAATTATAGAATCGAATTTAGAAATGTATATATGAATAATACTTCGGCGTACAACTACGTAATGAATTTCTTTTCAGATTAGGAAAACGTCCAGAATTCATAAATAATTCTGAAGCCAAAGAGAGAACAGATCTTAATTCTTCAATTTAAGATGAACAACCACGAAGCCATCAATGGTATACGTAATGGAGAACTAGTGCGTAATCATGAAATTGGAATTCGTACGTAAGCAATGGCCACGCAGACGTCGGATATTCACGTTGTGAGTTTCCTTCACACCTGTCGTTCAAAATGCAAACATAAATGTGTGTATCTGTGTATACGTGTATCAATATACATTGTACTTTGAAGTATACTACAGTAAATACAAATACGCACAGTTGAAAAAAACAAACAGACACACGGATGTAGATGTACATGTACTCCTATTGCTACTGCCGCAAAAAAGAATTCACACATGCCAAAATACAAAATACAAAATACATGCCTCAAAAGGACTCAAGGAACACAGATAAAATCAATTTAGCTTCTTTTCCAGGATTCTCATCTTGGATCCTACGAAACACACGAAATGCTCTCTCATCTCTCTCATCTCTCTCACCTCGCAACTCCGCACCCCATCACCAACTATCTATCACTATCACTCACCCACATCCACACGACAATCTGTGTGGAATGAGAGCCAATGGCAATCCATACATGCACACACACGGCACTCTCAGATGGAAGATCCTCTTAGGAGATGCACCTGTAGCAGTCCCCCTCCAATCATTGAGATTGAGATTGAGATTGGAAAAGTACTCGTACCTACAGCATGTCGTAACAACGATGACCTTGCACCACTATCCTCATCCTCATCGATGAGAACACGGATGAGACATGCGTGTGAAAGTCATGGATGCTTTTATATTCAGAAACCAATAATTGGAGAAGCATCATCTGGTTTTCTTCAGAAGGAAGATGATTGGTTTGCCATTCATGACTGGAATCGTTGGGAAGGTATGTTTGAACGAGCGTCGTCATCGTTGGAGTTGAAATCCCAGTCCATTTATCGAGGGAGAGATGCAGAAAGTGGATCCTCCTCTGCTGCAGAAACAGAACCAAAGCAGTCATTGGAATGGCAACGAAGGTGGGGAAAGGATGAGGTGAAGTCGGATGTTGATAAGGTCCTGTGTCAGTGGACGAATTTTATGCACGAAGCTGCCAAGGATGTACGTGAGTGCTTAGGTTTATCGTCGGATCTTATGGCTCATGATGAGGAAGAGCAGAATTCCATTGACCTACTGCGGATGTTTCGATATGATGGTGTTTCGGGAGATTGTTCGTCCAGTTTGGGGTCCAGTGCACATACGGACTGGGGTGCGCTCACTATTGTGTATCAGGACTTAGTTGGGGGGCTGCAAAGGTATTGTCCTGTTCATGAGACTTGGATAGATGTGCTTCCGGTGCCGAACAGGGTGGGATATGTAACTATGTTTGTTCATGTAGGAGATTTCTTAAGTATATCCAGTGGAGGGCGATGGTTGAGTCCTCGTCATCGTGTTGTCTCTCCAATTCAAAAGACCCGTTTTTCAAATGTATATTTTGTGTATCCCAAGCCTGGGATAAGCTTTGAATTTGCAGAGACAGAATTTTCGTCGCTATTTGGAAGGCAGACCAACTTATTGACGTCAGAAAAATCATATTCTTTCTACAGTTTACTTCAAAATCAGGCGAAAGTATCTAGTGAAGGTTTAAGTTCGTCTACAAACCTGTTTGAGACTTTTCGTAGCAAAGGCTTTGAAACACTGATTGAAGAAAAATGGATGCAAGTTCAAAGGTGATTCTTTTTTAAGATGTATTCATAAAGATTCCATATAAGTTTAAAAATGTTTCCTGGTCTGATGGACAATTTCGTAAAGAAGACTCGTCATGTTCTCGTTCCCCACTACTCGTGTTGAGAAAATTCTGTTCTTGCCGAGAAATTCGCTCGAGATCGAATCTTGATCTACCGTAGGTCTGTCAAGAAAAACTGACATGTTTAAATGTTAAATTTTTTGGGTCATACCTCGATAGTTTGTAGATTTCAATGGTTAACAATGTGAGAATCAGAAAAGTGCATTGCAGATAATCGTGAACGCACTTTAGGATAGCAGTATACAACAAAACTCTGTTTGATCACAATAAACATCTCGTTCAGAGGAGGTTAACACAGCGGTATGAACACATCCTCTGTTATAAGGATAATAGTAATGAGCGCTTGCGTAGTGGCAATCACATTATCGCGTCAAGAAATCATGTCATAGCGTACATGAACAAGTGACTTATTTGAATAAAAAATTTGATACCAAGACACTGACTAGTACATAATCCAACAAACTCTAACCACAGTTCTCGAAAGATTGTACATATAGTGTAGATGCGTTGTTGTGAACATCAGCACAGTTGAACTACTTGACTCTGCATTGAAATCCTCAATATCTGCGACCACCACGACCTCATGGACAATTTTCGCAAAGAAGACTCGTTATGTTCTCGTTCTCTCATCTCCCACTACTCGTGTTGAGAAAATTCTGTTCCTGCCGAGAAAATCGCTCGAGATCGAATCTTGATCTAGGTCTGTCAGGAAAAACTGACATGTTTAAATGTTAAAATTGCTCAGTTATACATCGAAAGTTTGTAGATTTCAATGGTTAACAATGTGAGAATCAGAAAAGGGCATTGGAGATAATCGTGAACGTACTTTCAGATAGCAGTATACAACAAAAGACTGTTTGGCTACAATACATATCTCAATCCGAGGAGATTGACACAGCGGCATAGAAACATCCTCTTTTATAAGGATAATAGTAATGAGCGCTTGTGTAATGGCAATCATATTATCGCGTCAAGAAATCATGTCATGGCGTACATAAACAAGTGACTATTTGATTAAAAATTTGAAACCAAGACACTGACTAGTACATAATCCAACAAACTCTAACCAGAATACTCGAAAGATTGTACATATAATGTGAATGCGCATCAGCACAATTGAACTACTTGACTCTGCATTGTAAATCCTCAATATCTGCGACCACCACGACCTCTACCGCGTCCTCCGAAACCCATACTCTGTGCGTCGAGAAGCCCTTGAGGAATGTTTTGATTGGTTTTATTGAGAATCTCAATCAAATCTTTGGCCATTCTACCATTCTTTTCGGAGACAAAAAATGATACTGCATATCCTTTTTTACCAGCGCGACCAGTACGCCCGATACGATGCACGTAGGTTTCCAAGTCATTTGGAAAGTCAAAGTTGACAACCATTTTGATGTCATCGACATCGAGACCACGTGCAGCAACGTCTGTTGCAACTAACAGCGTCGCTTGACAAGTCTTGAATTCGCGAAGAGCCCAATCACGTTCTTCTTGACTCTTGTCACCATGCATCGCTCTAGCTTGGAAACCATCCATACGAAGACTGCGACACAACATATCGCACCCCTTCTTGGTTTCGACAAAGACGATTACGCGGTCCTTGTCAGTGAGGTTTTCACGAAGATTCGCCTGTAAGTTGCGATACTTCTCATGATCCCCGCACACATTTATAATCTGCGTCACATCTTTGTTTCCTGCTAAATCTAAGGAACCAACAGTTACTTGATAATAATCATGCAAATAATCCCTCGCAAGATTTTGAATCTCTTTTGGCCACGTTGCGGACCACATCAGAACTTGGCGATCTGGCCTAATTTGAGAACAGATTTTCCTTAGTTGAGGTTCAAATCCCTGTTCAACATGCATTAGTCACAATTTCTATCTTCAGTAAAATTTCTAATATAACTTCTCACCATATCCAACATTCTATCGGCTTCGTCCATAACAAGATATGTTACACGTTTCAAGTTGGTATTTCCTTGTTCTATTGGACATGAAGTAAATATGAGAACACTAATAAAGAAAAACGCCATTACATCCACATACTTACCAAGATGATCGATCAATCTGCCGGGTGTTGCAATAACGATTTCTATACCACTCCTGAGATCTCTAACCTGTCGAGATTTTGGCACCCCACCATAGATACAGGTGTTTTTCACATCACTCGAACCCCCAAACTTATCACATTCCTCTTTAATCTGTACAGCAAGCTCTCGAGTTGGAGCAAGCACAAGGACAATCGGTCCTTCACCAGGCTTCAGGTATTGCTGAAATAACATAATAAAAGTGAGCATGAGAGGGGACCGCTTACCACTGCAACCTCAGATGTCCACGCTGATCAAAAGCCTTCTCTACCAAATGTTTGGTACTTCAAAAATTGCTAATTTCCTTCTCTCGCGAATTGTTGTGTACATACGTAAACTTTTAACTGCTCAATGGCGCGCTTTCAAATAGTCAATGTGTGATCATCAATCACTTCTCAATCTTCCAGACCAGATACGAGCCTGCATATCAAATATGCACGCGTACATGAGTCGAAAAAGATTAGAAGAGAGAAAGAACACACACACACTGCATCATGAAAGCTACACCGTACGAGCAAGTCGATTTCCCATACGTATGCACGCATCCAACACAAGAGCGAATCATCGGCTTCCATTTCCCCTCAAACACGACTGTACTGTATCACTACCAAACCTCATTTCGGCACCACTTACCTGCGCATTAATATGAATCATAGCCGGCAACAAAAACGCCAACGTCTTCCCCGAACCAGTCGCCGAAACACCCACCATATTCTTCCCCTTAAGAGCCATGGGCCAACCCTGCGACTGAATCGGAGTCGGTTTCTCAAACCCACACTTCTTCACCTCCGATAGAATATACTCCGGCATACTCGCCTCATCAAAGGTAAGACACGGCTTTGGCACACCACTCCCCTGCACCACAATCTGCTTACTAGCACGCCACGCATTGGCATTATCCTCACTGCGTGCTGTTACGTCGGGGTGTTCGATGTAAAAATCCTTCTCGAATGGAATGAGCGTTTCGGTGGCAAAGTTGATGTTTTGGAGGCCGGCACCGAGGTTTCCTCCTCCACCGCCGCCGCCTCCTCCTCCGTATCCTCCTCCACCACCGTATCCTCCTCCACCACCACCGTAGCTGCCTCCTCCTCCGCCTCCGTCCCTGTGAGTTGTCGTTATCGTTATCGTTGTCGTTATCGTTGTCGGAGTAAGATAAATTAAAAATTAGAATAGGCGTTTGGGTTTCATGCACGATCCCAAAATCGCAATCGTTCGTACCTACGGGAAGAATGATCGTATCCTCTGGAGTCGCCTCCTCCGTTGTAATAGCTCATGTTGTTGGTTGGGTAATGTTGGGATAGCGAGAGTGTTGTAGGTAGTTTGTGTGTGTGTGCACTCGTTGGCAAACAGGTGTGGGAAGTGGGAAGTAGTAACCAGAGCAGTAGAGAGTCGAGCAGCAATGGCCATGTGTGTGTATGGTGTATGGTGTGTATGGGTATGGGTATGGGTGG
>Ga0209092_10002502_pt1 | contig 16857 bp, 16 predicted proteins | sample FraStrMetagenome_FD_187446 | JGI IMG/M metagenome (GOLD analysis project Ga0209092, IMG submission 187446) | Marine eukaryotic phytoplankton communities from Arctic Ocean - Fram Strait ARC3M Metagenome (SPAdes) (version 2) | ecosystem: Environmental > Aquatic > Marine > Oceanic | place: Fram...
CCACCATGACGAGAATCGACCTAAGGAGACAGGGGTGCGATGGATTTTATGTATTATGGAGTATGTATGTACAAGAGTTATGTTATCCCCGTAGGCGCGATGTCCGTATGCTGGAGTAGCAAGAAGAAGTTGACAGCTGGTGCATGGATGCCGACGGCAGGAGAACAGCTCTGTCGTCGGGTAGTCAGCACGCAAAAAAAAGAATACGCGTATTGTGAAACCAGAAGTGAGTAGATAGATCACACTTTTAATTTATAACAAATCTGCTGTTCAACTACAAAGATAGTCTCGAGCTTGTATTAATGTTTGTATTACTGATAGTTGCACTTTTTACATCGAATACAAGCACCGCACCTCGTTGACATAACGAACCATACGAAGGTAGCAAGATAAAATTTAGCGTAATACATAACTATTAGGATTTAATTTATCTTTAATTTTTTTTATTCTGACAACCTGGTACAAGAGTAGAAGCTAACAAAATAAAAGTATTTAGTTTAAAAGATTATATAGATTATTGTCCTTCCATTAGGGAGTCTTGTAGCCCAATCTTTAGATATTCTAGATTATATTAGATATTATAGACTATAGCACACCTAGATAAAAACAAATAAATAAATACATGGATATTCGCCTGAATCTCATTTTCTTCATAGCTTGGAGCAATTTTCTCCAAAGTGCCATGGCTGCCTGTTTGAGTCCGTATAATATCTGTAAAAGTAATATAACAATGTTCACAGCATAAAACTTTTCGAAACCTTTAGGGACTTCCATATAAATTTCCTTGCTGTCTTCGAAATTTCCATGCAAAAATGCTCCCTTGAAATCTACGATATATGCTATCGATCTAGCCATCGTTCTTTTACTTTCACAAACATTGTACGGACTCAAACAGGCAGCTATGGCATTTTGGAGAAAACTGCCCCAAGCTATGAAGAAAATGAGATTCAGGCGAAGTAAGGCAGATCCATGAATTTTTCTTTAATTCAGGTGTGCTATCTATAATATCTAACATAATCTAGAATATCTAAAGATTGAGTTACACGTCCTAAGGTGCAAGCGAATGAAGTAAGGGGGTCCTGAATCGTCATTATCTTACTTCTTCCCGTACGTCGGGAAGTTGAACTCAAATTACATATTGCATCCAACTGCGATCTATAACTGGTGATCGTGACTGGTGATCGTGACTTATGAATTCCGTAATTGGAAGCGAAGCCAGTGGTTGTGCTTCTCGTTTACATTGACATTTCTATATGAACCTTCTCATCTATATTTACATTTCTATACAAATGTTATCACAATATTAACATTGACCACATAGAGTCGGCCATTGTTTGATGCAGACGTCATACGATTGCATGAGTCTAGGGATTCTTGATTGATGTTTGTCTTGGTTTAATTTCGAAGGAATGCAATACTTCGATGAGTTCACAAGTAAATTCCGTCCCGTTATTGTAGATGGTCTTGGAGTGACATTGCCATTCCTGATATGATTATTAATGTAACCTATGGAGTGACAGGAATACTCTATGCGTCTTCAACGAAGACGAAGCTGAATACATCCAGCTCTACCGAAATTGTTGCAGTGGGTGAAAAATTGCTCAAAAACATCAGGTTCAGACACTATCGATTTTCACAGGGCGGTGATAACAATGAGGGCGTCCTATCCCAGGACAATGATGCCGCGATACTTCTTGAGAACAACGGTGCCATATGGAAAAGTACCAAAACATATTAACATCTGATATCATTTCATCGCCGATAAGATTAAGAAAAAGGAGATTAAGGTAATCAGTTGTCCAACAAATGAAGTGATTGACGATTTCTATACCAAACTGGTACAGGGAGAACTGTCCCGCAAGTTTCCAGATCTAATCCTTATAGAACGATATAAAGATGGAGTGTGTTGAAGATTCAAAAAATTGTTGATGGACAAACCGTAGAGGTTCGGAAATATGTGCAAGCGTAGCAAGCCTGGTATTTGAAATTAGTCGTCAGTTGGTTTTTTTATCAAATATGTTATCAGTTGGGATTTGATCCGTTGAGTACCGTTTTGACGTTGGTGACAAATTCCCACTTTTTTCATTTAATACAATCAATACATCAATACACTTAATTTTATGTGATACAAAATTAATCTACAAAACACGTGACATTGGTAAGCTAATGGCAATATAAACGCATTAACATGCAAATTGGGGAAATCGTAGTCGTTTTCGTACCGTAATTGACTGGTACTGTGAGCAACGTAAAATTTTTGACATTACAGAAAGACTACCCACTATTTCTGACACGCAAACAGGCCGTGGCAAGCGGACGGACCGTAATAGCACATCAATAATACAACAAAATGAGTTCCGATCAAACGACAAAGTGCATGAAAAGCATGTTCACCAAGATTGAAATTGTTGAGTTTCTCCAGACACCTGGTTTTAGCATCCACAACTCCGTCGAGAAGTTCCATACCTCGGAAGGGACCGTCATTTTTAACAGAAATATTTTTCAGTTAAGTATTACACATATTTGCATCTCTTCACATTCGTACGTAACTCTTTGTCAACGAGGTCTTATGCTTGATTCAGTCATTCGGCTAAATCGATGGTACTTGGATCTTTGCTCGGTGCTTTGTCAACGAGGTCTTATGCTTGATTCAGTCATTCGGCTAAATCGATGGTACTTGGATCTTTGCTCGGTACTTTATACATCGTTTGACATTGAAAGTCCCGAAGTAGTCCTTACTCTTCAGAAGTCCAAGAACTCTGCACCTCCTTCCCAACAATATCAATTGACATATGACGTGCAGGTGTCCCGTAACCTCTGATGCGTCGATTTGTTGCTCGAACTTCAAAGCGATACTCATGAACCCCCCACCCGTTGAGTAGGGCTTGTCCCTTTCCACTGCGAGCTACTTTTCACGCCTCAAGAGAAATGCTCTGGCTTTGAAACCGTACAATATGTCCGTCGATGCCACGAAATGTGTAAAATGTCGACATTGGTTATCGCATGACTTGCAATACTTCTTTTTCTTCTCTTTCTTTTGCCATTCCAAGACTTTCCTTGACCACTTTTCATCTTATTAATGTTCGGATTGGTGAAACTGGAGTTCAGCTTGAAGTTGACCTCCCATCACTGTAGAACTCCACGTCAATGAGTACATTAGACTTAAAAATAAGGCGCAAATATCGCGAAGTGAGTGTGTTCATTTCGCAGAGTTTGCTGTACTTTTTTCGCTCGATCAAGTGGGTATCAGACTTAATCATGAAACTGTTACAAAACTTTCATTTTCGGGCAGTAAAATTTTTTTCTTTAAGGCATATATGAAAAACTGAAGACAATTCTTCCTCTGTCCATCAACTGAGAGCGCACTGGTAGAAACTTAATTAGAGACAACCGCTTAATGTAGACGGGAGATAAACCGAAATTACGTTAAATAAGATCCATTAGGGTTGCAGACGATCAACGCCACATGGAATTTGACCTAGAGTAGCAATCGAAGAAAAAATATTAATTTATAGAAATGCGAAAAGTTGTGCGAGTATCACACCACTCCCGAAATTGGATGAGGTAGCAATATGTAACAAACCACCACAGGTATCATTGGATGTTCACAACAACTTACGTCAGCAATAGCTATCGCCACTTCTTTGAAAAAGATCTCGTAACTGTTCAACTTCCTTGCGAAGATTCTCTGTTGCACGAAATGAAGATTCTTCAAATGATCTCAATTTGCTCCTCAACAAACCTATTTCTACGAGTTGTTCAGAATTTTTCCGTTCTAAGTCATTTACTTTTTTCTGCAACTTTACAAGCTGAACAGCGCAATTTTGAACAAAAGGAAGTACAAGTGGATAGTTAACAATCCAAGAAACTCACATCGTTGTTACATCCATTTAGAACCTTCGAATTTTCACAAAAATCGATATTTCCAGACACGCCATTACCTCTAGTGCCTAACACGCAGGAAATGTGTATATTTTGGAATAGCTTGTGCATCACTTTAACTTCTTCTTCACTCAATATTTCTACAATATCATTTTCGAACTGAACAGAAAATTTACGGATGCCATCTTCTACCGTAACATTTTTCACCTTTCCTAGATTCAATTTCCACGGGCTATCAGTACTTTCAAAATATTTAGCAATACCCATATTTATATAATCATTCGATTCGTCATACTGCAACGGAACAGTAGGTATTGTAGTATCCTTCTTACGAGAAGAGTCTCTATTTGTAGACTTGATTTCCATATTACTTTCATATGAAGTAGAAGCCCTTACCGACGTATCGTTGTCTTTTCCTGGTCCTTTCCATGGAAAATCTTCTTTCTTTAGCAACTCGATTTTCTCCTTTGTTAATTCAGTAGCATTCCCTGCCTCCTCCTGTTTATAGAGAAGTTGTTGTTGGCAAACCCACTTATATAGAGCCTCGTTATTCGTTTTTTTCACATCGCTCGATTTGTGCTTCTCTCTATATTCAATCCATTTGTCAAAATGCTTATTCCAACTATCAATCGCTTCTCTATCGTTTCCAACCAGTAAAGTTGAGGGTTTGAATTCAGATCTTCTCCCTGCACCCCGGCCAATACCCTTCCACACAAAACCAGCATCTTTCAGCATTTGGACTTGTTTATCGGATAGATTTGACGATCGACCATGGATTTTATGTTGATAATCTCCCCTTTGAGTATTCACCCACCTATAAAGTTTTTGATCAATTTTTGTACTGACATAAGGAGTACCATGGACATGCCGGTAATCTTTGAAACGTCGTAACATTGTCTCCCAAGCATTTCCATTACATTCTTCTTCACTCTTCACAGGAAGCTTAACATCCTTAGGATTTATAACTTTATGATTCTCCTTATCCTTTTTCTGGTTTTTCAATGCTTTCTTATGCCTCACTTCATTTCTTAAATTCCATCGAAATCCCTTACTTTCTAGCAACTCAATTCTTTTCTCCGTCATTGTGGATTTCTTTCCCGCGTTCATATTTTCATATTCTCGTCTCTGCTTTGATACCCATGGATACAAATAATGTTCTAACGGAATGCTATTAATATCACCTTTTTCCAAGATACAAGCTTTCATTTCATTAAACTTTTGATCCCATTCCTTCTGTTCTTTCTGTGCATCGTCGAAGTTGGAGCTCCAATTCAAGTGCGTTTGAGCAAATTTACGCAACTGCGGTATTGTGTAGTAATGCAAATTTAATTTCCATTGTTTGCTTATACCGCAACCAGGTGCAACCATTACGTAGTTGACTCCTCCCAATGAAATCGCTACATTCGTGCATCGTTGATGGTTAGAAAGATACGCTTAAAGATAGTGGATAAATGCTTATACTTACACATTTTTTCTGACAAACATCGATATTTCCATCCTAGCACTCTCAACCTTTCAGTGACCTCATCCCAGCTGTCATTTGAAGAAAGCGGATTATTTCCAAACTCGTTGTTGTAGGCAGACAGAATTTTGGAAAGAAATATATTTGGATCTTTATCATTATCATTTTCCGCAATCCCTTCACCATCTGCTTCGTTGCTATCGTTCAGATTACCATTCTCTGTACTGTCATTATTGCTGTTTTCTTCGCGTATTACTTCGCCTACATCTACCCTGGCTTCGTGTCTAAGCATTCCAATACCATTTTCATCGGAAGAATGTTCACGTGTAAATTCGGGTTTAGCCGGTCCCCCAATCTTAACATTGGACACTGATTTTCGAGCTGTTTTTACCTGTAGCAATACTTTTTCCAACTTTGGTATTTTCGTAGTCTCTCCTGTATTTTTTCCATCACCACCACTCGAAGACGGCGATTCGCAAAGCACAACAGCAGGCCGTTTTCGGCTGATTTCATTCTCGCCATCGCTACTAAAACTGCTATTGACGGCTCCGTTTCTGTTTCCAGTTCCATTATCACTGCAATTGTTCAAAGTTACGCTGTCATTCCTTTCTTGACTATAATCCATACTTCCTTGTGCATGTATTGACTTTGGAGGTATGGCATCTCGGATGAATCTATCCGATTGATCCTCATCTTCCCCGTCATCATCCTTGCGTTTGTATATAAATTTATACATCTCTCAATTTCTTAGTAAAAAATGAATCGAAAAAAAAACTACTACCAATCAGTTCTCCGTTGTCCCTTAATGTAGACTGGGCAATACGAGGTGACGACACTGTGAAATAGTGGTGAAGAATAATGATAATGATAATGATGATGATTATAGTTTAAGTAATCGTTTATGGGTATGCGTGTTGCAACTTGCAACGAGGAACAAAAATGACAAAGTTCGAAAGCTATCGTCACAACTGCGGGTGCGGGACGGACCTCAAATTTTGGGGAGTGTCGGGAACTGTGAATTTTGAACTGAAGAATAGATAACACAGAGTTGGATATTTTAGCCGAGTTCAACTAATGATTTGAGAATGTACACGTCGGAAGTAATTAGTAATGATTTTCTTCAATTGATGATAGGTTTAATGATAGGTTTAACCTATTACGTCAGAGACGAGTATCAACCGCTTACCTGAAAAACAAATATGGAGATTTTTAACCCTTTTCTACCGTGGTACGCCTTTTGGTCCGTTCACTTCCAGAAGCTTACTATTTCAAGTATCACAAAGCTTTTCCTACGAGAAACTTAGGTCAAATAGTAAATGATTTTTTGGTTAATAAACTAACTTGAATTTGTTCGGTCAGATCGTCGTATTACAGGTTTACCTTTTGTCTTTACTAGGAAAGAGTCAAGCCGATAGCTTGCTTCAACTATTAGATATAGCGTCTTGAAGTGACCATATTACCTGAGTTTTTGATAGAAAATCTTGATGATTGGTGGTTTTCTTATAGTACGATGATCTGTGTGTAGATAAATTGATTTCTACAAACATTGCTCGGAAAACTTAATATTACTATTTCCCATTGTGTACAGTAGCGGTATTTCATCATGAGAAATACGTACTGGTAATTCTCATGATTGCTGAGACGAGAGCGATATTTTTCGGGGCTACATGTTTGAGATGAGATGAAATCTTTTTCCAGAATACCCTTCTCCAACGTAAATTCTTTGCTGTATACAGCACTTCGTAACTTCCGGATTATAATATTGAACGCTGTATTCTAATCATTAGTCTTGACCCGAGGAACTAATGAAAAGTTCCCGCCATGCATTCGTGGATATGCAAAGTACCGGTAATGCATTCCAAACTAATTTGCAAATGAAGTCTCGTGTGACAAAGGACATTGCGTAATGGAGGACAGGAGACAGAAAAAAGATACCCAAAGATTTTTAATCAAGCATATTTACTAATTTTTTTACTGTTTATACGTTGAGTTTACACCATGTTGCTCGTACCGTTATGTGATGGAAGGACTAGTGGCGTATGATTCCTCAATGCTAAGAAGTAGAAATAGAAGAAATCAAGCATAAGGAGCAATTGGCAAAAGATCGAAAGAACGGCAACGTATCCTGGAAGTCTTGAACCAGTGCCAGTTGTCAACTCATGGTAGCTAAACACCCAGAATGCGAACTCGAGAAGACGGCCGAAACCCACCGCAAACACAAAATGCGCAATTAATAGCTCAACTACACCACTTTTTTGTTTCTGGAACATAAATAATTGTGGGATGAGAGCAGCTGATTCCAAGTACATTGCATAAGTCCAAGAAAAATCACTTAAGAAATCACTGTTCAAGTTCGGGTGAATGAGCATGGCAATAATCGCAATTGGTACAGCAAGATATATAGCACCAGTACCGGATGGGACAGCCATTTCACCAAACTTATCAAATTCTTTTTGATAACTATCATTGTACTTTCCCATCGTCATGTAAAGGGCATTGCACGTGAATCCCAAGGCAAAAAATTCAATCAAGTGATACAGCCAATCGCCAGACTTATCGTACGGCAAATATCCCTCATGGCGAACAATGGAGGAAAGACGACAAACGAAAACAATGATATAAAGCTGAAGAGTCTTGACTGAAACCCCCGTCACTCGTTTCCTACTGATTATTTTCACGTTCAAAACACCAAATCCAAACATACGCGACATCGCCCCATAAGTCATGAGAAAGGAAAAATCACCACCCGAAAGCACAAAGTAAACAAAAAGCGATGCCGCAAAAAATCCAGCCCATAACAAAACATTCTGATTCAAATTCTTAACCGCCATACTCTTTTTACCAATAAACCCTTTCCCACCATCATCCTACCATACCAACAAACCAAACATGAGACATACACCCTCAAACACACATACATACAACCAGACCCCTTCCTTACCTGCACACCACCACCACCACCCATGGGCATAACACCTCCACCACCTCCCATGGGACCTGACGCATACGCCTGATTCGTAGCCTGAGCATATCCACCGGTAGGTGAAGGAGCTGTATACGAGTAACCTCCACCTGGCTGTGCGTATCCGCCATATCCTCCGCTGTTGGGAGCACTGCCGGTTCCGGTTCCGGTGGTGGCTGGATTGGCTGTGTACCCGTGTCTGCCGTATGGACCTGTCGATGACATGTTGTTGTAGTTGTTTTAAGTGTATGTGTATGTGTATGTGTATGTGTATGTGTATGTGTATGTGTGGTAGATGGGTTTATTGAGTTGTCGAGTGGTGCCAATGAGAGAGGGGGGTGGGATGGTAATTGGAATTGATTGTAACACGGGTTTGGTCGTAGGTGGAAAAAGACCACGGATCGAAATCGAAGAGTTTGGGATTTGGGAGTGACTTTCGCTAGCTAGAGAGAGAGAGAGAGAGCGAGAGAGAGCGCTAGTAGCACGCATTGAGAGCTACCGTCTTGTACCGTGTTCTACCGTAGTCCGTAGTAGTACACGTACTCGTACAGGTACACGAATCATGATGCATACAATTTAGAAGTGGGTGGAGTAGGAGTAGCTAGATTAGCGAGAGTAGGATTTGGAAGCACCTCGAATCTCGAATATCTCAAATCCCCACGCTACCGTTGACGGTTGGGTACAACTGGCATTGTTTGAGTCCCGCGGTCGTTCAGCATTGGACCCCTGGTGGATGGAGTCACACAATGTTTTGGATTTGACGGAACGTCCAAGTTCATTATCGTGTGTTTTTGTTGAAAATCGTGACATGCCAAAGATTGAACCATGATCAAAGCGTCAACACGTTTTGTTCAAGGGCTGGTTGTCGAAACTACTCATATGAGGAATCAATCGAATGCTAAAGCTTTTCTAGTTGAAGACAGAAATGAGACCGAAAAGAAATGTAACTACTTTGGCAAATGCTGCTGTCAAAATATGCATTTGTTCGAATGCAACAAGTTTAAAACAAAAAGATCGTGGATAATTTGGACATGCTTATTTTAGCGCAAAATAACAGCTCTCAATTTCCGAATGATGTAAATGTATTGTCGGGAGATTCTTTGATATCGTGCTTAATCTTGAGCAAATTTAATCGTGCATCCTTTGATTTGTCTAAAAGTTGAACCACCTTGTTTCTTCGTTGTACCTTTTTATCGTGCCTGCGTTTTCGTTCAGCTCTTTCAGCAATTATCCTATCTTGCTTCCTGGTGGCGTTTGTCTTTTCCAAACGTATAAGTGCTTTCAATCGCTTTTCCTCTTCTAAAATCTTTCTTTTTTCTCTCCGCAGATCTTCTAATTGATTGGACTCTTCAAGAGCCTTTATTATGATAGCGTTTTTAGCGTCTTCCTTCCGACGTTCTATTCGTTGTCTTTGTCGTGATTTTTCTTTTAATCGAACCAAATTTTCTTCGTCTATTCGCTCATTTTCTGCTACCAAATCAACTCGAAATGGACTTTTACTGTATTTTAAGCGTCTCTTGGTAGCAGACTTGTTCACCTTACTTTTGTCGTTGCCACAAACAGAGTCAAATGTCTGACACGATGCAAACGACAGAGAATCCAAGCAAATCATGTCATCTTCCTGGTATTGGGATGAAAGGCAACCATCATCTCTTCTGCTAAGTGACATGCTTGTAACTAGATGTTCAAAAAAAGGCAATCTTGCATGAATTCCGTAGTAAGAGTAGGTATCAATAAGTTGTCACGACTTATCGTGCGTGCTCGTAAATGAAAAGCAAACGCTTCGTAGAACACTAGAAAGACGCTAACACCAGAGCTCATTAAACACAATAATTACATGAATGTATGGAGAGACCACGGAAAGCTACTTATCTACTTGAAACAAGAAATCATTTTCTGGAATAGGTAGATTCTGGTTCGATACATCCTGTAAAGTTACGAATATTGCGTGCAGTGCATTTATCAATTTCAACCACGTAAACTTCCTCGCCCTTGTAAACTATCCTTTGAATTGAATGTTTCAAAGATTCACGAAATGATATCCGCACACCCCTTAGATATTTACTACTGTCGCTTCCCGGGTAACGCAGCGAAAACGAAGATACTGCAGTGGGCTTCACTTTGTAACGTATCCTATTTACGAGATAACATTCAACGCTCCCGCACACAAAATATTTAGGAAAAAAGGGCTGAATAATTTCAAGTTTGGCCAATGTCTGAAATTGGTCAACAGAAAAGTATTGAAGTTCTACTGTCGAATAAATATGTAAATTTCAAAACAAAAAAATCTCCTAGAAGGAAGTCCACTTCTTTCTTTTATTTCTATACAAATCTATCATGGCGAGTCTACAATCTGCCAACTTATATATACTTCCAATACGTATGATATCATGAACTCTGATATTTGCATTTAACTCATTATCGGTCACACAGAAATTGCAATGATACCACAAAAAAATTCTGTTTATACTACATTAAATAGTTCAAACACTTGCACGTTACACTTCTCTCAATCTCCTTGATACAATGGACTTTTTGCATGAAGACCCTCAGTCCTTGCTACCGAATCCTCGTGAGGCCTGAGAACCAGACTCCCGTCCAATGCATACACAGCCGCATCTTTGGGTGCGCCTTTAAAGTAAACACGATTTCAAGCCTGTAAATAGCGAGACACACATATGAAACTTAATATTTATGATTTGTCGTACTCACCTATTTGCACCCTGCTTGTTGCCATTACATCCCCAGAACAGAAGTGGCTCATTACCTGAGACTGACTGTGAAGAGTTAGAGTCGGGAAAAGCTCCTCATCTTTAGGTACAGCTAATGACATCGATGGATTTAATGACTGTTCATCACTACTTTCAAAAAGCTCGCCATTCGAAAGATGGCTAGTTGGTTGAACAACGTTGCCATTTACATTAAATGTGACAAAGGCATTGCTGATTATTCCATCCCATGTCTCAACACAAGAGTTGTCATCAAGATAAACCAGGCAGCCTACAACAGAATTGTTTCCATAACAGCTGGAAGCAGAATCTATAGGAGAGCACCGACCTGCGTTGAGGATTTGTCCCGTGGTGCAAAGTCCAATTGAGGACTTCCATGCTCCTACGAAAGTGTGGAGCGGCATCTCCGTGGTCGACAATCCCACCGATAATGAAGCCATTTGCATCTATGACAGTGACTCGAAATTTAGAAATATAAAGTTGAAGTAGAATAATCATTTACGTAAGCACTTACACCATTTCCACCAACAGGATTTATCGCCATTTCGAAATAAACGTATTCATTTCTTATGAGGGGAACCCTGATTTTATTGAAAAGAGAGAGAAAATCATAAGAAATCGGACAGGATCCCAACACATAAGCTTCTTAAAAGGAGTGACAAGAAAAACTTACATGCTCCTTGTACTACAGTATAAAACATTGCCAACCTTCGTTGCACAATGTTGCCCGCGTGTAAGAACAATACCTGTTGAAGTGTCAGAAGCGTTAAAAACAGCAAGACGACGACATTTGCGCAGAGACTGCGCCAGTCCTCGTGTCTTTTGATCTTTGCTACTTAGACCATTTTCCACTCGAAGCTGATCACGAGCCAAGTAGACGACATCTTCAGAAAACCGACAAGATCGAGCCATTACAAGTTGTCTGGAAGAAGGTGTGGTTGGAAAAGATTTTGGCGTACAGAGAAATGGACTGTCGCTAGTAACGCAAGAGGAAGACGCTCTGCTCTCAAATCCCGAATCGATAGAGAACCCCTCACTATCGATGCTACAACCTTCGTACATATGAGAGCTGACTGAATGGATCGAAGAATCTATTAATCCAACATTTTCGTAAAGACTAGCGGCTGGTCTACTTCGAGGCAGCAAACTTGACGTCTGATCAGCAACTGACACGGTTGCGACAAAGGGTCTCAACGAAACATCGTAATGCATCATTCTTTGCATTTTTGCCCTTGCATGTTGGCTCAAAACTGAATCATCCCATTCCATATAAGCTACTACCCTGGACGCTGCATCTACACTGTTCAGCTTTCGGAGTAGTTTTTCATTGATGTTTCGGCCGGGATCTGGCCTATTACGAAAACTTGAAAATATTGACGATCGCGATGAAAAGTGGCCGTTTCGGGTAGAGAGGCCATTCGATGCATGTCCTGCGATCATATGTATTGCGGCACTAGCTGATTGGCAGACCTCCGTCGTTTTTCCCATGGCGCGTTTCTGCATATTAAAAAAGATTTCCACCATCGTCCAAGGATGAAAGTTCACAATTTTCCGCCAAATCCGTTCTAAGCACCAACGCACAAATGAATAGCCTGCACTGATCATTGATGACGATATTTTGTAGACTGCAACACATGTTCGGATGCCAGTGTTGGCTGTTCCTTCTGACAATTTCAAAAGTATGGATAGAGGGACATTCTCCATGACTTTCTTACAAAACATGCCAATTATTCCACGTGCTGAAATCGCTCGCTCATGTATTAAGTCTTTCGTATCAAATTGGAAGCTATTGGGATTTGGACAACATTGTCGTTCGAGTCCTCTTACCAGTCGCCATCGTTTCTCCTGAACTATCGCTTCCATTTCATCTGGTTCTCGCAGACTTTCAGGAGATGTCGAATCAAAATAATGTTTACATTCTATGCAAAGCGGAACATTATAACGATCAGGACTTTTCAAAGTAACTTCATGATCAAGGTCAGTGCCTTCGCTAAGAGATGTATCAATATTTTCGACAACGTATTGTACATATGAACGGAGGGGAAGACAAGCAGAAAGCACCATCTCTCCAACTTCGAACATAGCAGACGGGGACGAATCACATCTTATATTTATTATTTTTGATGAGTTCAAGGATTGTTTTGGTGACTGGTTAAGATCGTTTGATGGCGTTATACTCTCTTCGTCGTCACTTTCGATAGTTTCCGGTAAAACACTATAATTCAAAGGGACGCTGCATTGTTCTACCTTTTTTCCTGAATCTGCATAGTCGAGAGAGCATAAAGATTCATAATTACCATCATCACCATGGACATCAATCAAAGGTTCATCCAGTCCAACAAACGATTGAAAGGAAGTCTCGGGAGGAAAACATCGATCTCTATTATCAATCTCTTCCTTTCTTTTAAAATTCATAAAATCATCACACACACCAGTTTCTTCTTCCTCCTCCTCCCCTTGCTTCGTCTCTTCAAACAAATACAAATCACCCAATGAATTCCGATTGCCATTATCATTGTAACGAATTCGCTCCGGAGAAACAATCACTTCCGAGCAACGATAACAGTGACGAAAATCAAACTCGTTAGGTTTACATTCAAATTCCTCTCCTCCATGCCTCAATCGACTGCAATGCGATACTTTTCGTTTCACCTTGTGTGCAAGCAAAGCGGATGATTCTGCATCCATAATCGAAAGATAGGAAGCTATATGCCTACCAATCTCCATACCATCTTGATACATCATCCTCTTCATTTCGTTGCCACTGCCACTGGAATTTCGTCGTTGTCTCATCTGCGTGCTGCCTCCCTGGCATGACCTCGTAGGGTGTTCGGTGGCTAGCGAACGCGGTGTACAGTTCGAATTGCGCATCGAGAAGGATGGGACGCTGTTGTTGGTAATAGGGGCAAATATAGAAACTTTCAATGGTTTTGTTGACGTTGGTAGATACTTTTGTATGTTTTTCTGTTGAGGAATCAGTGTTCCTTTCATGATTTCTCAGAATATTGTACATGTATATATATTGTTGTTGAGAAGTTGTTGTCATCCAACATCTGACCGGACCGTGAGAGATGAATGATGTACATGTATTCGTAGTAGTTGTGTCGCCGTTTCTAAACAGCTGGACGAATGGGGAGGCTTAATTATAGGCCGGGGGGTACAGTTGTAATAATGAAAACTTTAATATTATCCTGGGAGTACATAGGATGTGTACGATCTTATATATATTTGGTTGAATCCCGTTTTGTTTTCTCCTTGGCACCACAGCTAAAAACTCTCTCCTTCAGAACGAGTAATAATACGTAATCTACGGATCAGACGCCACAAAATACTTCGAAGTAATTTAGAAGACTGGTATTGACATCAATTTCAAACCCTAGTTGGTAGATAATGTTTATGTTCAATGAAAAGATAACAAGCTGTCTCCGATAACCAATATTTGCAAGAAAAGATCGCATACATGTAGTCTATGAGGGCGTAGGCAGTGACACTACAAAACAGTTTAAAAAAATAAATCTAAATAGAGATGTATACAAAATTACTAAACAAACGTGACACCACGGGGAAATGATATCTAATCTAAGATTTCTATAACCTCTAGCTCATCCTCATCCTCGTCGGCGGATGAGTGGATATCTGCGTCACCAATGTCGAGAGATTCGTCCGCTCTATCACCTTCGGACTGCTCATCATCATTTGATGCTTGTTCATCTGTATCCGCATCATTCTCTTCTTCATTGCTATTTTCGTTCTCGTCGACCTGCATATCTTCACAATCGGACTCAGACCCTTCATCATCAATATATTTCCCATTGTTCGATTCATTGGCACGATTATCAGCGAACTCCTCGTCGTCACCTGAAGCTCTATCATCTGTATCCGCTCTACTATCAGCTTCATCGCTATTTCCGTTGACATCGACTTGCATATCTTCACAACCCGACTGTTTAGCGTCAGTTATCGATTGTTGACTAGATGTTAACTGTTTGCCGTATGTATCAGCTATGTAATTACTCTCGTTACCTTCTATGTTTTTGAGATGACTTTCTTCAACTTTGTTGTCATCCTTTTCTACGCTGTTTTCTTCGTCAACATGATCTTCAACTTCACCCTCATTGACAGAATTATCATAAGCACTCGACCCGCGGTTGTCCTTGTCATTTTCTTTGCTATTAATATTTTCCTCCTCACTTTTGCTTTCCGCGTCAACATTCATGCTATCATAATTTGCATTGTCACTCTTCATTTCTTCGTCTTCGAGATTTTCATTAACTGGTGACAATTTTTGATCTTCTGAAAAACCCTTGTCCTTTGATGGTAGAGATTGTACAGAGGTATCAACTTGTTCCTTTTGAACTTCTCCGCCACTCACAGTTGAATCATCATCATTGTCATTACCACCATCACCTTCTTCTTCTTTTTCGTCAACATCTTTCATAACTTTTTCGATACCGGCATGCTTGGTAGCTACAAGTTTCTCATCATCAGGTTTCTTTTTATTGATGTATGAAAATTAGGAAGCGATGGGAAGGAAAGAACATACTAAGTAGGAATAACTTACCGGAGATGATTCATTTGTGCTCCTCGTTTCATTTTCAACTTTAAAACAAATACCAGTATTAGTTTGAAATTTGTAAGTCATTTGCAACTAAAGTCTTCGGCAATTACCAAAGTCCTTACCTTTTTCAGAAGAAGCTCTCTTGTTTTGAGCTGTAGCTTTTGAGTAAAGTGTTTCGTAGAGGTTCTTATCAGCCACGAGCTTTTCCCTCTCAACGTCTGCGGCTTTGCACTCGTCTCGCAACTCAACAACCTCCTTGTCCAGAATTTCATTTGATTGAGTCAAGTCTTCGATAACATCTCTCATTGTATCTAATTGTTCTTCAAAATCTTTTCGATTAGTAGAAATTGTATCCATCAAGTTACCGTTCTCTGTGTGCTTCTGTTCCAACTCAGCCGTTAGTTCTTCCACATTATCGTACAATGACTTCTTCTCAATAATAAGTTTCTCTTCCCGCAATTCCAGCATTCTGTTCATAGATTTTTGTTCGTCCAACGTTTTTCGTGTAGTATTCAAGGCTTCTTGCATTGCTTCTAGCTCAGATTCTTTCGCTTCCAGATTTTCTCTCTGCACGGACAATTGATCCACGTAATTTTTCATGTCACCTTTGGCTTCGTCCAATTCTTTTGTCAATCTATCCGATACAGCTTTCACCTCAGACACTTCAAGAGCCAAACGCTTGCACTCTTTTTCACGATCTTCGAGTATAGCTGTCGACGAAGCTAATTCAGATTTTTTCTCCGTAGCTAAAGACCGAAAGTGACTCAAATCCCTGCTAAGGCTATCAATAACTTTATTTTTTTCCGCAATGCACGACTTCTCCGTAGCTAGCTCAGCCTTCACCGAATCCAAAGCCTCCGCCATAGTAGCTCGTAAGGCCTGGTTACTTTCCAACTGATCCTTTAACCTCTGCAACTGATCCTCCAACTCTGCTTTCGAACCTTTCAACTTATCCACAACATTGCTAATTTTTAACAAATCCTTATTCTTCGTTGCAATATCACGTTCCAACGACCTACCAATCGCCGACTGTGACATTCTCGTAGACGTCAACGCAGCTCGACATTCTGCCAATTCCCTCTTTAATTTGTCAAGTAACTCATCCGCGTTGTTGGGGGTATCCATTACACCCCCGTCGTTCTCATTACTGCTGCTAGGTTTTTTCCTCTTTTTCGAAATACGACTTCGCAACGCTGCGATAGTGGCAAGGAAGCTGTCGGATGATGATGATGAGGAGGATGATGGTTGTTTTTGGGTAGCAGTG
>Ga0209092_10002503_pt1 | contig 16855 bp, 30 predicted proteins | sample FraStrMetagenome_FD_187446 | JGI IMG/M metagenome (GOLD analysis project Ga0209092, IMG submission 187446) | Marine eukaryotic phytoplankton communities from Arctic Ocean - Fram Strait ARC3M Metagenome (SPAdes) (version 2) | ecosystem: Environmental > Aquatic > Marine > Oceanic | place: Fram...
TCCAGTAAAAATACATTGTAGTGTATTAGCTGAAGATGCTATCAAAAGCGCTATACAAAACTATAGAAGTAAGAGATAAAAAAAGGGACCCCGAAGGATCCCTTGAGTGCCACACACTTTATCAGATATGCTCCAGACTGAACTGGGGTGGCCTTGTTGGTGGGTATGGTTTCAAGGTTAGACGCCAAGCCCATACTCTTATTATTACATATTAGCCCTGTTGAGCTAGCTTGTCAAAGTAGGACAATGTATCCTCTTCACCTTCATCACTAGAACTCATAGATACCGATTCAGCGGCTGGCATTGTTGGTTGTTCAACAACTGGAGCTGATTGCATCATGGAATTATTATCCATAGAGATGTGACCAGCGTCGACGCCTAGTACCTTATTCATCTTAGCTTTAAGTTCATCATATGACTTATAGTTCTTAGGGTCAATAAAGTCAGCCAAAGAATGTAGTTTGTTGTATACACCCTCAAGTTGTTCTTCATCTCCACCCATAAGAGGGGCAGCCTGCGCAAACTCTGACTTATCATAGTTTACCCAACCTTCGACTTTACGAATTTTAATCTTAAAGTCAGCGCCTTCCCAGAAGTCGTATGGATTTACTGGTTGTTCATCTGCAAATTGTGGCTGCATTACATCCATGATTTTATCAAAGATCTTTTTACCAAACTTGTATACGAATACCTTACCTTCATTTTGAGGATTAGATGGATCAGATACGACTAGCACATTACTCACATAATGTAGACGTCTTTTCCTTTCACGAGCTAATGCTTTATCCTCATCACGACCAGAGTTCCATAGTAAACCATTTGATTCACTAACAGGATCTTCTTGTCCAATTGAAGTTCGGCTATTTTCAATGTACCAAAGACCGGTAGGACCTTTAAAGCCATGATCCCAATACCTTACCCAAGGAAGGTCTTCACCCTCTTTAGCTGGTAAAAATCTGACTACGGCATAGCCGTTTCCTGCCTTATCTCTAGTAGGTTTCCAAAACCGATCATCATCATAGTTCTTTGATTCAGTTTTAGTAGATACAGCTTCCGCTGCTTTTACGAGTTGGTCGATTGACGAGCCTCGCGAGCTCTTTAGGTTTGCAAATGACATTTTATATCTCCGTATTGCGTTGTATTACGACAAAATTGTCGTTTCTATTGTATTTCACATAATGCATAATATAAGTTATATTATAACACATTTTCATGCGTTTGTAAACGTTTTTTGTAATAAATTTATACATTTATCACGACTAAAGTTTACGAATGGACTATACTTTTCGATCTTCCGTTTAGTATCAGGCCACATAATAGTGTCCGATATCCTTACAGATTCTCTAGGTACAAATCCAAAAATGGCGTTAAGAATAACAACAGTCTCTAAACTAATCTCTTCTTGCAACCATAGTTTAACGAGTGGAGGTAGTTGTCCATCAACAGATTGAAACAATCCATCAAATAAAACATCCTCTTCTCGTAATCTATTTATATCAACTGAAAACACTCTATGAATACTTTCTTGTATTCTTTGATGTTCCTTATAGTTCCTTTCGCCATCGTCATCCATCATGTCACCAACGTAACTCAGACCCATTTTAAAGTTAGAGATATAGTAGTCCTTTAGATTACCATTGTATTTCTTAGCTAGCTTAGCAAAGAAGTACTTATCTCTTCGTTTAAAGAATGTCTTTTGACTAACGTTAGACTTAAAGTTATATTTAACAGCATCGTAGCCAGACTCAAAGTGTAGCTTTAACGCGTTATATAACTTATATGATTCAAACGGATCCATTATTGTATAGCTCCTGATTCTGACAAGTAGATTGTTAAAATAACCGCGGCAATTAAAGACCAAATTGCTAGTTTAAAAATCCCATTAACTATCGCGGTTAAAAAATCAAACATTATTACGCCATGACTCCTTCGTACAAAGCTTCTACATCTTCGATCTCACCTAGGATTTCAGATAGGTTTTGCTTATGGTATATGGTTGACATCTTTTTCAAGTGCTTCTTATCAATTTCAACATCTTCACAACATGATTCTACAGCTTCTTTAATAAAATCTTTTTGTGCTTGAATCAAAGTCATAGCATTACTGATTTCAATAATGCAGTCTTTGATTCGCTTAACATCTGCTGGTGATGATGGTATAATAACGTTACTCATAATATTCTCCTAAATGGGTAGTTGATTACCCTTTTTGCCTCTAATTAAATTAAGTCTTATTGCTTCAGCTTCCATCTTATCTTTGAGTGAATCTGTTAATAGTTTCTTTAGATTACTATAGTCCATACCCCTCTCTTCAATAATATAAGTTGCTGCATCTATATAAGACATATTTCCCTTTACAACTAGTTGTTCAACGGCAGTTGAGAACCGCTTCTTTGTCATAATTTTTTGTTCTAAGTCAATGATCATAGCGCCCTGAGTAATACGCAATCGGCACTTATTCTACCATTAGGTTCACTGATCTTAGTAGTAACAGTATCCCAAACTAATTTGTCGATTTGCTTGATTGATTTATTTAAAATAAGTGGCAGTATTTCTCCTGGCTTTCTAAGAGTTGTTTGTTTACTCCCGTCACCAATATTTTTAATGGTAGTACCACTTACCTCAAACCCTTTTACTGATTCTGTAGCATATTGAATCAACTTTTTATTCTTCGTATTGTACACGAACAATATATGTTTACCAGGAATCATAACTGGATTAATAGAACTTACCTTATCGTCAAAACTATCAGTGCGATATTTAAGGTTCTTTACTTGTACATCAGACGCTTTAGGCTTTTTAGCTCTTGGAACTTTAGCTGCTTTATTGGCAGTCTTTAACTGTTCTAAATCACTAAAGATACCTTCCATAACTTTAAGCATTTTATTCTGCTTACGCTTAGTGATATGACTATAAGCTTCAACGCATTGATCACAGGTATTGTCATATGCGTCTTTGATTGGTTGATATTCATACATCACCATATCTTTAAACATATTAATAGATGAGCCTTTAAGATCATATGTCTTAAACAACTTAAACACATCGATGCTTTGAGTGTATTTTTCATCAACCCACCCATCAACAATTTCATCCCAATCTACAGCAATAGTTTCGTTGATTTTATCTCTTTGTCTTTGTTGAACTGATATCACAACCTTTTCTGCAGGAGCAGCAACTTCTTCTTCTACAGCAGCTTGTGCTTTGATATAGATTTCATTAAGCTCTTTTTTCCATCTTTTCATTTCAGGCTTAGTATACTCGTAGCCTCTTTGCCAAAGCTTTGCCACTTTACCAAGCCTAAGAGTAAGCTCCCAATCCTTGAGCTTCTTAAGAGTTTTAATTTTATCTTTATCGTACTTGCAGACTTCAGTAGCAAAAGATAGCATAGGATCAATATAGTCTTTAGGCTTATAGAAGTAGTTATACCAAGCGGCTGCTTTACTCCACATAGCTAGTCGTTTATCAACGTCTTTGGCTGTTTCACCTTTTTGAAAGACCGGCTCTGCACCCATCTTAATTTCGTCAATAGAACTTCTGTTTTTGCGGCCTTTAACTCTAGCCTTTTCTAACGCTTTACTCGCCATAATCTACTCCTTTTATAATATAGATCTATTATAACATACTTTACTACGAATGTAAACAATTATTTTCAATTAATCCCTTTCATAGTTCTTAATGCCTAAAACATAGTTTTCAGCAGCCGACTCAGCATACAGTTCATTATGTCCTTTGTACCACTCAATGCCTAGAGATTCGCCATCAATATACATTCGAATTCCAAAGCTAGGACTATCTCCAAACGAACGTAGTACCTCAGCTTTACGATTTTTAAAATCATCTGAGCCATTAAACTCACTAAGTAACATATTATTTGTCATCATCTTCTCCTAATTTATTACCATAATAGTCGTGTGTTCCAGCATCAAAGTTTTTACGTCTCATTGCTTGTTCTTCTGATGCTATAATTGATGAGGTTATTCCAAACCAAATAATAAACACTGAAATTACTGTTGCGATTGCTATTTCTATGATTTCCATAGTTACTTTCCTATATGTTCCACATCGTTACGTGGAATTACTTGATATGCTCCTTTGTTATACGCTGGAGCTACTGTGAAATTCTTGGATTCTGTTGCTTTCCAAGAGGTGTCTTCTGGAGTTTGATATTTAGATTCTCCAGTAAAAGATGGATACTTTTTATTGAATTCTTCCATTCTAAGTTCAGATAAAGACTTTTCGACCTTAAGTGGTTTAAACACTTGCTTGGTTTTACGCACTGTCTTAAGAGCTTTACTCTTTCTTTTACGACCCGATGGGGTGTAGTTTATAGATCCAATATAGTTCATAATTTGCTAGGTGCTTCTAGTAAGAGAGTTGCCATAGGCTTTGATTCTTCAACTGTTACAATAGTACCATCATGGTACTCACGAGTTATTAATCCACTGTTGAAAGCTTTTTCGATATAACCCTTTTCACCTAAGATGTATTGACATTGCGCAGCCCAAACCTCAACAGCTTGTTTACGCAAGATTGATTGAACTTCTTCAGTATACTCAGTCATAGCTTAGTTATCCCAATCGTTTTTCATTTCGTTGTATACATCCATGTAAGAAGATCCCGCAATATAGTCTTGGGTTTCTTTATCAGTGTAGTACATGTTTTCTTCCTTGAAGCATTCTAGACTACTAGGAGCTTGATGACCAGCTTTTTTAACAGACTTGGTAAGCTTGTTATAATGGTCTTTTGGCTTAGAGTAAACCTTAGTTACTGCAGCTTTAAACTGTTTCTTTTGCTTAGCTTTTTCTGCAGCTGCTTTGATCATTGCCATTCTATCCATAATCTTTTCCTTTCTTTATCATTAATATAGGTATATTATATCATAGTTTACAGTGTTTGTAAACGTTTATTTTCACTTATTTTAAATTTCTTCAATAGTAATTTTGTACTTCTTACCGTTAACGTCAGCGCATTCAATGGTCTTTGTTGTTGTTTGCATCCAGCCTTCTTTATGTAAGTCCATTGATATTTTACCAACATAATCAATTAAGCCATTATCAGCATTTAGATCGTTGGTAAGAGCAGGCTTAATAATAGTATGCGCAATGTAGTCACAGTACGCCATTCGCGTTGGCATATCAGTCCTTGAGTTGTCTTTCCAAGATCCGTCATGTCTCATTACTCTTCTCCTCCTAATTGATCCCAGCAAGCTGGAGTACAGCCACTGATTAGAAACTCCCTCTGATCAGCAGTTGCTGAAGGCATAGCTTCTTGGATAAGCGTACCGTTTTGCCACAACTCGACTTGTTCAACTGTCGCATTGATAGCCATTGTGTTGGTTTCACCAGTAACTGGAGATTCTTTTTGCCATATCAACATATTATTTTACCCACACTTTGTTATATTTAGAAGGAAGATTATTACAAGAATAGTCATCTCCTTCAACGTAATTAAGAACTCTTACACATTCTCCAGTAGAATGACTGATATGAACATCAGGTCGATCAAGAGAAGTTTCAACAGCATTGACTAACAATGTAAGAAGTAAAGCTCCAGCTAAACCCCATGTAATTGCAGTGAATTTTTCAGTTTTACTTAATGACATATTATACTGCCTCCAGAAGAGTTAAAGGACAATCCCAAAGGCCACCATCGATTCTAACAATTGCCTTTTTGACTTTGATTTTTTCGATCACTCCAGTTCTCTTACCGTGTCGACCGTTGACGCTAACAGTATCACCAACATTAAGACTAGCTTTAATTGAGAAAGCTTTAACATCACGTAACTGGCGCTGCTTGAGCTTTATTAAATTAATTACTTCGTTCATTTCTTCAGTAGAACTGATGGAGTTGATCGCATTTAAGATTGATTTTTTCATAATGTATATCCTTTCTTTATCATTTAATATAGGTATATTGTATCATAGTCTGGGAGCATTGTAAACGACCTGAGTGAAAATAATTCACTTTTTTTAGATCATTTAGTTATAACCAGCACTTTTGATATAACTCTTCTTCACGACCGTATGCTTCTTTTTCCCAAGGAGCATTCTCATATTTGTAGTTACGTGGCTTACGTCCTTTCCATGATTGATTGTAACCATTGAGTTCGCCTCTAATATATTGCTTAGCATGTACCATCTCATGAGCTAGTGTTTGCATCATCATTTCATAGGGTATAACCTCACCAGCTGAAGTACGAGCTATGTTTATTTCAGCATAACCTTCTTTACTACAGCCCCAGCAGAGGCCCTGACTTTCATTGTCTAGCTTTGTTTTAAATTTGACAAAGATAATCTTTGACCACATACGATTGATACCAAGTTCTTTAGCTAGTGTTTCAATATAACGACCAACTCTGGCCTTTTCTTTGATTCTACCTGAAATATCAATATGTGGCATGTTTCTTTCCTTTCATTTGATTAGGGGTATATTATACTATACTTTGGGCGTAATGTAAACGTTTAATTCACTTATTTTTAGATTATTTTGTTATATAGACTATAACTTTGGTGAATATATGGTTATAAGCTCTTCTTTACCCTTTACTTTGATGTTACCTATGTCTTCGCATACGTAACTTGATGGAAGTTGATCTCTTGTATAAGACGATATGATAGTCTTATACTCTATATACTCGTGTCTAGCTGCTGTTGCTTCCAGTCTTGCAGCGAGGTTAACAGCATCTCCAATAACGGAGTAATCAAATCTGGATTCACTGCCCATATTACCAACAATGCAATCTCCAGTATTGACACCAGTGCCAACATTAATGTCAGGTAAGCCACGTTTCTTGTAAACGTCTTTGAGTTCATTTGTCTTTACCTCTATTTCTATTGCTGATTTGACAGCCATTTCAGCATGATTTTCGCATGGTAATGGCGCATTCCAAAATGCCATAATACAATCACCCATGTATTTGTCAATAGTACCACCGTTTGCTAATATGATCTTTGTCATAGCATCAAGAAATTCATTGACTAATTCAACAAGTCCTTCTGGATCGTCGTTGTTCTTATAATATTCTGATATAGGTGTAAACCCACATATGTCCATAAACAAGAACGTCATTTCTTTTCTTTCTCCACCGAGGGCCAACAGTGATGGATCTTTCTGTAACATGTAGACCATATCTGGAGATAGGTAAGTCCCAAACTGTCCTTTGATGAGTTCTTTTAATTTATATGTAACATAGAACCTATTAAATGAAGCATGAGTAAATACTATAAAAGCTGTTACTGTAGGGAATAAAACATCTATTAGTAACAGTTCGGTCATCCAAAAATGATAACCAGTATACATTGTTCCACCCATAATTCCTAGTGATGCGATTGCTGAGACATAAGTTGGAGTTTGATATACAATAAGTAATATCATTAATGATAGTCCGATAATCAGTAGAAGTTCAAGCTGATCAGCATACCATGGTCTTTGTATTTGTATACCATTTACTACTGTAGATAATAAATGAGCTTGTATATCGTGCGGTAATATAGCACCAGTCGGAGTTGCTACCGGATTAATTAATCCACCAGCTCTTAGTCCTAGAATAACAATCTTATCATCAGGTATTGGATCACCAAACGATATACGTTCATATTCATTCCAATAAGCTATTTGTACATTTGAATTTGGTGTCGTATACATTGGAGGAAGTGAACCCATTCTTACCCATTCAACTCCAGCTTCTTTTATTTTTATAGCTAAGTTAGGTTGAAACTCATATACTCTTAATACTTCTAGTGCTACAGATGGATATAAGTGCTTATTAGCCAATATTACTAATGGAGATTCTCTTACAATTCCATCAACTGAGGGAGCAATAGTAACTGTTCCCACCCCCGCAGCATTTTCTTTTATGATTGGATTACGTATACCATTGTATGAATACAACCATTCTGATGCTACGCCCTTACCTAATTTACCAAAACCAATTGTTGGTCCTTTACCTTTATGTAGTTGACTTAAGAACGCTGGTAATATAACATCTCTATTCAACATTGCTTCAAGCAATACCGAATCTTTACCAAACCTATCTGACTCGGTAAATCCCATGTTAAATACATATACATTATTTTCTGGTGATGAGTTTAACCAGTCAGCATATATATCTCTACTAAATGGAAATTGTCCATATCTATTTAATGATTTTTCATCGATATCGACAATAACTATATTGTCTGCTTTGACGGGTTCTTGGTACGATTGAAGCGAATCAAAATAGTTTAGTCTAAATTGCTCAACTAATTTTGGATCCATAACCCGTACAGTTAATAGTAGAGTTATAGTAAGTAAGACTACTTTCCAGTTATACATTACCAGTCCTTTAAGATATTTACCATAATTAATAAACCACATAGTATATTCATTCCTACTATAAAGGTTCTTATCATCGCTATAGCATTTTCAGTTTCTGGGTTATACCCATCTTCTTCATCAAATGCCCCTAAAGCATGTTTCCATATTTGCCAATACTTTTTCATTGCTGATTTACACTGACTGAGCAACCGCCTATAGTAAGACAGTTCTGCATAAGATTGTATGTCTGACTTGGGCCGCCGGCTTGAATTAAGTTTAAGTCTGTTGGTGATGTTCCATCGAGTGTAACTGTCGCAGTATGCGCACCATAATGTTGGTGTATACTTACAGTATTACCATCGTTGTTAATAGTTAGATCTAGGTCCTTAGAACCAGAACCTGCTTGAGTAAACCATACACTATTATTATCGCTATTGATATCCATTGTTAATGTATGATCTGGATTAGCAGTACCTGCCTTCTGTCCACCACGAATACTATTAAAGTCTCCTGTGATGTTTATTTCCATTTCATGGCCGGCATCTTCATGAGTATCTCGACTACATGTTGTTGCGTTAGCAGATAGAAACTTACATCCTTGACCAACATCTACCGCATTACTATCACCGTCAATATCAATCCATATTTTATTGATGTCAGTACTATTCGTATTGTTCCATTGTTCTACAACAACTTGGTTGTAGTCTCCATTGATCCCTTGTGATTTCTTTAATACCTGATTTCTTTTTCCTTCCTGCTGTATCGCGGTATCCAATTGATAACCAGATAATACTGTGTTGATTAAATTATTATCTCCTTGTTGTACCCATTCAAGTCTTAGGTTATCCCCTGTTTGTGTTACATATATTTCGTTATCAGCATTAGCAACTAACGGGCCGAACACTGCTATAAGTATTATTACGGGCCACATTAATAACCCAAACCATATTAATAGTTTAATCGAAATTTCTTGTAGTTTATCCATCATATTATTGTACCTGCGTTATATTAATTATTATACCTTGTCCATCACCTAGGATGATTTCAGATTCTTTCTGATCTGATATTGTTCTTATTGTTGCTGTTTGAGATAATAACATAGATATACTAATAACTCCATCAACGTCTCTAAAGAATTTAACATTTCCAGCACCTTTGTCTAATAAAGTGTTATACTGACTGTCAACGTCAAATCCTAATTTTGTTCCATCCAGCATTATATCACTTGATAATGCGCTTCTATCTAATGCAGTCTTTTTATCTAGGCTTAATACCACATCTAATACATCTTGTAGAAAGTCAACATCTAAGTAATCTATATCTAGCTCATTAAATTCTAATTCATCGTATGCTAGATAATCTTTTTCTAATTCGTTAAACTCAAGGAAATCTACATCTAATATATTGTCACTAGTTTTGTTACCGTAGATTCCTTCTTGGGCTTTCATTTCTTTAATTTCTACTGGCTCTGATACAATAAAAATATTACTGATCATATTAATATCTATACCAGATAGTATTACTGGCCTGCTCGGTGCGGTATCATATGAAGATATGACTGATGCTTGATAAGCTTCTTCTAAAGTAATCGATCCACCAGCATTAGTAATTATTATTTTACCAGATGCTTCTCCGGTTTCTTCATCTGGAAGTAATATAATTAAAGACTGACCAATCTCGTCAATAGTGGTTGTAAAATCAGTACCTAATATTGCGATCTCTGCTGTTGGGGTAGATAATTGAACGTTTGATTTATTGATTCTTTTACCACGACCCGAAGTAAATCTTGCAGTTCCTTGCGCCATGCGTATTGCCATTTTAGACTTTGATGGGTCTGGGTCATAATACGCAGCATCGATATAGATTCGAGTATGTTCTATTATAGAAAGTTCTTCTTCATCTAAAAACTCAATCAGCATTCGACCGTTACCGGTTATTGCAGTGTCATTTAGTTTTATTCCAGGAACGAATGCCCCAGACACAGAAATTTCTTCGCCTCCACTTCTTACAAGCGAAGCGACTCCGGTTTGTTCAATAATATCTCCTATAGGTTCTGCTGCTCCAATCGCGGCCGAACCTATAAGAAATAAACTAGTTAGCGTCAGATTGTATAATGTTAATGTCTGAATGCGTGGTAGTAAATGATGCGTCAAGTATTGCATTATTAGTAACTCCAGTTGTTGAACCAGTATCTTGACCTACAAATATAAAGTTGTAGTCTCCAGTTACATCAACAGTTTGTCTATTGTCAGAACCATCTTCCATAGTAGTCTGAATCCAGTTATCAGATCCAGTAATATCCCAATTAAATGTAGCATTAGACGAATTAACAAATATATTCGCGATGTTATCAGAACCAGTTACATCTAGATCCATATCTAAACTATCGGCTGAACCTTCTGTAGGATTCCAAGAACCCCAATAAGCAGTTTGGCCTGAAGCAGTTCTTGACCAGGTTGTTCCACTTACAGTCCAGAAAGACTCTGCATTAGATTGGTTCCATAATGGCGTAGATATGTTATAAGCGTCATCAGCGTTACCAGCTCTAAATACAATACTGTTAGTATCACCAGTAATAGCAGTATCTATAGATAAAGTATCAGCAGTATTTGCTACACCAATCTTTTGATTCCACGTATTATAGTTACCAGTAACAAAGTTGTTAATAGTTGAACCAGTCGTCGATATTGTACCAAACATTTTGTTATAATCGCCATCAAGTAATAGATCTAAATATGAGTCAGACACAGTCATAGTCATATCAATGGAAGTACCACTGAAATCATCACCACCATATTTGTTACCCGCACCGATCTGTTGAATAGTAAGTTCAACGTTATTACCAGTTTGAGCAATAAATATTTCGTTATCATTCGCATCACCAACAGCTGCGTTTGACATTACAAGTCCAGCCATCATAAAAATTGACATTGCATTTTTATTCATGCTCATGTTTTTCTCCTTTTATAGAATGAAGATCATTTGTCCCATCATGTTGATGGGGATGTCGATGTCCATCCTCAATTACCCAGTAGCCTCTATCATGCCCTTGGTATATTAACTCTAGTACAGCTTCTTCGATTGCAGCACGCGTTGCGTAAGTTACACTCTCATTAAAGCCATTACCATCTTCAATTTCGATAAGCTTTGTATCCATATCAACAAATCGAAATACATCATATCCACCACCTACAGACAAGATAGATTTTTTAGTCTGTACGTTCAACAAAATTTCACCAGTAAGAGTAGAAGTTGCCCTCAAACTTACCACTAACGAATCTCTTTTATATTGCGTCGATGAGCCAATACCTAGGTATCTAGCACCACGTCCACCGCTTTCAATGTTAGTATCATAACCTATAATACCACCATCAATAATAATACCAGCAAAAAGTAATGGTTGAAGCTTTTTATCTTCATCCTTCTTTTCGAACTCTTCGCGAGCAGATCTTATTATTTGTCTTTCCTTGACTAGGTTATCAAGTCCAGTGCGTTCTACAACTCTAAACCATTTACCCTTACCTGCAGTTTTAAGAGCGTCGATGACAAATGCCTCGGCTCCTTGAGTTACTGCAGTTGAGAAGTCAGCTAAGTTTTCCCTGCTTTTTCTCTGTCCTGTTAAATCTTGAAATTTGTATACCGCGACTATAACTTTGTCTTTAGCGGGAGGTAAACTACTTAATCTTGTTGATGCTGGTAGTGTAACCGGTTCTGCTTTCTCTACACACTCGCCAAATGCTTTCATAAAATCAGTAGTACAGCTGTCTGTCATGCTAGGCAATCCAGCACATCCAGTCAAGAACAGCAGCATTGCTACTATTATGTATTTCATTAAAAGGATCCAGCGCCTATAGGAACATCCAACGTTGTTGTAGTTCCGTCTTCACTAGTTACAGTAATTCTAATAATGTCTGTACCATCTACGCCGCCGCCTATAATTGTTTCATATGTAATAGAGTTTCCTTCGATATCAAAAGTACCAAAGGTTGAAGCTGTTTCATTGCCAAACATATTATCTACTAATTGTTTTGCGATCTGAGCATATATTCTGCTTTCTAAGTTTCTTAAAAATTTAGCCTGTGTAGTATTATTAGCCTCTCTTTCAGCTTTTTCTATAGCAGATTGTATATCTTCTTTAATCTTATCTCGTCTTGACTTTTCTTGGTTTTCAATTGTCAAATAATGCGCAGAAGTATTAACTCCACTAAACGATGGATTCTTAAATTTAAATGTTATTCCATCTGCTTGCACTAAACTACTTGCAGCAAATCCGAATATTAGTATTAGTATTAAGTTTTCTATTTTATTTTTTTTCATTTTTATTCTCGTTTAAGTTCTTTTGCCTCTCCCTGTACTCTAAAACCACTTTTACTTTTTCTTGTAGACGTATCATATCTTGATCAAGCATTCTAATTTGATCAATTAATCTAATAAGTCCCATGTGCATTTCTGATAATTTTGGATCTAATTCGTCGTTAATAAACTTCCAGATAAAGAATACAAAGTATCCCATACCAACTATCGCTATCGTGCTAAATCCATATTCTGCGACTAAGACAGCAGGATTTAATTCGTCCATTAGTCTCGTCTTGTATCGATATTACCATCTTCTACAAAATTTTCAGCTCTTGCTATTCTGTCTATAGGTGGAGTAAGTTCAAGCGCACTAGAAACCAACATATCGATTTTAATAATTTCGTTGTTCATAGTACGCGCTCTATTTTCTAAACTTTTAGTAAATACATTAAGGGTATCTATTTGTTCTAAGACTCCGCTTAACATTTGCTTTATAATAGTAAATATAAAGAAACCACTCACAAGCGCACCAGCAATTGGTAATCCTACATCATTTATAAGAGCAAATATATTTTCCATATTAACTAATTAAAGTTTAGCCACTGATACAGCCAATAAAGCAGCACCGCCTTCTAAAGTTTCAGATGGCATTTTTCTAATAAGTTCAATACCTTTACTTGGAATAGTAATGGTACCAATAACAGTAGCGCCTTCTTTTTGAGTTAGTACTAAATCTCCAGCTCCACTGTTATATACTCTTACTAATGTAGCAAAGCTCATTTTTGTTGCTGTGGCTAGGTTGCCTTGACTACCTTGTAACTTAATTTTCATTTGTATCTCCTAATTAAATGTTTTCTAAACGAACCATTAGTCGTTCAGCTCTATTTGTTACTTGTTTATGCCATCTAGAATCTCTTCCTTCAATAGCAGCTTTTTTCCAATCACCGTCCTGCAAAGCAGAATTATGATTCTTAAATTTACTTAATCTTGTTCTACCCATATTAAACATCATATTAGCAATTACTTGTTTAGCTTCTTCGGGGTAATCATCCCATCCTTCATGTAATATTTTACAGTCTTTAAGTACTGACTGTACATCATTGTTGAAGCATGCAATTGTTCTTTCTTCTGATACTGGGGTTCCCACAGCTTGTCCATGCTCTGGATCTGATTCGAGGACCAAATGGCCAATTCCGAAAGTTGCGTAGCCCAAATGGTCTTCATAAATTTCATTGACTTTACCCTCATCAATCGTTAGCGTTTCTCTTAATTGTTCAATATTCATATTCTTTCCTTTAATTATTAACCATAACCTTTTGCAGATCTAATTGTTGCTGCTGATATTTGATTTATGGATTTTGTTGAATCAGTTGTTAAACCATCAATCCAATCTTGTATAGTCCCAGGTAACATACCATTATTATATGTTCCGGGTCTACTGTTTTGTTCGAACCAAACTACTGTATTGTCGTCAGTGATTGCTCCACCTAATGTTCCTTCGTAGTTACCGCCAAGAGTTACTGCATAATCCAACCATGTATTACACTTAGATCTAAATGCTGCATCTTGAGATTCTGTAAGATCTAATAATGTAATATCTTCGCTAGTCCAATCGCCATTACTAGTTGGTAGTTTATCGTTACCATAACCTGTACATCCTAATGTTCTAATAATAGAATATGAACCATTAGATATTGTAAAGAAACACCACGCTTCAACTGAATAATCTACGCTAGCTTCTACATAACAATCAGTATTATCAAATCCTTCAGCAGTTGCTATTTGATTCCAAACAGTGCTTGCGCTTTCAGTTATATCATACGTTGTACGCTCTAAAGAAGTTGGTATTTTATAAATTTGAGTAAATCTTGGAATATCATTTTTAGGTTTTACATACACGGTATCATCATAGTCCGATATTGCATTCATTTTACACTCTTCTAAAAGAGTAGGTAAAGACCAACCTAATTCGCCAGCCTTTGTTCGTGTTTCCCATTTGTGAGTTTCTAGCCTTGCACTAAGCGCAGTATTACCCACATAAGTATAACTATCTGAAAGAGGTAATACTATTGAAGTTATTGCGTTAATAACCATGTCTGGTTCAAATGTTACAATCTTTTCTAATATGTAATCTTCAGCTTCAGCGTCATGTACTAAATTTAAAGTTCTTTCAGAGTCATTAATTCCATTAAGCAATAAGACAGTATGTCCTGCTTCTTCCAAGGGTACAACCTTTGTTTCAAGTGTTGTTGGCATTGCGATAAGTAATATTTTCATGAGGAGAATGTCCAAGTAAATGCGCCATTACAAATGTAATTGGCTGTTGATACTGGCCAAAATATAGAATATCTATAGTTTGACATTGCGTTAGTTGTTGCGGCAGATCTAAGAAGTACGACATCAGTTTGTCCTGATCTTGATATGGTAACCTTATTCCACCATGTAGTATTAGCACTATTCGAAGAACCATTAGCTTCCCATCTAAAACCGGTAGAGTAAGAGGCGGCGCCTTCATACCAAGCTGCAGTTTGACAGCTTAACGACATACCAAAACCATCAGTAGATAAAGGATTAGGTGTTCCACCTGAGCCTTGAGCTCCACCAACATAATAACTCGTTACAACCCGGCCAATTCTTTGCCGTGAACCCTTACCCCAATAACTAGAAGTACCAGTAGCAGAATAAGCATTTGTTATAGTTGAGCTAGCGCCGTAGAAATCACCCATGGAAATAGTTGTTCCAGCAGTATTATTAATAGTATATCCACTTGCTTCATTCAATGCTCGAATATCAGCATCATTTAATGATGATATTCCTGTACTTGCATACGGAGATCCAGCAGCTTCAACATGGATATCTGCCATTGTTATTGCGCCTGATGTTTGTAAAGTCATGAAGAAAATGTCCAGGTAAATGCGCCATTACAAATGTAATTCGCTGTTGATTCCGGCCAAAATATAGAATATCTATAGTTTGAATGAGCGTTAGTTGTTGCTGCAGATCTAAGAAGTACGACATCAGTTTGTCCTGATCTTGATATGGTAACCTTATTCCACCAGGTAGTATTGGCTCCGGTAGATGAAGAACTAGTAGCTTCCCATCTAAAACCGGTGGTGCCAGAGGCGGCACCTTCATACCAAGCTGCAGTTTGACATGTAAGTGATAAGCCAAAACCATCAGTAGATAAAGGACTAGGTGTTCCTCCAGAACCTTGAGCTCCGCCAACATAATAACTTGTGAGAACGCGTCCAATTCTTTGGCGTGAACCCTTACCCCAATAACTAGAAGTACCAGTAGCAGAATAAGCATTTGTTATTATTTTACTGGTGCCGTAGAAATCAGAAAACTTAATTTGACCTGATGTTGGAATTCCAGTAGTGCCAGATGGAGTGTATATACCACCAGCATAATAGTCAGATAACTTAACATCAGAGCTATCGTCCCCATCAAACTCTTCAGCAATACCATTATTTGGGGTGGTCGTGATGGTTCCACTATAAACTTTTAGTGTATACGAGCTACTATTTGGCTGACCTAAATTAGTTACATTAGTATTCATTGTTCCACTTGTACCAGACCAATACCAAAATGTATGGCCGTTTTCTGATGCATCGTACGATAAATCACTTCTATTGATTGTTACTGTTGTCCCACCACTAGTTGTAATTTCTATTTTAGAAAATGTAGTATCACTATTAGCAATTGAAGTTCCAGATAATGCGAAAACAAATAATTTTTCGGTGCTCCCAGAATCTGGTATACCCCACGTTAAACCTTTGATTGTTCTAACTGTACTTGTTCCGGCAGTGTCTGTATAAGTTGTGGCTCCTAATGATCCAATATTTGATTGGCTTGAATAGGATCTGTTACCAATGCCACTGGATGCATAAATTGGAAATACATTATGTATATAGGAGGAACTAAATATGCTATTTATAAAGCCAAATACGTCTCCTTGCCAAGCTGTTGCTGGAAGGTAATAACCATCACCTGCTTCATAGTACTGCTTTATTTGCAAAAGGCCATCTACGTGTGCTGTAAATGAAGTGTTGAGTAACACGTTATCGACTGTCGTAGTTGGATTAGTACCAGCATCTTGAAGCGCTAGTTGGCCACTTGATATAATTGTCATTACTTAATAATCTCCGTAATTAAATCTTCAAACTGTTCTATCTTAGCAACTCTATTGGGCCATAAGATATACTCCTTTTCAGGATTCATTTTTAAATTTGTCAACAAAGGAAGTATAGAATTATAAAGCT